>Ga0131853_10011285_pt1 | contig 16348 bp, 9 predicted proteins | sample TergutLab28metaG_FD_92764 | JGI IMG/M metagenome (GOLD analysis project Ga0131853, IMG submission 92764) | Labiotermes labralis P1 segment gut microbial communities from Petit-Saut dam, French Guiana - Lab288 P1 (version 2) (version 2) | ecosystem: Host-associated > Arthropoda: Insects >...
AAAAATACTTTTTAGTCTGCCTTGCATTTGCATTCGAATTTATAGGCCGTGTGTCGCTGCTGATTGCACAGAAAGTTTTGTCCCACAAAGATCGGGCTTTCTGTTGCTAGTCTGCTACTGTTTCAATTTTTCAAAAATAAAACACCTGAATGAATGAAATAAAAATTACAAATGAGCCAAATATTTGGACGTTAAAATTGGTAGCTGTAGAAACATCGAGACATCAGTGTGCATTTTTAAAATGTATTGTGTGTTGTAAGTCTGGTATATACATTGCAAATTAACATAGCTCCAAATAAAATATGTGCTTCATTTGGGTGACTAAAATGGTCTAATTTTCGTTTCATTTAAACATGTAATTTCAGAAACAAACAAAACAAGTTCCGTCTACAATTATCTTGTACGTTGGTCTGTCTCAACGTAATTATCTGTCACGTGTAGGCAATATAACTGGACATTATTTTGGTCGATTCATCTAGAGGTGTCCACCAAAATTATATCTTGCAATATTCAATGTACCGTTTTCCTCGAAACACACTTGATCCCCCTGCAGGACGCACAATGTCTCCAATTCTCCGACGGGTGTACCGACTGCTATATGTCTTTCCTTTAAACAAATATCCCCATTAAAAATACTCATTCTTGAGAAGCTAACAGGTTGTCAGCTAGTCAAGAATTTCCTAGCGTTTTATTGAACCCGAATTTCACTTGTCACATTCAAAATCACACAACATTTGTCCTTGTCATGAAGCAGACAATTTCAGTGCACGTCCCAAACCTCACTTTTTGAAGAAACATTTTTTATTATCCACCCATCTTCGCCTACAGCTTACAAGTAGTCTCTTTACCTCAGGTTTACTCACCAAAACCGGCACACATTTGTCCCTCACATTTGCAACATGGTCCATCCATCTCTTTCCACTTGTGGACAAAATTCGATCCTGGAATATCCCACACGACATCACCAGTACTGTAAATATACAGTTAATAGAGACTAACGAATTAATCAGCTTATATTTCGCCATTCGTTTGTATCAGATGCACTGCACAAATAAAGAGTCTTTATATCGTATGAGAAGACATCACTCTTAAAGACATAGATTTTATTTCAATTATCGCGAAATGTTGAAAATATTTCGTAGAATGAAATATATAGTTCATTTGAGTACCTCGCAATGTATTGACACGATGATTTTACTCAGACACCTTAAAGTCATTTCAGTGTTACGTGTCATGTAGTGAAAGTTATTTCATACATAGACAAGTTGGTCTTCCAAGATTTCGGACAAGTTTTCTCCAAACAGAAAAAAATGACACCATTCACAGCTCTGCTTTTCCTGACAGCTTTCAGGTTCCTGGTAAGATAGCATCAAACATCTTCCAAATTTTAAACTTAGACCTTATAAATATCGCCCTAAATATGACGCCAATTTATATGCTGTGTTGTGTTGTGTCAGATGACATGTAACTTATTTCTCACGGTACACACACTGTGGGTTGGAACTGTAGCATATACCTGATACATATTACATATTGCTTCATGCTAAACCGCTAAGTTAATCGTCCGTGCAACATACATGGTGTTGGAAAGTTACTGTATTCTGGGCTGTGACACCGTGTAGCCTGGTTATAATTTACTGTCCTCGTGGATGAAAGCGCTGTTCACAGTCCAGGAGAAAATTCCTGCAATTTGCTTGGATGTTATTGTACTTTGTGTGAGTAGGGCTGCCAACAGCGAGTTCCGGCCCTGCCCCGAACAGCGGAACAGCTAGGGGTAATGAGAGGAAACGAAAAGGACAGCGCAGTACGTACGATGGCTGTTGGCCGCAAATGCCGTCAACAAAACAAATAAATACCAAATTACAGCTGATACTATCAAGAAAGAAAAAAACCATATGCAATATATTCGGGCATCCGAGCCCCATTCCGGACTTCCATGTCCCGGTAATTCGCACCGGCTTCTTTTTTCCTCTCGACGGTTCTGTGCGGTGGAGAGTTGCATTGTGTTCTGCTGTGGGTGGGATCGACCGGACGGGAAGCAGCAACTCAGCACTCGTCAATCATGTGCGTTTATTAAATATTTAGCTGAGATTTTTCCCTGATATTTGGACTGTACCACCCACAAATTCACGGTACCTACTGCAAGAAACAGAACGTGCCTTTAAAGGTCGATAGATTTCTACAAGGCTGGATGACGCTACCAACTTCCTCCGCAAATTCGGCAAATTTGTGCCACAGTACACGTATGTGACGTCACGTCCCAGAAGCCCGTAACTTTGCAAACTCACCACTATATGCACCCCCTCCCCCACACCTAATTCCTTATCGTGCCTGTTGATGAGTCTGTTACACAATCGCCTCTTGAATCCAATCGGACACACTCTTCTTTCCATGTGGACACTTTGCAATTTGCACGTCGCAGTGACCTTGATATTGCTGTATTGCAGACTTAAGTTAACTTGTATGATTATGCGTGCGTGCGAATATGTTTAGCATAAATAATAAAGTTTGTCACTTTGAATTACTTATGATTGCAAACGTAATTCAGAAGTGTTTTACGGAACACAGAAATTTTAGTACAAATTAGCCCGTAAATTTATTGTTATTATTATTATTATCATTATTATTCGATATGGATCTCTGTTGTCGCACTCCTTTTCTTCCCGGTACTTCTCTTGAACCAGCGGTGATCCCCACCAATCAGGCTTCAAGCTTCACATTGCAGTACTTTCCGTATTATGTGTGATGTTCCAAGTATAGCTCTTTTGTAGTGAATCTATCGAGTGTTTTCCTGGTACAGTTTCCAAATTTTTCTTTAAGCTTCTCGTTACTATTCCAGTGTCTCCAATTATTACCGGTATAATCTTACATTTCAGGTTCCACATTCGTTGTATCTCTATACACAAACTCTAGTATTTTAAATTATTTTCCGCTTCCTTTTGCACAACCTGTCTGTCTCCGGGTATTGCCATTTCTATCAGTGTGCATGTTTTCTCTTTTTTGTTTTTAATTATTATATCTGGCCTATTTGCTCTAACTTCTCTGTCTGTATGTACTGCTTGAATCCACAACACTGTGACAGCTCCCTCTTCACACACTGGCTTGGGCATGTGTGTGTACCATTTGTCTGTAGTTTCAATACCTAAGGCTTTGCATATTGAGTAGTGCAAATGTGTACAAACATTATCGTGTCTCATTAAATATTCGTTCTTTGCCAAAAAAGGGACATCCCGAAGTTAAGTGGACAATAGTTTCTTCATGTTGCTTACATAGCCGGTATTTACTCTCAAATTCTTGCTTCAAAATTTTATTCTTAAATTAGTTTGTACTAATTGATTGGTCTTGAGCTGACACTATTTTACCTCCTGTTTCTCCCTTGATGTCACCAGATTTTAGCCAGCGATGTGACTGTTCAATGTCCACCAGCTTTTTTTCTAAGTTACGTGGCAATTGTCCATGCATCCTCTTGCTTGCTATTTTTCTTTTGTTTTCTCCGCTATACTGTCCTTTATTTTTCTCGTTTCTTTCTGTACTTCTGCCTTCAGGCATCTAACTGTCTGTAACAATGCTGAGTTGGTGTTGTGTTGTTATGTTCTGACAACCTGTATTAGTGGGTCTTCCTTCCTAACTACATATTCCGCCAATTTTGTACTTTCTACCGCGTGGATTGCTTCTAACTGCATCAAGCCCTTTCCTCCCTGTTTTCTAGGGACATACAAGCGATCTACATCTGCTTTTGTGTGATGCTGTCCATGAGTGGTTAGTAGTTATCTTGTTTTCCGGTCTAGTTTTTGCAGTTCTTCTTGGTGCCACTTAATAATTCCAAAAGTGTATCTAAGTACTGGTACTGCCAATGATCCAATTGCTTGGGCTTTATTCTTTGCACTTAACTCTGTACCCAAAACTAGCCTCTATTTCCTCAAGTATTCCTTCTTCACCTTTTCTTTCTCATTCTTATGCTATATATCTAAACTTTCTTCTATACATAAATACTTATATGCTTTTCTCGGGTCCAGTTCTTTAATGTCTTTGTCAAATATGCTTCCTACATGTATTTTGCTTTGAACACTACATTTTATAAATATATTCTTGCACATTTTTCTAAACCAAAATTCATATTCATAACTTTACTAATTGTTTGCACAATTTTCATTTCGTTCTTCAACTCAATTTCATTTCTAACTAACAGTTTCAGGTCATCCCTATGCAATAGGTGACTTATTTTCCTCTCAGTTCCATGTACTTGATACCCACAATCAGCTCTGTTCAAATCATTTGTTAATGGAATAAGTGCAATGCAAACTGTAATGGCTAAAGAGAGTCGCCTTGGAATATTCCTCTTCGTATTTGAAAGGGTTGAGACTGCATTACTTCCTGTTTTGTTTTTAAAATAAGCTTTGTGTTCCATTTCTCCATAGACAGTTTACAAAATCTAACAATTTTACTGTTCACTTTTTATTATTATTATTATTATTATTATGCCTGCTTATAGCATAGCGACGCCTGTAACATAGATTACACCTATCCACAGGTAGGATGATTCGTTCTGGATGATGAGTTCATGATGATGTATAGTGAAGTCACCTGTTAACAAATTTCTGTATCGAAATTTTTCCGGACACACAGGGTAATAACGGCAAATTCCGTCTTAGACTCCGAACTGTCGGTCGAGAACTGAACCCCTTGCCTCCAGGGTAGTGTATAAGTTATTTTGCAACTAACGGCAACTTTCGGTTGGTCCATATCAAACATAAATAAAGAAGCGTGTTGTGTGTAATTGTTTTAAATGTTTGCACAATAAATAGATCAAGGAAAAGGGGGGATAAAGAGAGAATGGAGAAATAATTGTCGTTGAAGTGGAATGTTATGGAAGGAAGGGGAATAACTAATAGATGAGCTAATTAATGTAACATAAGGAGACAATAAGCATTGATTTTCTTACGGGCGGTATAGTAGTGCAAAATGTTGTTATTATGCTTATTAAGCACCAATACATGAAGACGTATTGGGGGAGTATAGGTACAGCTCCACATACACACATTCGCAGGCTGAACACTAGAAGAAGTTGAAGGTCAGCTGCAGGCGAAGACCAATTCACCACCTTAAGGAATACTCACCACACCCTTCCTACACTTGAAGGTACCCTTTTGAGTAACAGTTCATTTGTACATGAAACAGCTACAAAATCTTATGTGAAGAAGATATCAATATTGCAATTCCACACTTTAGGAGGTTTTACTTTATTTGCAATCTCAAAAGATAATTAGTCGGATATTCCTCGGGTCTGTGTTTTCCAGTCCTTGGTCCCTGGTGTTATGCTTAGCCAATTATAATGCCAGTGTCTGATGAAATCCAGCTGAAGTAGCTGGTGACCCTGGTGAAACAACAGGATATCCCATTGTGCAACCAGCCGCAGCACCAAATGACACAATATCAACCTGAGTGTTGCGACCATCATTCTCCAGGTAAACAAGTAGGCCACCGCTGTCACCCTGTAATGCAGGACAGATATATTGAAATGTAACTCTTTTAGTTAAGGTTAGGAGTATCACATTGAGGATAGGAAGTTTAAAGAAAATGCTCTTAAAATTGTATCACATTTTAACAGATTTCGGTCCAATTCACATGCTAAAAATGGATAGTAATACACTTTGCACAGCTGATATAGAACAGAGACAACTGGCTACTGTACAGGTGGTCTGGGTGGTGGCAGCAGGTTTTGTGTTGCGGACAGTAAGGTGTGAATTTCTGAAGAATATCTAAATGGAAAACTCACATTGCAAGTGCTCTGGCCGCCAATAGTAGAAGTACAGATATAGGTAGAGGTAACGATACACCCATAAGTGTTGACACATAGTGTGTTCGTTATGACTGTGAGGCCCACGTAGATAAGTCTTGGAATAACGCCAGAAGCTGTGAAATGTAACATGTATTTAGGTTAGTAATGAATACTTAAAAATGTAATTCCTTTAAACACTAAATGGTTTCGAAATCATAAGGGGAAAAATATGAAAATTTAACACATTTGAATATTTTTTAACACTATCATAATATTATCTTTGCATGCCAAGCATTCTTATAGTCTCTTGGCCATTATATTTATGGAGCATATTGTATGAACTTCATTCATGAGATTAAGTTTTTTAATCTATATATAACACCAGTTGGCTGCTTCATATAACACTGCCACATATCCTTGCAAATTCCTTACACTCTGCATGTCATTGTGTAAATAGAAGGTACAGACATTAACCACAAAGTTTTTGAAGACCATGAGTTTCTTCCCCTTTCAAACAGTCATTCTGATACCTGCAATTTTTCAAATTAATGTATGAAATAATAAAAATTTGTACTTACTGTCTGAAGTTCTGCCACATCCACAGATATGGACACGTGCACCAACAAGATCGCCTGTAATATTGCGCAGCTTAATGGGAAGGATGTAAGCTGAAATATTCGAGATGATCTTACTATAATTTCTTTTAAAACAACTTTTCATTTTGTAATGCACAAAAAAAAACAGATCGATAGACACACACACACACACACACACACACACGCACACACACACATACATTGTCTGTTGCAAAATATTGTTTTTCTATGTTGATTCCACCTAAACCAAATTCATAACTAACCTACATTACGTAAAATAATACCATTACTAGGCACGAGTGTGTCAGCTGATAACACATTATTGTTACTTCGTATTACAGTGTTGTAACAAGTACCACTACGGTACAATTAAGCTGCCATTTCATAACATTGCATGTTTCAGGCATTAAATCTAAGTGAAACTTTAATATCCAAGAGTACGTTAAGCAGCAAGAAATATAAGAGATAATTAATGGTGGGATACAAAACAAAATCACAACTAGGAATGTGAAATGTCAGTAATTTGCATCAAATTTTCGATTGGCTTTGCGCTAGTAACAATAAACGCACGTAGAATGAGAGTTTGTGTAACTTCCACCCTTTCTCAGTACAGACGTCGCAAGCACAGTGAAGTTTCTCGGAAGCCTATGTATAGTTTTGACAAAATGAATATATTATGCTTTCTTCTGTGTAATTTTTCAGCGTCTGAATTTTTTACGCCGAAGTTTCGTAACATTTTCAGACGCCGGGGAACTACCCAGTAGAAAGCACACAATATTCAGAGCACGGTGAATATTTGAAGTCAAAAATGAACAATATTTACTGTTCAATTGTATTTAACTGATGGCAGAAAATGCCTGTCAAACGGTCGGGGTAAAGACACAGTTAAGCTTTCCCTCATGTATTGTGTACATCACTGTTTATAGCTTTAACTGTGACAGTTGTTGGATAGTAGTGATATTGTAACACTGCATGGAGTATTGAAAAGACTGGTAAATATTTAACAGCATAGATAAATTACACAAATAAATGTCTGTACTGTCAAAAGGAAGCAAATTGATGTTTAAGAATAAGCAATATTATGTACATATTAATCACAATATGACAATACTCACTAGTGAAGGAAACTGCAGAGGGCAGCTGGACAACTGTTATGTCATTGTTTATGGTGTTTGGGTCGTACTGAGCGTGGACGATGCTGGTCCTTGATGTGACCGTCAGTGACCCACTTTCTACTATATCAATTCGATTAGCACCCAGTTGGACTTGATAACTGTTTCCACTGCAACAATTATATATCAATAAGATAACCTTACTTCTGTACTCAGTGACCAGTAATATGATAGGTTACTGTTAACTTAAAGACAGAGGATGTATTGAAGTATGATACAGGCACAGGTATTTCATGCCTTATATGGTGATAATAAATGAGTTCTGAGCAATGGTGGAATGTTTGAGAAACTGAAGACAGCTAACAGCAGAACATGGGCCAGTACCACACTGCCCACTTTGGGCCTTCCATGAATAATTAAAGAAAGAAAATGGTACAACAAATGGAGAAGCCAATGTGTAATATCATGAGCTACAGCACAATCAGGACCATGTCTGATACATTGACATCAGTGTACCAACACAAAAATTAAAAATAAGAGGGGGTGCTGTTAAGTCTTTATCCCGACATAATTCCGATGTCGTAGGACGGAATCGATTGTGTCGTTGGAAACAGTGGGCTCTTCATGTGCCGAATTTTAAATCTTTTCTTGTTACAGTGCCTGAAAGGAAGCATATCAGGCGACGCGATTTATTCCAACAACATGCAGACGCGAGTTGTCATCAATTATTTTCCCGCAAGACAAGGCGCCGAAGAAAATTAACGCCATTCTAAAAAAAAAATTGAGAGAATATGTCCCATCGTATGCCACCGTCAAAAACTGGGCAGCCCAGTTTAAACGTGATGATTTTTCCACCTGTGAAGCACCTCGTCCTGGACGACCGTAGACAGTGAACACCCCGGAGTTTATTGAAACAATTCACGAACTAATCTTCGAAAACCGCCGGATTTCATCTAAATCAATAGCTGAGCAACTGGGCATCACAAGTGAGTTGATTGAGTGCATTGTTCATGAAGATTTGGACATGCGGAAGCTCTCCGCGAAGTGGGTCCCGAAATGCCTGAAGGCGGATCAAGCATGTCAAGGTAGCAGACGTCAGAGCAATATTTGGAATATTTGGGCGCGATCGAAATGATTTCCTGTCGCGATTGGTGGCCATAAAAGAAATCTGGTTATATCAGTATGACCCGAAGACAAAGCGACAATCAATGTAGTGGTGGCATAGCGGCTTACCTAGACCCAAAGAATTCCGAGTGCAAAATCCGCTGAAAATTTCTCGCCTGGATTCTTTGGGAACAAAACAGCATCCTCCTCATTGATTAACTTCCTAAGGGCCAACCTCTCAACGCGTCGTATTACTCATCTCTGCTGGTGCAACTGGAGGACATTTTGAAGGGAAGACGCCTCGGGAATATAACCAATGTGGTCTTGTTCTTGCACGACAATGCTCCGGCTCACCGGACACTTGAAACCCAGAAAAAACAGGCCTACCTGGGCATCCAATGTCTTGAGCACCCACCATATTCTCCGGATCCGTCACCGTCAGAATACCACTTGCTAACTGGTCTGAATAAAAAAATTGAAAGTTCGACATTTTTCGTCCGACGTGTTGGTCAATGCTGCCGTGGGGACATTGTTGGAGGGAAAATATCCTAATTTTTTTTAAGTGGCTTGCAAAAGTTGGAACAATGGGCTAAGAAGTGTATTGAGCTTCGTGGGGAGTATGCTGAATAAATCCCGAGATTGCTTGGTGTAGCTTGTTTCCTTCCTGGTCGGTCTAAGTACTTATCAGCACTATCTCATAGTAGCATATTATAACCTTTAGCAAGGTGTGTCACTTAATATATTTGTAGACACTACAAACAGTACTGTCGTCTCAAACAATGTCCAAGACATAACAGAATTTCAGTGCATACGGACAGTAACATCCTACTATCTGTTTACCTCCTCAAGCTCATTGTCTTCAGGAAGGCAATGCCAGCAATGTGATATATAGCAACATATATTTTTAAAAAATCTTCTGCCTATACTTCAGGGTGGCACCTTTGTTTCAATGAGGTCTATCTTTTAGCATAATCATGTCATTATATGTATATAAAGTCGATGAATATGCGAAAAATGTGATAGAAAATATGAAAATATTACTGAAATTCTGAGGATTCAAAAGCAGTCTGTGCAGAAATTGCACTCAGGAGGAAGCACACAATTTGTGATATCCACACACCATTTAATATGTGCATTATGTTGGAGCTAATTAGGTCAATTGATTAAGAAGGTGGAAAAATTGTATTGAAATACTGAAAAAGAATTATTTATGTATATATATATATATATATATATATATATATATATATATATATGTGCACGCACAAACTTCTACACATGAAACGCCCACATGTTTATCAAAAACAATCTCACGGAATTCAATTTTCATTGAATTTAAAACAATAAATTATAATTTCCCAAGAATAACAGTGAATAATTGAACTAAAATAATTATTCAAATTTAACTTTATATGCACTTTTTAACACTGGACAAAGAATAGCACCCAACAATGAGGAACGTTACAAGAATATTGTTTGTATACGCGTCTTCTGTGTGCCTCCGAAATTGTAATTCCTAAATACTAAAATCTGCAACAATATTTGTCAATAATACTTTATACTTTTTTATGGTTATAACTGGACATACTACTTCAGGGTAAATGAAAATAATACATACAAATAAGACTAAATTCTTTGTAACTAGGAATTGTTTATTTCTGTGATATTGTCAAGTTTAACAGAAACAATTCTCATAGCCATGTTATTTCCATTCTGCTGCCAAGTGAGTACAGCCTGTAAGCAACTCTGTTTTCCTCTTACAGCAAAGTTTAAGGAACTTTAAACTGCAGTGCTTAGATGCAGGATAAACTTTTGCATTATTTTAACCAATCAACCGAACACACAGTGAGAACGTTAATAATAATTTACTATTGTTCTTGATAGAAGTGAAGAATGTTTGTGATAAAATTATAAATCCTAATGTGAATATAAAATAGTTTTTATCTTTTCTTTGTGTTCAGGAATTTTTATGAAATTTGATTGAACATATTATACCGATGAATGAAACGTAATATTGAACTTCAAGAATCAAGAATTGAGAATGATTCAACGTTAATCGAATGTCCTTCCATTTTCTACTGCCATTATCAGATTTTTCCATGTACATTTGCTGTTTACTTTTGTGTTAATCTATATATCTGTAAACTACCAATAATGCACATCTCTGTGCACACTTACGCGCAATGTGCAGCAGTAAGGACCCATCGTGAGCTGATGAGAGAACCACCACAGAACCAGGAATTGTCAATTGTGAGAGCAACCTGCCATGGGAACTGACCGCGGGCTGCAGTGCTACCACCGGTGATACGATTGCCTTGTTTGTTCAGGGGCACATGGACTTTTCCAGCGAACGCTGCAACGCACAAAAACACATTTCAATGCAGCAGCAGAAACAGTATGTAAGAGCAGACATTAATATATCTGATAATTACTAATAATATATAATAATATGAAAAATTTATTGTCTTTACGAACTGAACACTAATGTGTGATGCAAGTCTTTACCTGGTTGTGGTTCAGTGCCCAACTTGACGGTAGGATTATTTCTAGGACTGGGTACCTGTGCTGCAAAGATTTCTTGCCATTCCTGCCACGTGTACCTTGGGTTTACAGGCATAACGATGTCACGAGGCTTCAGGTTTTTCAGGTCAACACCAGCCTGCTCAACAGACATTAAATTTTTGCGTTAGATGCACAGTCTCTTGCAAGCCTATTGTAACATTCAGTGTATAGAGACAAATGCTAAGTTTCTGGATGGATTAAATTTATCCAAAGCGGAACACCAGTTAATCTTCAGTAAATTGAAAATACTGTAACTTTAAACATGAAGACACATTAAATCATTCAGTTTAACCTAATGTAATCAAGCAATTTTTCGGTCCGTTTTTTCGTGTTTTATGTATATCTTAACTAAAAATACAGATAATGCACCTAAACAGTTTTCAACAAAAGATCTTTCTAATGGAGATTGTCTATTCTCTGTGTGGCACGAAATGAATACATGTTATTCAAGTGTATTTCATGTTTTGAAATACTGTTTAGCAGCTGAACACAACATATATTCCCATTACAATTTATGTTTCATTACATGCATCAGCTCGTATGATTATCCACACACACACACACACACACACCACACACACACACACACACATACCATTTATTATGTAGACAGCATCAATAAATATTTTATGAACATAATAGTACATTAACAGTAGAACTCCCTAAAATGCAGCTGGAATGAATCTACAGGCAATTTTGTGCTACAACGCCAATGGCTATATGGCAGATCTGACAAGATTTAGAGCAATAACATAGCTATCATTTGCTGAGAGATACTAAAGAAAATCCAAAAATGCCCAAGAAATTTTCTACGTGTTATAGAATTTCGAACAAATAAACTTCAATTCCGTTACGAGAAGATGGAAACAAAGGGATATTTGTAGAGAAGTGTATATGCGGTGAGAGTTCTGTGTCATATATGGCTTTATGAGATGTATGATCAGTGAAAATGGAGGCATAGAATAATATGAACAGAAATGGCGATTCTGCAAGATGGGATGACAATTATTGCTGCAGTACATTATGATACTTGAAGGAGAAACGAATAAGCCGAAAATAACTTACCGCCAGGCTGAGTGCTGCAAGGAAAGTCAGAGCAAGAAATGCCTTCATTGTCGCTGCTGTCATAAAATGAAGAACTGGCGACAGCTTCATGTGGGTCCAATTTATACCCAAATCATAAGTAAACGTCACCTAAAATATCTACTTTCGAAACCCCCACTTCAGATAAGCATGGCATTGATTTATCACGTCTAGACTTTAACATATCTAAAATGACAAGATTATGTGTACTGCCTAAAGACCAAACTGCTTTACAAGTGATTTTAATCTTTAATTAAAATGTGTCATTCAATTGCAAATTTGCCGATAACTGAAATTGACGCGTGCTTTATGAAGGGACGTGTCGGTTGGAAATCCCAAGCAATCTGGCCTTCAATTCATGAAATTCCCAATTGACGTAGTGCATGATGAAGTAAGAAATTGATGCGTGTTCTGAAGATAAGAGCAGAAGGATAATACTGAGAGTCTTCCGTGCAATGTGTGCGTGGCATAACGGTTTTGACAATTGTAACTCGCTGTTGTCTACAAAACCGTAAGGCTTACCCGGAAAGTTGTTTTGTGCAAATGTGTGTTTTATTTTGCTCTGCACATTTTGTTCGAAATACTTTACCCTCCGTTACGTGTTTAGTTGATTAGATGTGATTTCAGGGCCGTCTGAAACAATAAATGGGGCCAACAAAAATATAAACGTGACAACCCTACGGACGAATTTTGGTGAACTGAAAATACCGAAGGAACTTAGGGCGAGGGTGTGTTAGACGCAGAGTTAGAAGTGCACCATTTCTTTATCCACCGTCAGCACAGCCAGATTTATAGCACCCAGAAAACCTCAATGTCCTGACAGCTATCGTTTTCTGTTCAACAAAAGAAGAATCACTGTACAAGTACATTTCTCGGGACCGCAAGAACAGCGTGGCTCCACTCGAGACAATAGATTTCAATTGAAGTTCGACGCCGAGATGCGCATAAAATGAATATCACTGTAAGTCCAAACTGATTCTAGTAGGATTCACGTCTGGAAGTGCATTTGGATACCTCCTAAATTTTAATCGGTTTTGAAACCATCATATACTTTCACCGATTCACAAAGTATCTGGGTAATTTCCGTACGATGAATCGGATTTTTCACCTATGGAAATTTGGCTTTATGCGGACAAATTGCCAGTCTCCAAGCAACTTCATGGAAATGACGTTCCTTTGACCACAACCTCTGCTATTCTTGACTTAACAATTATAGCTGCACTTCGGAAAGAGTTACAGCATGGCGACTGCGCGAACAGGCACGGATTACCTGTTGTCACACGTCGCCCGTTTATTCGCGCGCTTGATTTTTGCCGTCAACAGCCAGCGGAAAGGAGAAACAACACGTGGTAAAATGAGGATTGGTAGCGCCACATTCGGCGGACACAGAAACCAACCGCCCCCGCCAATTGCCATATCATCCCCTAAAGGACCAGCTCTTCGTTATGGTCTCCAGTACAAATAAACTTGTCATGGAAATGAATTATTTTCCTAACACTTTAACTGTTGGTTTTAAGAAGGGGACTTTTGCTTGTACGTTTCAATCATTAAATGCTTCTTCGTTTTCGAAGCTGGGCATATATATATATATATATATATACAAAATAGTATCTTAACGCCCAGAATTGACTCGTCGTGAAATAAGTTTGAAATTCAAACTATATAATTTTCGCTTGTCGTTTAGTGGTGGAATGACGTTCTACTTTACACCGACATTGTTTCTGTTACCTGAAAGTGGATGCCTTCCTACGTAAGAAATTCAAGAAATTATAATTTGAAGAAGGATATTACTTTCATTACAGATTTTTTTTAACGTCAAATTCTGTATCGCATTTTTCATTGTTTGTAACTCGGACGGACGCGTATCTACAATTATCAAAGGTGAGCGCACTCAATTCTTCGCTTCTTGTAGAGTGAAACAGCCCGATACACAGTACTATATGTGCTTAGTTGGTAGGCCAAAACGTGACATTATGTACTCATAGCAAAACAGCGTCTTTGTCCATACTGGGATTTGGAAATTGGCTGGTTTCCGTTGGGAACCGGAGGTAGTTAGAGGAGGATTCCGAATGTCATGGAGCAATTTCTGTTTCCTTACATATTCAATCCCCATGAGGGATGGTGGAAATGCTGTGATGACAGACTGTTCGAAACGTTGTGGAATGCAGCATAAACTAACAATGCCAATGAGCAATATGTTCATTGGAACACTGTGACCCACAATTATAAGAATATGGACCTAGAAAAATTACATTTATCACACAGAAAATAATTACATTTCAGAATTTTTACTTCGGCGTTTTGTGCTGGATATTTGTTTGGAAAATTAATTTCCAATAACAAGCTACGCTTTCCCAACGTATATTTGTAGTTTATTGCACTCTTACAGCCAGCTGTTTTATCGGCAAGTCTGCATGTCAAAACGTCTTTGACGACAGATGGAGCCAACAACTGTTATGACTTTTCAGATGTGTTTGGAATTTTTCAGAACATATTGTTATTTGTCTTGCATTTGCACGTGCATTTTTACGCCACGTGGCGCTGTTGATTGTACAGAAAATGTTGTCCCACAAAGCCTTTTTTTTTTGTTGCTCGTCTGCTACTCTTTTAATTTTTCAAAAATAAAGAACACTTGAAAGAGTCAATTGAAAATTATAAAAGTGCAAAACATTTGGAACTTAAAATTGGCAGCTGTAAAAACAGCGAGACATCAGTGAGCATTATAAAAATGTATTGTGTGTTGTTAGTCTGGCAATACATTGCAAATTAACAAAGCTCCAATGAAACTATATGCCCCAATTGGGTACCTAAAATGTTGTAATTTTTTCGTTTGACTTAAACATGCAATATCGACATCAAACAAAAAACAATCTCTTCGTCTACAGCCATGTTATATGTTGATCTGCCTCAACGTAATTATCTGCCGCATGTAAGGAATATAAATTGATATTATTTCTGTCGATTTATCTAGGAGTGTCCATTAAAATTATATCCGGTAATGTTTAAACAATTTCCCAGAAAGTTTTTCCTTGCAACAGACTTGATCCACCTGCAGGACGCACAGTGTCTCCGATCCGCCGACAGTTTTATCAACTGCTATATCTCTTTCCTTTAAACAAATATCCCCATTAAGCATATTCCTTCTTGAGAAACTAACAAGTTGGCAGCTAGTCAAGAAATTCCTAGCGTTTTGTAGAACCCGAAATTCCCTTATCACAGTCACTAGAACACAACACTTGTCTTTGTCCTGAAGCAGACAAATCTATTCCACATGCCCATGCCACTCCTTGAAGAACCATTCCATTATTATCCTCCCATCTACGCCTAAGTCTTACAAGTAGCCCCTTTGCATCAAATTTACCCAACAAAACCTATGCACATCTCTCACGCTTAATTGCTACATGCTCCACACATCTCTTTATCTTTGTGACAAAATTCGATCGTGGCATACCGCACACGACATCTTCTATACCGTTAATATACAGTTAATACGGAGGAACTAATTAATCGGCTTCTCATTTCGATAAATTCGTTTTTATCAGACGCACTTCACAAACGAACAATTATCTTCATATCATACGATATAACGTCAAACTTAAAGATAAATAATATAATTTCATTTATCGCGAAGTGTTGAAAATATTTCTTATAATTAACCTGATAATTTACACAAGTACCTCCCAATGTATTGCCACGATGATTTTATTCAGACACCTTAAAGTCATTTAAGTGTAACGTGTCATGTAATGAAAGTTATTTCATACATAGACAAGTTCGTCTTCCAAGATTTCAGACAAGTTTTCTCCAAACAGAAAAAATGACACCATTCGCAGCTCTGCTTTTCCTGACCGCTTTCAGTTTCCTGGTAAGATAGCATCAAATAGACTTAATATTCTGTACTTAGACCTTATAAATATCGCCCTAAATATGACTCCAATTTATACGCTGCGTTGTGTTGCGTCACATGACCACTTAATGCCTTATCGTGTATGTTGAAACATCGCTTACACACTCACCACCTGAATCTAATCGGCACACTCTTCATTCCACATGGCCACTTTGCAATTTGCAAGTCACATTGACCTTGATATTGCACTGCTGTATCGCAGACT
>Ga0131853_10011287_pt1 | contig 16347 bp, 11 predicted proteins | sample TergutLab28metaG_FD_92764 | JGI IMG/M metagenome (GOLD analysis project Ga0131853, IMG submission 92764) | Labiotermes labralis P1 segment gut microbial communities from Petit-Saut dam, French Guiana - Lab288 P1 (version 2) (version 2) | ecosystem: Host-associated > Arthropoda: Insects >...
ACGTCATGACCTACGTTGTCGACGCCGTCGATCACTCGCTCAGGCTGCTGACCTTTGTTGCCGAACATCCGGGCCTCGGCGTGACGGAACTGGCCACGAAGCTCGGCCTGAACAAATCGCGGACGTACCGGATGCTCTACACGCTGGAGCAACACCGTTTCGTCGTACAGGACACACGCAGTGCGACGTATTCGCTCGGCGTTCAGGCTTTCGTGGTCGGCGTGGCGGCCGCGCAGCAGAACACCCTCGTGCGCAGCGCGCACCGGCACATGCTGGCACTGAGCCAGTCGATCAACGAAACGGTGGTCCTGCGCGTGCGCGAGGGGCTGGAGACGATCTGCGTCGCGCGCTGCGAAACATCGCACCAGGTGCGCGCCGTGGGGGCGGTCGGCAACCGGCGGCCCGTGAATTCCGGCGCGTCGGGCAAAGTGTTGCTCGCCTTCGCGTCTGACGCCGTGCGCGCCGAATACCTCGCCGGCATGGAACGACCGCCTGGCGCGCCCACCGTGGAGCAGATCGTCGACGAACTGGCTGTGGTCACGCACAACGGCTACGCGGTGAGCATTGGCGAGGTCACGACCGGTGCGGCCGCCATCGCAGTGCCCGTGCGCGATCTGAGCGGGGCGGCAATCGCAGCGGTTTCGATTTCCGGACCGCAAGCCCGCATCGGCCTGGCCGACGTTCCCGGCTATCTGAAGCAGCTGCTCGCCTGCAGCGCGGCCATCTCCGACGAACTCGGTTACTCAGCACTCCGTATCGATTCGCAGCCCGCCTGAATCCGCACGCCAACATCCCAGGAGCCACCCGATGCTCGCCGTTCCGCCTTCCGCCCAACGCGACGATATGCAACCCGCCGATAACACCGGTAACGCGGGTGAAGAACGCAAACCGCACGGGAAAATGCTGCACCCGATCGTGATGATGATCTGCGTGCTCATCGCGGCGCTCGCGATGACGTGGCTCGTCAATTCCGGCCGTTTCGAGCGCCACGGCAAGCTCGTCGTGCCCGGCACCTATCACGTGGTGCCGAAAGCCGCCGGTATCGCAACGCTCGTGGCACCCGCCGTCTCGAAGAGCACACCCGATCAGGCGCTGCCCGCGAGCATCGTCTCCGTGTTCTATGCCGTGCCGGAAGGGCTCGTCAAGAATGCGCCGCTGATCGTGATGGTGATGTTCGTCGGCGGGATGTTCGGCGTGATGCGCAAAACCGGCGTCGTCGATGCCGGCATCGACCGGCTGCTGCAACTGACTTCGGGAAATGTCTATGTGCTTGCTCCGCTGCTCATGGTCATCATCGGGCTTGGCAGCACGATGCTCGGCTTCATCTCCGAGTACCTCGTGATCATTCCGATGGTGATGGTGCTCGCCAAACGGCTGGGGCTGTCGAATCTGTTTGCGGTGGGGCTCGTCGCGATCGCCGCGAAGATCGGCTATATCGCCTCGGTCACGAATCCGCTCGCGCTGGCCGTGGCGCAGCCGCTCGTCGGCGTGCCGCTGTTCAGCGGCATCGGCCTGCGCATCGGCGTGTTCGCGGTGTTCCTCGTGATCGGCATCGCTTATCTGCTGCTGTACGTGCGCCGCAGCGGCTACCGGCGCGAAGCCGCGCAGGCGGCGCTGCAAAACACGGCCCCGCTGTCGCGTGCGCACAAGGGGCTGCTCGTGGTTCTCGCGTTCTGCGCCGTGGCGCTCGTCTACGGCACGCGGCACCTCAAATGGGGCAGCGTCGAACTCGCGGCGTTCTACGTGGCGATCAGCATCGTCACCGCGCTGGTGGGCCGGCTCGATTCGCGCAGCGCGTCGGATGCGTTCGTCGAAGGCATGAAAGGCATGGTGCTGGCCGGCGTGCTGATCGGACTGGCCGCCTCGGTCGAACTGATCCTGCAGAACAGTCTCGTGCTCGACACGCTGATCGAAAACTTCACGCGCCTCGCGCATGGACAATCGCCCGCGTGGGTCGCGAACGGGCTCATGCTCGTGCAGATGACGCTCGACGTTTTCATCCCGTCGGTCTCGGGCAAGGCCGCCGTCAGCATGCCGATCATCGGGCCGATCGCGCAGCTATCGGGCGTGAGCGGACAAACCTCCGTGCTCGCCTTCATCCTCGGCGGCGGCCTCACGAACATGGTGACGCCGACCTCCGGCATGCTGCTCGCCTACCTGGCGACCGCGCGCGTCGGCTTCGGCGAATGGCTCCGCTTCATCCTGCCGTTGTTCGCCGTGCTGTTCGTGCTGTCCGTCGCGACGCTCTATCTCGCCGTTCTCATCGGGTATTGATCGAAGCAGAGGACCAACACCCCACTCCCTCCGGATTGTTTTAGTTTCGGAAACAGTGAATTCGCTTTGTAGGTATTTACCCTAGTCTGACATCCTCCTACACTGGCTTCACTGCTGCAGACAACACAACATGTCGCAGCCCAACAAGATAAATCCGGAGGTTAGTCATGAAGTCGCTCGTTCAAGCTGTCGTTATCGCCGCTACGCTCGCTGCTCCTGTCGCCGTTTTCGCCCAGTCGAACCAGCCGCTGTCGCGTGCGCAAGTCCGTGCAGATCTGGTTCAGGTCGAAAAGGCTGGCTACAACCCGGCGCTCGCGAACCCGTATGAGTACCCCGCGAACATCCAGGCTGCTGAAGCCCGTGTCGCCGAGCAGAACACCGCAGTCGGCGGCGTCGCGAACGGTACGTCGGAGCAAGGCCAGGCAGCTCATTAAGCTGCTCAGTAAGCTGTCCATCGGCTAGAAAGTCGCAATACCCGGAGCGCGCGCTCTCTAGCGCTCCCCAAGTTTCCCCTGCTGGCCCGCCCTCGCGTTTCGCGTTGGCGGGCCAGTTCCGTTTCAGGCAGCCGCCGTGCGCGCGCCAAGCGGCAGCCAACACGATTTTTGTATCATGTGATGGCGCGCCGAACCGCCTGGCATCCGCACAGCCCCCGCTCTCCGCCGGTATCGGCCGCGCCCCCTCACATCCCTTCGCCGCTCCATCCCGCAGCCCCGCACGGGCGCTCATTCCGGGCACAGGCGCAGCTTCACGCCCGAACCGACTCACCCTTTCGAAACGAAGGAGCAACTTATGTTGACCCAGAAGACGAAGGACATCGTCAAGGCCACAGCACCCGTTCTGGCCGACCACGGCTACGCGATCATCCGCTGCTTCTACACCCGTCTGTTCGAAGCGCACCCCGAGCTGAAAAACACCTTCAACATGGCCAATCAGGAGCAGGGGACGCAACAGCAGGCGCTCGCGCGCGCGGTTTATGCGTACGCGGAGAACATCGAAGATCCGGGCAGCCTCGCGGCCGTGCTGAAGAACATCGCCAACAAGCACGCGAGCCTCGGCGTGCGGCCCGAACACTATCCGATCGTCGGCGAACATCTTCTGGGCGCCATCAAAGAAGTGCTGGGCACGGCCGCCACGGACGACATCATTTCCGCGTGGGCGCAGGCCTATGGCAATCTCGCCGATGTCCTGATGGGCATGGAAAGCGAACTCTACGAGTATTCTGCGACGCAACCCGGCGGCTGGAACGGCTGGCGTACCTTCATCGTGCGCGAAAAGCAGCCCGAAAGCAGCGTGATCACGTCGTTCGTGCTGGAGCCGGAAGACGGTCAGCCGGTCGTCAACTTCGAGCCGGGGCAATACATCAGCATCGCCGTCGGCGTGCCGAAACTGGGCTTGCAGCAGATCCGCCAGTACAGCCTCTCGGACATGCCGAACCATCAGACCTATCGCATCTCGGTGAAGCGCGAAAGCGGCGGCCCGAACCCTCCGGGCTACGTCTCATGCCTGCTGCACGATCATGTGAACGTGGGCGACAAGGTCAAGCTGGCCGCGCCGTACGGGAATTTCCACATCGACGTCGATGCGGCAACCCCGATCGTGTTGATCAGTGGCGGGGTCGGTCTGACGCCGATGATCAGCATGCTCAAGCGCGCGATTCAGGATCCGCACCGGCGCGTGGTCTTCATCCACGGCGCGCGCAACAGCGCCGTGCACGCCATGCGCGACATCGCGAGGACGCATGCCAATTTCAGCCTCGTCGTGTTTTACGACGATCCGCTGCCGCAGGACGTGAAGGGACGCGACTACGATCACCCCGGTCTCGTGGACGTCAAATCGATCAAGAACGCGATTCTTTTGCCCGACGCCGATTACTACATCTGCGGGCCAATCCCATTCATGCGCATGCAGCACGATACGCTCAAGGAACTGGGTATCCGCGAGGCGCATCTCCACTACGAAGTGTTCGGCCCGGATCTCTTCGCCGAATAAATCAGAACGGCCAGTACAGCGGCGCGATGAACACGACCACCGCCAGCGACCACAGCACGATCAGCGCGCCGATTTTCCAGTAGTCGCCGAACCGGTATGCGCCCGGGCCGTAGGTCACGAGGTTCACTGGCGTGCTCATCGGCGTCATGTGCGCGGCGCCCGCGCCGAGCGCGACGGCGATCAGGAATGGCGTGGCTGATACGCCGAGTTCCTGCGCGGTAGCGACCGCGATCGGCACCATCACGAGGGCCGAAGAATTGTTGGCGATCACCTGGGTCAGCGCGGCGGCCACGAGGAAGAGGCCCGCCATCACGGCGCGCGGACCGCCCGCGCCGACGATCTGGATCACATAGTCGCCGAGCAGATACGCGAGCCCGGTCTTCGACATCGCCGTAGCGAGCGGAATCAGGCCGCCGACGAGTATGCAGGTGTTCCAGTCGATCTTGTAGAGCTGGTCGAGCGTGATGACGCGCGTGAGCACCATCAGCGTCACGCAGAACAGCGTCGCCACGGCGGCCGGCACGACGTTGGTGGACAGCAGCACCACCAGAATGCCGAGGATGATGAGCGCCTCGCGCGCGCCGCGGCTGAGCGCAACCGTCTGGCGCCGAACCATCTGCGGGGAATCGACCATCAGGATCTGCGGATCGGAGAAGTGCTTGTCCAGCGCTTCCCACGTCCCTCTGAACAGCAGATGGTCGCCCGCGAGCAGTTGCGTCGAAGGCCCCGGCACCTCTTCGCCGCCACGCTGCACCGCCAGCACGATCAGATCGCCTTCGTGCGTGGCCATGCCCGGAAACACCGTCTGGCCGATCAGCGCCGAGCGCGAAGGAATCACCACTTCGGCCAGCCCCGACGAGCGGTTGAACAGCGCGTTGGTCACGGCCTGCGATTCCGTCAACGGCTCGCGGATGGCCAGATGCAGATCGTTCGCCAGTTGCGCCACGCCTTTGGCGTCTCCGCGCACGAGCAGATTATTGCCTTCCTGCGCGGCGTTCTCACCCAGTTCGGCATCCTGATCGTCCACGAGACCAAGGACGCTCACGCCCGCATAGGCCGACAGGTCGATGCTGTTTGCCGTCTTGCCGATGAACGGCGAGCCGCTACGCACGCGCAACCGGTACACGCCGTCGACGATGCGATAGTGCTCGACGAGCGTGTTCGCGTGCTGGCTGAAGTCGGCCGGCAGCGAGTCGGACTTACGCTTGGGCAGCAGCCACGGCCCCAGCACCAGAATGATGAACAGCGCGCCGCCAAACAGCGGCAGACCCACGATCGACCATTCGAAAAAGCGGATCGGCGTGCTGCCGGCCGCATCGGCCGCGCTCGCCGCGATCACGTTCACGGGGCTGCCGAGCAGCGTGAGCTTTGCGCCGGTCAGACACGCGATCGACACAGGCATCATCAGTTGCGACGGTTCGAGCCGCGTGCGCACGCAGATGATGACCGCGATCGGCAGCATCGCGACAACGGCGCCGTTCATGCCGATCAGCGCCGTCGAAACCGCGCACATCACCAGCAGCGAGGCGATCAGCCGCTTGCGGCTCGTGCCGGCGTGGCGGATGAGCCATTGCCCGGCCCATGTACCGACGCCCGTCGTTTCGAGCCCCACGCCGATACCGAGCAGCGCGGCGATGAAGACGATGAGCGGATCGCCAAAGCCGCTGAGCGCCTCGCGCATGTTAAGCACACCGAACAAATAAAGTGCGAGCAGCGACATGACGGCGACGACCGCGGCCGGCAGTTTGTTCCAGATGAACAGCACCATCGTTACTGCGAGGATGAGCGAGGTAACGATCATGGGGTTCATAGGTTCCGCCCTTTTATGTACCTGCGATGAACCGGCGGCGCGTGGGCAGACCGCCCGCCGCGTCGCGCCGTACAGCGTACGCGGTGGGCCGACGCCTGCCGCTTTCTGCCGCTTCCTGCCGTTTACTGCGGGACTTTAGTAGCCGAGCGCGGCGCCATCCCCGCGCGGATCGGCCCCTCCCTCATAGAAGCCCTGTGCCTGATCGACGCGAATGGCGTGTGCGTGCCCCATGTTGTCGTTCCAGTCGGTCACCATCTGCACAGGCTGGCCGCGGCGCTTGAGTTCGCGCACGACCTGATCGGGGATGCGTCCTTCCAGCGACATGTTGCGCGACTTCGTGCCCCACGTCCGGCCCATGAGCCAGCGCGGCGCCTCGATGGCCTGCTGCACGTCGTAACCGAAGTCGAGGATGCGGGTGACCATTGCGGCCTGCGTCTGCGGCTGCCCTTCCCCGCCCATCGAACCGAATGCGAGCACCGGCTTGCCGTCGCGCACCATCAGCGCGGGGATCAGCGTATGGAAGGTCCGCTTGCCCGGCTCGAGACAGTTCGGATGGTTCTCGTCGAGTGCGAAGAACGCGCCGCGATTCTGCATGATGATGCCGGTATCGCCGCCGAGCACGCCGCTGCCGAAGTCGTGATAGATCGACTGGATCAGCGAGACCACCATGCCGTCCTTGTCCGCGGTACAGAAGTAGCAAGTGTCGCCGTCGGGCGCGATGCGGTCGTGCGGGTGCTTGTAGGGCATGCCCGCCGGCACCGTCGCGATGTCCAGCGCGCGCTCCGGATCGATCAGCTTGCGGCGCTCGTCGCAATAGGCCTTCGAGATCAGCTTCTCGACCGGAATGTTCACGAAGCGCGGATCGGTCAACCACTCTTCGCGGTCGGCGAACGCGATCTTCACGGCTTCGGCCATGTGGTGATAGTAGTCCGCCGTGCCCTCGCCCCATGCCGCGACGTCGTAGCCTTCGAGCATGTTCAGGATCTGCAGCGGCGTGAAGCCTTGCGTGTTCGGCGGCAACTCATAGATCGTATTACCGCGGTACGTCGTGCTGATCGGCGTGACCCACTCCGCGTGGTACGCGCCGAAATCGCTCGTTTGCAGCGGCGAGCCGCCCGCGCCGCCGATGCCCTTGCAGATCCGCTCGGCCGTTTCGCCTTCGTAGAATCCGTCGCGCGGCCCGCGTTCGGCGAGTCGTTGCAGCGAGCTTGCCAGTGCGGTCTGGACGAGCCGGTCGCCGTCGGCCGGCACCCGGCCGCCCGGCATGAACACGGCCGCCGTTTCCGGAAAGCGCGTGAGAATCGGCACGTCCTGAACCGTCCAGTCCACGAGCGAACGCGAGACGGGCACACCGTCGCGCGCATAGTCGATCGCCGCCGCGAACAGATCCGCCCACGGCAGACGCCCAAAGCGCTCATGCGCGAGACGCCAGCCGTCGATGGCGCCCGGCACCGTCAGCACGGCTTGCGGTCCGCGCGCGGCGATTTCCTGGACGTCCGGGCCGGTCTTATAGCGCGCGAGCGTCGCCTGCTGCGCGGCGGGTCCGCTCGCGTTGATCGCGTGAATCTGATCGCTCTTGCCGTCGGCGATGAGCCAGAAGCCGTCGCCGCCCAAGCCCGCCATATGCGGATAGGCAACACACAGCACCGCGTTCGCCGCGATCGCCGCATCGACGGCGGAGCCGCCACGCTGCAGCATTTCGACGCCGGCCTGGCTGGCCAGATAGTGTGGCGTCGCGACCATCCCATGCGGTGCACGGGTGGGCGGACGACCAGTGCGAGGACCGTTCGGATGACTCATGATCAGTGTGCTCCGGTGAGAATGGTCCGCCGGCCCCCCGCGATACGCAGGATCGGCCGGGCGGCGCCAAAATAGCTGGTAAAGGGTTGATCAGGACGCGCGGTCGTCGAACTCGACGCCGGCATCTCTCACCTTGTCATTCGAGTGATCCATGAAGCGCGTGATGATCGGCAACGCGCCGCCCACCACCACGCATAGCAGCCCAAGGATCAGGATCGGCATGTTGCCCGCCATCGATCCCGCGCTGGTGACCGGAAAGGCCACGAACATCAGGATCAGCGCCACTGTCTCCGCAACGAGTTTGTCCATGCGAGTCCCCTCACGCGAATATCACAAGGGCGATCGTGCCGATGCCGGTCAGGATGGCGACGATGATCGTCCACGGTATAGCCAGCCGCATCACCGAACCTTCCTGCCCCTTGATACCGGTAATGCTCGTGCCCAGCACGATGTTCGCCGGTCCGATCGCGTTGCCGTATGCGCTTCCTGCCGCCTGCGCCGCGATGATCGCCTCGGTCGGCAAGGAGTGCAGATTCGCGACGTCGCTCTGCAAGGCGCCGAACAGCACGTTCGATGCAGTACTGCTTGACGTCATGAATGCGCCGAGTGCGCCGATCATGCTCGCGATACCGGCGTACACGAGCGGCGGCGAAGCATCGGCGATACCGTGCGCGAGCACCATGGTCTGGCCGCTGTGATCGAGAATCCGGCTCGTCACGAGGAACGCGATGACCGGCACCGACGCCGGCACGCCGTCGACGATCAGCGACCGGCCGAGATTCTCCTTGCCGTGCCGCGCCTGCCACTTCCCGTAATAGCCGTTCGCGCCGTACACGATCCAGACGATGAAGGCCGAGATCAGCAGCATCGTGCCCGGATGGGTCAGCGGGGCAAACGGCGCATAGCTCGACACCGCGGCGTTCGTCACGCCATAGCCCGTGGTTACTTCGGGGAACGGCATGCCGATGCGGAATTGCCGCAACAGGTTGTGCAAGGGGTCGATCAGCAGGATGCCGAGCGTCACGACCGTCAGCACGATATACGGCAGAAACGCCATGCCGATGCCCATCACAGGCTCTTCGGTTTCGGTCTGCGCGCGCACCGCCTTTTCATCCATTGCCGGACGCTCCGGCACGTCGGCGAGCGGTACAGGCTCGCTGAAACGGCGCCAGCGCGACAGCGGATAGAGCGCGATCATGGCGACGGCGGCGGCGAGGAAGGTCGAGAGTTCGGGGCTCAGGAACGCAAACAGCAGTTGGCCGACACCGAGTATCGTGCCGAGAATCAGCACGAGCGGCCAGGCATGCCGGATCGCGCCCCAACGTCCGTACAACCAGACGATGAGCAGGCCGCCGAAGTAAGTGGGAATGAGCAGCAGCAATGAGGACTCGAATGCGGCGCGCGTCACGTCGTGCACGTCGGCCACGCGCAAGGTGGCGAGCCAGCCTACGCCGAGGGTGCCGAAGAAGCGTGCCCAGGCGTGCGCGATGATCGAAATGGCCGCGGCATACACGGGCCTTACACCAATGGCGAGCAGCAGCGGCGCGACCACGACGATCGGCGCGCCAAACCCGGCGATGCCCTGCAGAAACGAGGAGAACACCCAGCCGAGCCCGATAATGACGAACAGTTCATTGCGGCTGAATCGGGATATGCCATATCGAAGCGCGTCATATCCACCGGCCTGTTTAGTGATCTGATAAAGAAACAGCGCCGGCCACATCACGTAGAGGATGAATATCGCATCCCATACGCCTTTCGCACTGGCGACCGCCAGCGTAAAAAGCGGCGTACGAAAAGCGAAATACGCAAGCACACCCGCGACGAACATTGCCCCAGGGCCGGCCTCCGGCGCGCGCCACTTCAACGGCACGAGGAAAACCAGCAAAGCGACGATGGAAAGGGTGGCCAGAATCCAGTGCAGCAAATCTACCGGGACAGTGATTTCACTCATCGCACGTCCTCATGTCGTTGAGTTTCTGTTGTGCTGCGAGGTTCATTGCTTAAGTCAGGCGAATGCATCATACCGCGATTGTTTAAAACACGAGTTTTAAAACGTCTCGTCGAATTTCACACACGTTAATTATCATTGCGCGGCGCCGTTCGATTTAATGTTATTTAACGTGATAATCAAAAAAATCGGGCGACGATTCAATCATGCCCATTTTCAAAAAAAGGGGGCGGCTCGGTGGCTGCGCGCCGGATCCGGTCCGGCCAGGGAAAACAGCAAGGGGGAAGATGTGGGCGTGGGCACGCCAGGTGCACAATGTTCAGACCGTTGTAACGATCAATAATCAATGACTACCCAATTCGACACCTTCATCCTTGGCCTGATCACCCAGATCCATCTTCCGATGCTGGCCGACCGGGCAATCCGTGTGATCGTCGGGCTCTACACGTTCAAGGGTTACTTGCTGATCCCGGTGTTGTGGTGGATGTTCTTTCAGCCCGGGGAGCGCCGCGAATGGCGGCGCGAGATGGCGCTCGCCACGATCGCGAGCGGCCTGGTGGCTCTGGCGGTCGGGCGTTTTCTCGCCCACTTCCTGCCGTTTCGCTTACGGCCGATTTACAACCCGAACCTGCATCTTCCGTTTGCCACGGAAGCGTTGCGCGGGGCCGCGCTCAGCGACTGGAGTTCTTTTCCGAGCGACCACGCGATGCTGTGGATGGCCGTATCGCTGGGGATTTTCCTCGTGTGGCGCGGAATCGGCACCATTGCGATGATTTATACCGCCGTGGTCATCTGCCTGCCGCGCGCCTATCTCGGCTTTCACTATCCGACGGACCTGCTCGCCGGCGCTGCAATCGGCCTGGTGATCACGTTCATCATGACGCGTGACGCGGTCAGGCAGCGAACCGCGGCACCCGTGCTGCGCTGGATGCTGCGCTATCCGGCACCGGCTTCGGTCGTCGCATTCCTCATCAGTTTCGAACTGATCACGCAGTTCGACGATCTGCTGCGACTCATGCACTCGGTGATCAAGGCGATCCGGTGATCCGCCGGTGGCCGTTCAAATCGCGGCCAGCGCCTCGATCAGCCGGTCGCGGGCCTGGCGATACGCGGGGCTCGTGACGCCTTCATTCATCGCGGTTTCGACAAGCGCTTTCTGCACGCTGGAATCGACCGCGCCAAACGGCAGAACCGGCGGCCCCTGGAGCGGCACTTCATAAATCCGCGACTGCGGCATGCCGAACAGCAGTTGCAAGTGCGCTTCCCATATCAGCAGCTTCGCGAGCCTCGCGAGATAACCTTTGGGGGCGATCCGGTCGGGCCTCACGTAAATCGCGCCCGGGTCATGCATCCAGTCGAAGAACCGCGCGGCCGGCATCGGGCGCGCGATCGCATAGCCCTGTACGGCATCGGCGCCCAGTAGCGCGACCGCTTCAACCAGATCCGCGCTTTCGACTCCCTCCACCACGACCGTCTTGCCGAGCGCATGACACAAGTGCGTTAGCTGGTAAATCGAACTGAGCACTTCGATCGGCGTCTTCTCGACACCGAGCACCAGACTGCGGTCGAGTTTGATCACGTCGAACGGCAGCGCGCGCAAGCGGTCGAGGCTGCTGTGTCCGGCACCGAGGTCGTCTTCGGCGAGCGCAATGCCGAGCGCCCGGAAATTATCGAGGCAATCCCGTTCGTTGTATCTCGACGCCAGGCCCGAAGTTTCGAGCACTTCGAGCATCAGTCGGCGTGGCCGGCGGCCGTGTTGCTGCAAGGCATCGCGGGTAATTTCGTAATAGCGCGAATCGTGCAGCGCTTCGGCGGGCAGGTTGACCGATACCTGAATATCGAGTCCTTCGTCGAGCCAGCGATTCTGCTGATCGAGCACCTGACGCAGACCTTGCGCATAGACCACGACGAAATCTTCATGCGACAGACAAGGAAAGAACTTGCCCGGCGCCAGGATCTCGCCGCCGTCGCGCAGCCGCACCAGCGCCTCGGCGCGAACGACGCGTCCCGATGCGAGGTCGAGGATCGGCTGATAGTGCATTTCCAGCGCCGGCGTGGCAATCAGGCTCGCCCAGCGCTGCCGCGTGGCCCAGGGCAGCGCGTGCGACGTGCGCATACCGCTTTCGAGACGCGAAATCGCAAACGTCAGGACTGCCTGGATTTGGCGGATGAACCCGACCTGCGCGGCGGACGTGAAGCCGCCCGGCAGTTCGCTGTACAACGTGAGCACCGTGTTCGGCGCGCGGTCGGGCGGGCAAAGCGGAATCGCCACACTGGAGCGAATGCCGTGGCGTCGCGCGATCCTGCGCCACGGCCCCATGCGGTGATCGGTTTCCACGTTGATGCAGCGCTCGACATGGCCGCCGATCCAGGCCCGGCCGGTCGGCCCCTGCCCCTGCGACTGCGTGCCTTTCATGATCACGCTGGTACTCGAACTCTCGAGGTCGGCGAGATAGCCTTTCAGACGCTCGCCTGCAACGGACTCGAAACGGAACACGTCTTCCGCGCCCGGCCGGCCGAACGAGCAGCCGGCGCTGCCGTCGAGCGTGCCGAGAATGGCCGCGGCATTGCCGATCAGATCGGCGTGGCTCGTGGCGTTCCATGCCAGCTCGGTCGTGCGCAGCAAGACCTCCTGAGCGTTGTCCAGGGTTCTGCGCAGCGCTTCGATTTGCCAGACCACGTCACGCGTCAGACGACGCGACAGCGTGGCCAGCGCGGCGTGGTGCGCCGTTGCGTCGACGTGGCGGCTCACCACGATCTGCAGGATCTCCCGGCTATGCGCGAGATCGCGCGACCCCAGGCCGAGGATCGCATGGGTGCGCCCCCACCTCTGGCTGACCGCATGATGCCGCTCGGCGGTCAGCCGGGGCGAGGCCACGAGCAGCAGGTTTCTCATCTGCTGCATCTTCCACTGATGCAGCTCCGAGGTTTCCATGCACCGGATCAGTTTGCCCGCTCCGGTCAGGCCGCTCAGATGTTGCACGACCTCCTCGATGATCGTTCGCACTACTGGCTTGATGGCATCGGTCAGCGCGCCCATCTGCGGCGCCAGATTCGCGCCATACAACTGGCCGAATTCTTCGAAGTCGAGCAAACCGGGGTTTTGCGTCGCGCCTTGCGCCTCCTTCCACAGGCTCGGCTGCGGGGCGATCACCTTGTTCCGGCCCATGCGTTTGGCGATATACACGCACTGATCCGCGCGGTCGATCAGGTCTTCGAAGGATTCGTCGACGTCGGCATCGAAGGTCGATACGCCGATACTGACCGTCAAATCGCGTGGCAGGCCCGTAACGCTGGCACTCAAACCCTCTTCGACCAGACGTCGGATCGACTCTGCCACCTCGTTCGCCTCGCGCAGTTCCACGTCCTTGAGCAAGACGCAGAACTCATCGTTGCCATACCGGCTCGCGATATCGTCGGGCCGCGGCAGACTCTCTGCGATGCAGTTGGCCACCATGCGCAACGCCTTGTCTGTGGCCGTCTGGCTGTCGGTGTCGGTGCGATGCCTGAGGTGATCGACATCGATCATCAGAACGGCCGCGCCCATGCCCGACTGGCGATGCATCTGCTCGATGAAGCGTTCGGCCTCGCGCTCGAGCATGCCGCGGTTCGGCAAGGCCGTCAGCGTGTCCAGATTGGCGAAGCGCAACAGGCCGTCGTGCTTTTCCTCGTATTTGAACGCCAGTTCGCACAGACGAACGCAGGCTTGTGCCAGCCTCGCATGAAATTCGTTTGGCTCGCCGGGCTGTGTGAAGTAGAACGCGAGGCTGCCCAGCACCCGGCCGTTTTGATGCTTGATCGGATGCGACCAGCAGGAAAAGATGCCGGCTTCCTCGATGACGTGAGCCAGTGGGCGCCAGTTCGGGTCCTGACGAATATCGCGGCTGAACACAGGCTGGCCGCAGGTCATCGCGGGGCCGCACGTGCCCATACCCGGCCCCACGCGCGCGCCATCCACCGCGGCATCATAGGCCGACGGCAATCCCGGCGCGGCGAGCGGACGCATGACCCGTTCACTGTCCAGCCGGAGCGTCGACACGATGATTTCCGGCGCAATACGCTGCACTTCCCGGCACAGCGTGTGCATCGTCTCGGAGAGAGACAGATTTTCCGTCATGGCGGACAGCATGACGTCCTGCAACGCCAGCAATGTCAACTCCACTTCGCCTGCTCTCCCCTGAAATGTACAGGACGACGTCCCCACTGCTGTTCGCTGCCCGCGCGTCAATAATCTGAGCGACGCGTCAAGCCGCGTGTCGTCCTGTCAAACCTGTTATTTGCATACGAGATTTCCCCGTGCCGGTTATTTTTAATCGAGTCATGCTTTACCGGCTTTCGGGAAACGTTGGTTTACATTACCCGCAACAAACGCATCATAGCTCACCCAAGGTTAGTCTTATCGATTGTTGGGTGAATACATCGTCTAACTTAGTTTGTCGTAGCCGCTTGCGCACGGGGTGCGGACGCGTGGGAATGACGGGTTGGCGCGAATAAAGAAATTAGCAAACGTTTGCCCTTGCATTTCTTTATGAATTTATTTCATTGCGCTTATCGGCGAGGCGAATTTTTGAAACAAAAGACAAGTCGCAACTAGACGTGCACTAAGAAAGTGCGCGCCCGCGTCTTAGGCGTTGGCGGCCTCAGCCGTATCGGGGAGATTGTCGAGCGCGCGAGTACCGTCGCGTTGCGCCTCGGATTCGCCTGAGTAGGTGACATCGCTATACGCGATCACCTTGAATCCGGAGCCTGCCTGCCGGGGGACCGTGATTCCCCAGTGCCATCCGCCTTCCTGCTGGAAGACGTGCAAGCTCGGGGACGGTCCCAGTGTTGAGGGTCGAGTCATCATGTTTACGCCCTCCTTTCCAGAAATGTGCGAGAGACGCTCTTGAGGACCTCGGTAGTCTAGGCATCGATTTGCTGCAATGCCATAAGCAATAACCTTGATGCGTCTCGATGCCGCTGCAAATTCGGATTTTGCACAGGGAAAACCCGTAGAAAAGGCTTCGAAGCCGCACTCGCGAGAAAGGGATGACACCGTGGCATGCAGACTGACGCGGTGCGCGTCGCTCTCCCAATCATGCAGTAATCCTTATCAATTTCGACCCTCTATGCGAACACGGTTTTACGCAGTCCGGCGCTCTCGCCCAGCTTCCCGCAGCGCATCGACCAGTGCGCTGGCCGGATCGGCTAACGCCGCGTCGCTACGCCGGATCAGCCCGATCGGTTCGTCCGTACCGCTGGCCGGCATCGCAAGCTTCACGAGCAGGTCGCGTGCTACGTCATCTTCGATCGCCGACGACGGCACAAACCACACCGCGTCGTTGCTTAATGCCAGGGCGCGGCCCAGCGCGACAGACAAGGTTTCCACCAATGCGCCGGATGGCAGCGCGCCAAACGCGGTCAGCACGCTGTCGGCCGACTGCCGGATCAACGTGCCAGGCGGCGGCACAACCACCGGATAATGCGACAGATCTTCTGCGCACACGCTGCCGTGTCCGGCCAGCGGATGCCCGACCCTCACCACCATCGCAAGCGGATCGTGACAGAGGTGCTCGAAATTCATGCCGGCCATTGCATGATGATCGGACAGCCGCCCGAGCGCCATACCGATTCTTCCCGCATTCAGATGGTCAATCAGATCCCGGTTCGAACCCGTAACAACACGTACCGAGACGTCCGGCCAGCGCATGCGCAACACAGCCAGGGCCGGAGTGAGCAACGGGGCGACTACCGTGGGTAATGCGCCGATCACCAGCGGCGCGCGGGACTGCAGGGTATCGCGGCGTACCTCATCGACCGCCTGGCGTAACGCAGACACGCACACGCGGGCATGCGGTGCAAAGAGCAGCCCCTGATGCGTAGGCGTTGCCCCATGGCGCCCCCGCTCGAACAACGTTGCGCCCACAATCTGTTCGAGTTCGGCAATGGTCTTCGAGACGGCCGGTTGTGTAATCGCCAGGTTATCCGCCGCGCGCTGCACGCTACCCAGTTGCAGGACAGCGAGAAAACATTGCATATGCCGGAACTTGATCCGGCCATCTGACGGTCTATCCATAACCGGCCCTCATTCATGCCATGCGAACGCCCCATGCCGCTTAACCGGTTGAGGTGAGCCACCGGCACAGACCGACGGACGGTGCAAACTAAGGGGGCTCCCTGCCGGGCGTCAATTCCCACCACAAACGCGTGTCAGTCATCGCAAATAGGGTGTGCCCGCAACCATCCTGCCGGAATTGTGATGCATGGTGAAGCATTCCATCCGGTTATATTGCGCACGCGCAATCGTCATTTGTGCTTCCCTGCTGCGCGCATCTACAGTCTGAGCGCCCAATACTCTTCAATGGAGCGAGACAGACATGAGTCAATCGACACCTCCCGTCGGCAGTACCCTGGTGCCGGCCCAGCCCGCCGCGGGTAATTTCATCCAGCGCGCGTACCTCGATCATCCACCCGCGCTGACTCCGATCTACCGCACCAGCGTGCTGCGCTCGCCGCAAAACGCATTGATCTCGTTGCCCGGTTC
>Ga0131853_10011290_pt1 | contig 16346 bp, 16 predicted proteins | sample TergutLab28metaG_FD_92764 | JGI IMG/M metagenome (GOLD analysis project Ga0131853, IMG submission 92764) | Labiotermes labralis P1 segment gut microbial communities from Petit-Saut dam, French Guiana - Lab288 P1 (version 2) (version 2) | ecosystem: Host-associated > Arthropoda: Insects >...
AAATATATGTCAAAGGTGGATTTGGCATGAGCAGAAAAATTATTCCTAACATTCCGGAAATTGATTATTACGGCAATGAAGTGGACTATGTTTTTAATCTTTTGGAGGCGACTTTCATCGGTGCGGATGAAAAAATTGATAAGGTCGAAATAGCTGCATACAGCGGCATGGGAAACCGCTTTGTTTGGACAAGCGGTGCGTGGGTGTTTGGCAACGAGTTAATGGACAGCATTGACGAAACACCTTTTGAATCAACCATACGGCTATTAAAATGCATGGGGTGGGAAGCCAAGTACATTTTAATTCTGCGTGATAAAGATGGTAGCCCGCTTAACACCGATAACGAACAAATCCGACGTGATTTTATTGATGTAATCGACAAGGGTTTCCCCGTTTTAGCACGCAATATAGACGACCATAAATACAACATCGTTATTGGCTATGATAATGAAGGGCGCAATATAATCAGCAAGGACGCTGTGGAAACGGTAGCTGTCCACACAATTTCCAAAACTGTCGTAAGGGATGAATGGGAAAATGCAATAACAGAATATGTTTTGCTTAAAGAAAAAACAAACCCCGCTCCTGAACGCAAAAGAGTGCTTGATTTACTCAAATTAATCGTCAACCGAGCTCGCATGACAAACGAAACAAACAGCAGAAAAGTTGGATTTGCCGCATGGGAGTCGTTTTTGCATATGCTTGAACACGACGATTTCGCATTGCTGCCTTTACAAGCAGAAGATGAGGATTCTGTTCAAGGTCGGATGTTTACCTATTGCGATGGCTTGTGCCAAATATATGCCCACAAAGAACCGTTACCTTATTACCGCACATTAGCAACACGTTATCCCGAATGGCAGGCAGCATTAAACACCGCAATTGCTGCCCTAGATATTTGCGCTGATTACGGTGGATTTTTATGGACGCAGGGATTTTCTATGGACGAAAAGGGGTTTGAAAAGTTTCGTGACCCTGCCGCTAGGAAAATACTTGCTGACGAAGGACGCAAGGCGATGACGAGGGATGTAGAAGCCATAGAACAGTTTGAGCGAATATTAGAAAAAGAAGGGATTAGATAATGAATAATACAAGTGAAATAAACTACGAAATCCTAATCAAGGAACAAAAAACAACCAAGCCGATTATCGAAGATATTATTGATAAATTCCTAGAAGGTGACAAATTAAAAAATGCGATGGATTTTATCGCATTTTTGCGGGATAACAATATGAACCCTCGTTGGCATTCGGCAAATTCATGGCGTGTAGTAGGCAAAAAAGGTAAAGGGGTATGCAGAATAGACCTTGGCGGAACAAAGAATGCGTGGCATAAGCATTTTGGAGTGGGCGATTGGCAAATCAGTGACTTGGGTGGATTGGAGCGCAAATATTTAGATGAATTTATTTCAAATGATGAAATAAAAGAGTTTGTGTGGGCAAATATCAGACCTTGTGTCAGATGCTGTAGTTGCGGACCTAGAAGCCATGATTATATCGGAAAACGATTTGACGAGAGCTGTGGCTTTATAGTAAAAAACCCCGATGTAAAAGGTGTGCAAATCGTTAAAAAATTGGTGGAAACGAATAAACGCCATATTTACGAAAACGCTTAAATGTAAAATATTACCGAAACAGCCCTTTTGCGTCATCCAGCAGGTTGCAAATGCCGTCTTTGTTCAAATGCAAGTAAATCCTGTTGTTTTCCTTTTCCACCGTTAAAACATCTAGCGTAAGCAGCTGCGACATGTGGTACGAAATATTGGCACTGGTGCAATTTAGTTTTTCCGCAAGCTGGCTACTGTACATCGGTCCGTCTTTCAGCAATTTTAGAATGCTGAGCTTTGTGTTGTCGGATAGCAGCTTTAAAAATTGTTCTGCTTTCTCGCCGCCGGATTTTTCTTTGCTGTAAATTTTTTTTGCCTCTAAAACACCGAAACCGAACGCTATAAATGGCCCTGCATATCCTAAACCCCACACATGCACGCTGGACACAGTGTAAATTCCCGGATAAATATCAAATATTTCTGTACTGGTGTCGGATTCCGATATTGTGATATTAAAATTTTCTGTAAAAAACGCTTTGCCCTTTGTGTCCAGCTCGTTTGATAATTTGCCCATAAATGATTCAATTGATGGTTTAAACGCCGGCATTTTTTCTATGACAAGCGAGGTTACATGCGTGAGCAATGTCTTGAAATGCGTAAAGTACATATCAAAATTATGATACATCTGCAATGCTGCCATCTTTTCTTCTGACGTTAGTTTGCATTCGTCCACAAGCTTAAAAAATTCGCCGTCTGTTATTATGGGGGGTATTTTTGCTTCGGGGTTTTTTGTCCAGTAGTCGCCGTCAATTGTATCTAATATGGCAGCTCCTATGTTATCTATATCATATTCCAGCATGCGTGTGCGGCAAAAACAGGCTTCTGCAAGGCAATATTTATCATCACCTTGTTCTTTGAACAAAAATGCTGCAAGTTCGTCGTTTAGGTTTAGCGTTTTTTTTACATACTTTTCAAGCGCAATAGAATTGGAAAAAAACTCGGCGACAACAGATTTATATCTGCCGCCGAGTTTCTCTGTTGCTTTGGTTGCTTCTTCTTTTATACTGCGCTTATTGTATATAGCCCGCAATATGCTAAAACTTTCAAAATCGTAAAATGGTTCGTGGTGTATTTTATACCGCATTTTGCTCCTCCACTAACCGTTTGTACAAGCCGCCTTGTGCTATTAGCTCTTCATGCGTGCCAAGCTGGGCTATACTTCCGTTTTCCATTACCACAATTTTATCGGCAGTTTTTACGTTGTTGAGGTTGTGCGTGGTTATAAGAATCGTGCTGTCGGTACGTAGGTTTTCTATCGTTTGCATGATAAATGCTTCGCTGCCGGCATCCAGTGCGGATGTTGCTTCGTCAAATACAAGTACCTGTGCTTTATGGCATAGCGCACGAGCAATAGCAATGCGTTGCTTTTGCCCGCCGGAAAGGCTTGCGCCTTTTTCGCCGCAAGGGGTGGCGTAACCATCAGAAAGCTCTTGTATAAAATCGTGGGCGAAAGCACGTTTTGCAGCAGCGGTTATTTCATCTTCGCTTGCAATACCTTTATTTCCCATGGCAATATTTTCGCCAATAGTCATGTCAAACAGCTTGCAGCTTTGGTCTACGTAGGAGAAATGTTTTCGCCATTCCAATAGCCTTGTTGGGCTAAACGGAAGGTTACCGATTTGCATGTTTAGCTCTTCACGCTCGTATAATCCCATTATTGTGCGTAGCAAGGTGGATTTTCCGCTGCCGGATTCGCCTACAAATGCTACCATTTCATTTTCTTTAATGGTTAAGTTGATGTTGTCCAGTGCATTGGCTATGCCATTTTTGTATTTGAATGTTAAGCCGTCCAAAGTTATGGTGTATCTGCCGTCAAAGTTGAATGCTTCTTGTGCGGTTTGCTTTTCCCCGGCGGCATCTATAACACCAAACACACGTTTTGCGGCTACTATAGGCGGTTGCAGGTTTGCATACGCCGCACCAATTTGCGACACCGCCCCTGCAAGAGAGCCTGCAATAGGGAAAATTATCATGAGTTCCGGCAATGTTAACCGCCCTGTTGCAACAAGCCAGCCGCCAAAACCAAACACAAGCACCAGGCTTAACCAGCTTTGTACGGTACCGAATATATTCTGCCACATGCCAATGAATGCTTGCTTAAATGCGAGCTTTTTTAGTTTGCCGTTTTCTATGTCGAAAAGGCGCAGCGATTGCGGCTGCCTGCCGAACGCACGAATGGTAAGCGCACCGGCAAAAATATTGCTCATTGCTTTTACACCGTCTGCGTTGGCATCCAGTTGACGTTTGCCCAGTTTTGCAAGCGGTTTTGCAAAACTTGCTTGGAAAGCAAAAATCAAAATTCCGACAAACAAAGCAACAAGCCCAAGCCGCCAATCTACTGCAAACACTACAATGGTGGAAAATACAGCAGCAATAACCAATGACAAAAATTCGTCAAAGCGGTTGGCAAAAATATTTACTGTGGTGTCCAGGTCGGTGTTCATGGCGGCAATGCCTTCGCCTGTGTGGCTTTCATTTTCTATGCCTGCCCGCATAAACGCACGGAAAAGCTGCAACCCCAAGTCACGGCTGCCCTGTGTAACGGCTAACATAAACAAATACGTTCCGCTGCCTACAAATACCATAACACCTACTATCATAAACGCCATGTTGCGTATGGCGGTAAACACAAGAGAGAAATCTGCATTTACAATGCCGTCTGTAACGCCGCCTATAAATAACCCGCTTATAAATGGGAAGATAAAAGCCTGTGAGCTGTAGGCAAATATACCGATGGCGTAAAATAAAAAGTAGGGGCGGATGTATTTAAAAGTTCTGAAGAAATATTGACGGTCGGTCATGCTGTTACCTCCTTAATTCTGCCGTTTTCCATGGTTATTACACTGTCGCAAAAGTCGATAGCTTTGGTGCGGTGCGCAACCATTATTACTGTTTTATCGTTAGAAATTGTCGCTAGGCTTTTGAAGATTTCGGCTTCTGTAGCAGGGTCTAGAGCAGATGTAGCCTCGTCGAACAGAATGATATCTGCGTTGCGGTAGAACGCTCTTGCAAGTGCAATGCGCTGCTTCTGCCCGCCGGATACATTTTCTGCAGATTCGTTTAGGACAGCGTCAAACTTGTCGGGCAAGCTTTGGATAAATTCTAAAATCCCTGCGTCTTGGCAGGCTTTTGTAAGCCGTGCTTCGTCCGTTATGGTGGTTTCGCCGGTTATGTTAGCCAAAATACTTTCTGGGAAAAGGAAGCTGTCCTGCGGAACGTATGCAAAGGTTTCCCGCAAGCACGATAAAGGAATGTCTGTTACGTGTTGCCCCCAAACGTTTAATTCTCCATCTGTTGCAGGATACAGCCCCAGCAGCAGTTTTAGTATTGTGCTTTTTCCGCTGCCGCTACCGCCCACAAAGGCAACTTTGCTGCCTTTTTTAATTTCGAAGCTGATGTTGTCCAGCACGTTTTTGCCTTCTTCATCTTCTGAGGAGGAAGGATAAGCGAAGCTTAGATTTTTTGCAGAAATTGCTATGCCGTTTGTAGCAGCAGGAGTTGCTCCATTGGCAAGGTCTTCTATTTCGCCATCCATGGCATCTAGCAAACGTTTTGCGCTTGCAGCAGATGTTTGCACGGAAGCTTGACGCTGGCTTAGCATACTAAGGAAGCCGCCTGCGTTACTCGATAAGCCAAGGAATGCAATAAAATGTGCGAGGTTTAAAGGATGTTCCGGGTTAATTACCATGTTTGCGGCAATGCCGGTTACAATCAAGAGTGGTGCTATAGAAGCAAGAATGCCGCCCATAACCAATGGCATCATGGTTTTGATATAGGATTTTGTTGCAGCAATGCTAACAGCATAGGCGTCTGCACAGCGTTTTTGCACAACTTCTTCTAGCGAATATGCGGCAATAGTGGACGTGTTTTGCAGCGAGTCGTTAACAACGGCGGTAAGTTTTGCCCGTGCTTCCATCCTGCGTGCTTGCGATTTTTGCACAGGGATAGAAACACCGATTTGCAAGGCAATAAGTACAGGGAACGATGCAAAAAATATAAGTGTAAGCGGTGTATTTATCGTTAACATGTACACAAAGGTTACCAGCAGCGTTACGATGTCTGCAAGCATTCTTATGCCACCGTCGGCAACAAGCTGTATTGCGGCAGGTAAATCGTTAGCATAAACGGAAAGCGATTCACCACTATTTACGCCTTCAAATTTAGAGAAAGGCTTATGCAAAAAGAATTTTGCAAAATTGTCACGGAAGCGATAGCCTGCTTTTGCACCAAAACGCCCAAGGAATAGTGCCGAAGCCGCCGCTGAAATGCCCTGAACAAGCGTAATAACTGTGATAAGTACCAAAAACCGCAGCAATACGTCTAGTTCTTGATTGTATGCTGCAAGTCCCATGTCGCCAGTCATGCGTGTTGCGACCACTTCTGCCGCAGCAACTACAACGGCTGAAAGCAGAAAGAAAATTAAAAAGCCTTTGTAGGGTTGACGTTGGGAAATGAGTGTTTTGAAGAGTAATTTCATTTTATCCTCCTAGTTAAATAGATTTTGAAATTTGTAAGTTCGTGTTAAATGATAATTTAACAACAGCTCTATGTCAAGTGTAAATTTAACATGGACATGGTATAATAGATATATCTTTAAAAAAGGCGGTTTTGATATGGCATTTTTACCAACCACCCTTCAAGAAATAAATTCTCAACCCGACTTTGTACTTATTACAGGCGATGCATATGTAGACCATCCGTCGTTTGGTGCAAGTATCATTGCCAGAGTGCTAGAGTCTCGTGGATATTCAGTTGCAATCATTGCGCAACCCGACTGGAAAACAACCACCGACTTTGCCCGCTTTGGTGAGCCAAAACTTGGCTTTCTTGTCACCGGCGGCAACATAGATTCTATGGTAAATCATTACTCGGTGTCGTTACATAAACGCAAAACCGATGCGTATTCTCCGGGGGGTGAGCTGGGCAAACGCCCCAACCGTGCTACCGTCGTGTATTGCAACAAAATTAGAGAAGTGTATAAAACAACCCCCATCATTATTGGGGGCTTGGAAGCGAGCCTGCGCCGCCTTGCGCATTACGACTATTGGGATAACACTGTGCGGCGTTCTGTTTTGTTGGATTCTGCTGCGGATATTATTGTGTATGGCATGGGGGAAAACCAAATTGTAGAAATTGCAGAAGCATTGGAAAGCGGCATTGCCGTGCAGGATATTACATTCATAAACGGCACGGTTTTTAAAACGAAGGATATTTCGTTTTTGGACGAGCCTGTAATCCTGCCCAAATTTAAGGATATAAAAGAAGCGACTGCTACCGCCAAAAAAGAATATGCACGCAGTTTTTTAATCCAGTACCGAAACACAGACTATCTCACCGCAAAAACCTTGGTAGAAAATTACGGTAATGTGTACGTTGTGCAAAACCGCCCGGCAAATCCGCTTTCTACCAGCGAGCTGGACAGGGTGTATGCCCTGCCATACGAGCGCAACTATCACCCCATGTACGAAGCGCAAGGCGGCGTACCCGCCATAGAAGAAGTAAAGTTTAGCATAATAAGTAACCGTGGCTGCTTTGGTGCATGCAATTTTTGTTCGCTAAGCTTCCACCAAGGGCGGCTGATACAGGTGCGCAGCCATAAGTCAATCATAGCTGAAGCGGAAAATTTTACGCATGATACGCAGTTTAAAGGCTACATCCACGACGTTGGCGGGCCAACGGCAAATTTCCGCCAGCCGTCTTGCGACCGGTGGACTAACCCGGATGCAAAGCCATGCAAGCGACAATGTCTTACGCCCACGCCATGCAAAAACCTGCGCTACGACCACGAGGATTATCGCAAGCTGTTAAAATCGCTGCGGGAGCTGCCTAAAGTGAAAAAAGTGTTTGTGCGTTCGGGTATACGATACGATTATTTGCTGCATGACCCTAAGGGCGACAGGTTTCTACAGGAGTTATGCGAACATCACGTGAGTGGCAGGCTAAAAGTAGCCCCTGAGCATGTGTCCGGCAAGGTGCTGTCTACAATGGGCAAACCCGATTTTGATTTGTACAAGAAATTCGCCAAAAAATATGCTGACATCAATAAAAAACTGGGCAAAGACCAATATCTTGTGCCGTATCTCATGTCCAGCCACCCCGGTTGCGGCTTAAACGAAGCGATAGAACTTGCCGAATATCTGCAAAGTGTGGGGCAAAAGCCGGAGCAGGTGCAAGATTTTTATCCTACACCCGGTACACTTTCTACTTGCATGTATTACACCGGGCTAAACCCGTTTACGATGGACAAAGTGCTTGTACCCAAAAGCCAGCGAGAAAAAACGATGCAGCGGGCATTAATACAGTATCGTTTGCCTGTAAACTACGAAATCGTAAAAAAAGCCCTGCTGCAAGCAGGGCGTAAAGACTTGATAGGGCATGACCCAAAGGCATTGATAAGGCCACCAAGGGTTGTGAAGCCGGTACAAAAATTTGTAAAGAAAAAGCTAAAGCGCAAATAAATGTATAAAACTACACAAATTTGGTAATATTTAAACCGTGACCTTAAACTCCGTTTTAAGGAACAACTAAATATCCCCCCTCAAAAAGCCCGGCCTTACTCCCCCTAAGGTCGGGTTTTGTCTGTTTTTGACAAAAGCAATTTAAAGCATTGCAATAACCGTAAACAGGTAAATTGCAATGGTGGCAACAATGCACCAATCCACACACAGTGCAGGTTTATCTTCTGCTTCATCAGGCTGTGCATCATTGGTTTTTTCAACCGGTTTTACTTCTTCCGCAAACCGCTTTTTATTGTATGAAATAAGCGTACGCAACAAAATAATGGCGATTACCGGCGACACTAATGCAAGCATCCCAACAACCAGCACACCTATAAGCTCAGGCGGGATAGCGTCCGTGTATTCAAATGCATCTAATGCTGCCAATGTTTCTTCTGTGCCTGCCGCCCATCTGCCAAGCGAAACTTGCGAAGCGTTCATTATAAAGTGGGGGATAATACCCGCCCAAATGTTTTTTGTGTAGTACACCATGTATGCAAGTAGCATACCCATAGCAAATGCGTACAAAAACTGCTGCGGACTCATATGAATTATCGCAAACAAAAGCCCGTTTAAAAGCGCAATTTTAAACACAGTTGTTTTTGGCGTGTTTGTTTGAATGTACCCTCTAAATAGTAGCTCTTCGATAATACCCGGCGTTACTGCCACGGCTAAAATCATCAGCCAAAATGGTTGCGCTGCAAATTCTCCAATAAGTTCGGTTGCTACGTTTGGAAAAAATAGCGAGGTTACAAAGGAAAGTATCATCATAGCCGGCTGGGCAAAAATACCTAAGCCTATCACAAGAAAAAAGTTTGCTACCCCAAGCGGACGGTTTGGCATGTTGCGTTTAAACGTGTCTTTTTTAATTGCAAGCCAAATAAACAGCGGAAGTAAAAGCCCTACCACTTGCGAAAAAATTAAAAACCATGGTGTAAAAGAAATGCCTATTACAGCAGATATACTTCCTACAATTACAATAAATACAAGATAAAATGCCATAACAAACAACATAAACTGCGTTGCATTATTGCTTACAAATTTTATTTTCATGAAAAAATAACCTCCAAAGCCTTGGCAATTCTATAAAAGTTTTGCGTATTGGATACAATCGCAAAATATAAATTATCCGATGCTATGCCTAATTGATTAAACAGTGGCGCATTGTAGAGAGAAATTGCGATAGCATCTACCTTTTCCGCCCCATCAGACATAGAAAAGTATATGCCGGTAACAATCCGTTCAGAAATGTCTATGCTAAGATATGAAATAACTTCGTGCAGCGGGCGGATGAACCCTTCCGGTGCCATTTCTTCTAAGGCTTCTCGGTTCATCAAAAAGGCATCAAACCCGGATGTTTGCATGGTTGCAAAAAAGCGTGTTTGCAGTGCCATATCTACCTGATGGTTGCCCGTTAAAGCATACGAAGACACACCAACCCTTTGACGATAGGGGTTTTCTACAATGATGCTCAAACTTTCGCCCAAAATTTCCGGATTTATAGGGTTAGAAGTAGGGGACATCCAGCCGATATAAATATATTCTTGCTTGGGCGGGTTAAAAACCCACGCATTAAGCAAGCTGCCAATTGCAAAAACAAGCACAACGAACCCGAAAATATGCAACTTGTAATATTCCCAAATGTATTGGCGTTTTTCTGTAAAGTTCATTTCCCGCAGTTTGCCAAATTCGGTTTTAAAAAAGTCTCTAATCATTCTGCCGCTCCACCGCCCAAAAATGCCATGGTGCGTGGCAGAGCATCTTTTGAATTTTTCCAAGGCTCGTTTGCATTGCGATGGTCGAATTTTTGCACAAACCAGTCGAGGTCTTCTTCCATGCCATGGGTCAGCTTTTGCCATAGCTTAAACAACACATCCAAAAATTTTTCTCGGTTGCCGCGCCCTAAAGTTTCTACGGACGAAAGCAACGAGATAAAATGCGGCAGGCAGTAACTTTCTTGTGCGGCTATTAATTTTGCTTCGTCGCCGCCTTTGCTCCAAAGATAAAAGAATGTATCGATATACCTGTCAAATGTGTTGTCTACACGTTTGCATACATAGCAGGAGTTTTTTGTTTTTGTAAGATGTGCCTCCAGCCGAGGTAAAACCCCACCCGGGTCTTTATTAAATATTTTTGCAGGCAGTCTGCCGTCTATAATGGTGTCGGTATCTTTGCATAACCGCTGCATATGTGTATGTAGCATGAGAGCAAGACCTAGGCGGTTTTGCTCTTTATACATGGCTTGCAAATGGGTTTTGCAAAAGCCGACTTTATTGGTTTCCATGCGGACATCGTCCTCCATGTATGCAGGCCCCATTATGAATTGTATAACATCGTTTTCAAGCTTTTTTTCCATCACGCAAAAGGCACAGCCGCATGGTTCACGCAGTGCATCTAAAACGGGGATAGTGTGAATATGGTCACGCATTTTTGCACCTCCTAAGACATTATCTTAGATTTTAGCATACTTACGTAGGTGGCAACAACTCCGGAAAAGCAAAAAATTCAGGTAAGATGATATTCGGCTCTTCTTTGGTGATAAGCGAAAAGTACGAATTAAGCACTTTTTCCAATGAAGTTTTAAAGTCGTGGCGTGCAGCGGATTCTAATGCAACAAGCGGTATTTCGGCATAAAATTCTTCACCGATATAAATCTTTGCTGTGCCAACGATATCGCCGCGTGAAATGGGTGCAGGCATGGATACAGGCGATACAACTTCTACAGAAAAAGTTTCTTCTTTGCTGATTGGCACAGAAATACTTGTATTATAAACAAATGCGATATCACCTGAACGAGTTCTTGTGACAGGCATGGTGCCCGCAAGATCGTCCTCTTTTACAAGCGTAGCGAATTCGAAAGTTGCAAAACCGAAGTTTAAAATTTCTTTTGTGTCTACCCATTTTTGGTTGCGTCCTTCAGTTCCCCAACCGGAAGCCAATACTACAGAAATAAGCTGCATTCCATCTTGCTTTGCCGCACCAACAAAGCAGTGTCCCGCCTTGCCGGTAAAGCCTGTTTTAACGCCGTTTGCACCGGGGAACTCGCTAAGCAAGCGGTTTTTGTTATGGAAAGAATAGCTATGCCTATCGCTAGAAAAATTTGCATCCATTGTATTGGTAAGTTCTAAAAATCCGGGGACATCCAATGCGTAGCGTGTAATTATGGCAAGGTCGTAAGGGGTAGAGCTATGGTTGCCTGCGTCCAAACCACTTGCGGTTTCGAAAATAGTGTTAACTGCGCCAAGCGAATGCGCTTTTTCGGTCATTTGCCGGCAAAATTCCTCCACTGTTCCTCCCAAATGTTCTGCAATGGCTACGGCAGCATCGTTAGAAGACTCCAACATAAGTGCAAGCATTAAGTTGCTCAAGCGGACTTGTTCTCCCGTACTCAAGTTCATTTTTACTTTTGGTGCGGCGGCAGCTCTTTTAGAAGCTGTTACGGTTTCGTCCATTCTGCCGCTTTCGAGTGCAAGTATCGCTGTCATAATTTTTGTAGTGCTTGCCATTGGCAAAGGTGTATGCTCGTTTTTGCCCCAAAGAATGCGTCCGGTTTTGGCATCCATTAATATTGCGCCATGGGCATTAACCGTTGGTTTTTCTATTTCATCGGCTTTTGCGCCAAAAGCAAAAATAGCGGATAATGCCAAAGTTATAAGAAGTGCTGTTATAAGTTTTTTCATTTTTACCTCCACAAAATATACATGAGAATATTTTGTGCTGTTTTTAGAAAAGAATACAAAATACACGAATTGCAGAATAATTAAAATGCCCTTGCGCTAGGCTCGAAAAATGTGATATATTATTTTTTGTTCGAAATATGTGCGAGTAGCTCAGCTGGATAGAGCGTCTGACTACGGATCAGAAGGTCGAGTGTTCGAATCATTTCTCGCACGATAAAAAAAGCCCTGCAATCTCAATGATTGCAGGGCTTTTTTGTATAAAATTATTTTGTCGCTTTTATGTAGAGGTCGTCTGTGGTTACGTTTAAAGCATCAGCCAACAGCTTTAGCAAGTCCGCACCCGGCTTTTTTATGCCAACCTCTATGCCTTGTATCATTGCTTGAGAAACAAACACTTTTTCTGCTAAGTCTCGTTGTGTCATGCCTTTTTCATTTCTTAAGCTTTTGATTTTTTTTATATCTAACAATATTTTTTCACTCCCTTGACAACCAGGTTGTTGACGCTTGAAGCAAACACATTTACAATCATGCTAATTCGGCAAACTTCCAAAGAATTTCAAGTATTAAGGCATTTTTTGATATACCTCTCTTTTTGGCTATAAGAATTAGCTCAGCATTTAGTTTTGCCGGGATTCGTAAACCTACTCTTGTTCGCTTTATTGATGTTGCCATGTGCTGACACCCCTTTATTTTGAGGCATGTCGCCGAGTTCGATTCTGTCGAGGGTTTATGTACTGATGAAGCACCAGCAGCATGAAGGCATTGAGTGTAAAGCCTTTTTCGCTTGCCATCTGCTCTAATTGTAATTTTAAGCCCAGAGGCATTCGTATGCCTGATTGCTCAATGCGTGCTTTGGATTTGCTGTAAGCCATCTTAGCCGTCTCCTATTTGATTATTAATCACTTGGTTGTATTTTAATGGAATATTTTCTATTGTGCAATAGCAAATTAGAATATTTTCTATATTTGTAAGAATGTGCAATTGCAAAGGGTGTATTGTTGATGAAATTGTGCATATTAAAAAAGCTATGCGGCAGAATGACCGTCGCACAACTTGAGAGAGAACTCGGCTTTAGCAATGGAAGTATAGCCAAGTGGGAAAGAACGTCGCCGTCGATTGATAAAGTTCAAAAGGTCGCCGACTATTTTGGGGTATCTATCGACTACATTCAGGGTAAAACAGATGACGCAAACCCGCAAGAACTCGAAGTTCCCGAGGTGCTTAAAAAAGTACTGGTTGCATTTAATAAGCAGGGCATTGACGAGCTAACCCAAGAGCAAGCAGATAAGATTGCAGAGTATACCAAATTTGTGTTGTCGCAGTCGGAATAATGCGCAGGAGGCAAAGGAATGAAAAAAATTTTATTTGCAAGTGACAAGAATATCTATAAAGCAAATTTACATTGTCATACCACCATATCGGATGGCGCACATTCGCCGCAGGAAATTAAGGATATGTACAAAGCCCGTGGGTATAGTATTGTGGCTTTTACCGACCATAGTCAGCTTGTGTCTCACGACTATCTGAACGACGAAAATTTTTTGGCAATTAACGCTTGCGAGGTAGATATTAACCAAAAAGGCGTAGCGTGGGATAAGACAAAGGTTTATCACTTTAACTTATATGCCACACACCCCGATATAACAGATACGCCGCCGCTACCCCAAATGGATTATTCCGACATAGACGCCATAAATAAATACATTGCAGACAGGTGCGGCGAAGGTTTCTTGGTTTGCTACAATCACCCCTATTGGTCGTTGCAAGCGGATGCGGATTACAGCCGGCTAAAAGGCTGCTTTGCTATGGAAATATACAACCACGGCTGCGAAGTGGAGGGATTTTATGGGTATAATCCGCAGTCGTATGACGAAATGCTGCGCAGCAGTGGCGAAATTTATTGCCTGTCTACCGACGATAATCATAACCGAGATGATGATTCATTCGGTGGGTTTGTGAATATAAACAGCAATGGCTTGAAATACGAAGATGTTATCGATGCATTAAAAAACGGAAATTTTTACTCCAGCCAAGGCCCTGAGATACATGAAATATCTTTGGACGGCGATGTGCTTACGGTTAAATGTTCCCCTGTCAGCAATATCGTTGTATTTACTATGGGGCGAAAGTGCTATACGCAAACAGGCAAAGATATAACAGAAGCAACCTTTCAACTTTCCGGCGATGAAGGGTATATTCGTGTTATGTGTAGGGATAGCGATAAAAAAGATGCAAATTCAAACGCATATTGGATAAATTAATGTAAAAAAGTCCCGCACAATTTTGTGCGGGATTTTTTTATAAATCTTCGGGAATTTTGATTTCAACTTCACGTTTAAGTTCTGCTGATTTTGAAATTCCGTCAATAATCGCTTGGTTGTATAAAATTTGCATGGACGGTACAGGTGCTTCTGTGCCGTTTTTTATTGCATCTGCAAATGAGCGTATTTTCTTAACAAATAAACCGCCAAAGCTGTCTTCATTTGGCAACAGCGGTATTTCGTGTTCGACTCTTTGCCCTGCAACATCACGGTACAACTTCATAGGGCCGCCTACGCTGCCATTCCAGCAATCGGTGGAAGGTATGCGCAATGCGCCTTCCGTGCCTAAAATTAAGGTGTCGCCCGGTGTATCAATGTGCATTGCCCATGCAATGCGGAAGTCCAGTACAACGTCGCCTTCCAGGCGTATAAACGCCGCCGCAAAGTCGTCTACGTCAAAGCGGGCTGCGTCTACAGGGTTGTTGTACTTTGGATTTGTGCCAAAATAGCTGGAGGTATAACCGGAAACAGTAAGCGGTTTTGGGTTGCCTATTGCATTTAAAACCATGTCTAGCGCATAGCAACCAATGTCGCCAAGTGCGCCTATTCCTGCGGTTTCTTTTTCTATAAATGTGCTGTTTGGTATGCCTCTGCGGCGTCCGCCGCCTGTTTGGATGTAATATACTTTGCCCAGCTCGCCGGATTCTACAATTTTCTTAATCATTTTCATGTTTTCGTCCATGCGGGGTTGGAAGCCTATGGACAATAATTTGCCGGAAGCTTTTTCTGCACGGATGATATCAACCGCTTCATCAAGGGTAACGGTCATCGGTTTTTCTAAGATAACGTTAATGCCAAGCTCTAATGCATCGATGGTGCAAACTTTATGTTGGGTGTTGTATGTGCAAACGCACACGGCATCCAAGTCCGGGTGGGCTGCAAGCATTGCTTTATGGTCTAGATAGCAATCGACGCCGTCTACGTCGTATTTTTTGAAAAATGTTTCTGCCTTGCCCGGAATTAATTCCGCCGCTGCGGTAATTTTGATATCCGGCATTTGTTTAATGCTTTCTACATACGATTCTGCGATCCAGCCTGTGCCGATGATGCCGAATTTTAAAATGCGGCTTGTGTCGACTGCTTTCTTTTCGGCTGTGGGGGTAAATGCATGTTCGTTAACTCCTGCCATTACATAGCACCTCTTTCAAAATTTTTAAAGGTTTTTTAGATATTCGATACTTTCTTTTGCGCATTGCAGCGGGGTTTTGCCTGCACTTGGCATATCTTGTTCTACTACAACCCACTTTGCACCGGCGTATTCTGCCGCCACAAGAATGGACGGGATATCTTGCACGCCCTGCCCAAGCGGGCGGAATTCAAACGAAGATGCGGTGTCGTTTTTAGCTTCGCTGTCGTCCTCAATGCCTATAAGCTCGTACAGCTTTTCGGGGCTGCCTTCTTTTACAAAGTCCTTCAAATGTACAATAGGCGCACGACCTGCATATTTGCGAACATAGGCGGCAGGGTCTTCGTCGGCAACTTTTACCCAGCAAGTGTCTACCTGCGTTTGCAGAATATCCGCAGGTACGGAATCGTACAGCACGTCCAGTGCGTATTTGCCGTCTATTTTATCAAATTCGAAATCATGGTTGTGGTACAAAAGTGTCATGCCTAGTTTTTTTGCTTCTGCACCAAGCAATTTTGCGCCCTCAATAACTTCGTCAAATTTCTCTGCACCCGGACGGTATTCCTCGGTTATATAGGGGATAGCAACATATTTGCAGCCGATGGCGGCATAGTCGCTTAAAACCTGCTGCGGGTTTGCCATCATATCGGTAAAAGGTACATGCGCAGACAGTGGAACAAGTCCGTTTTCTTCAAGCAGCGATTTGATATGTTCGGGTGATTTGCCGTAAAGCCCGGCAAACTCCACACCGTCGTAGCCAAGTGCTTTTACTTGGCGGATTGTGCCTTCAAAATCTTGCTCCAATAAATCTCTTACTGTGTATAACTGTAATGCGATTGGTAGCATTGTAAAACCTCCTTGTTTTTATGTCATCTTAGCAATGTTTTGTTTTTTAAGCAACAAAAAAAGCGGCAAGCCCAAGAGGTAAAAAGAAAAATAAGGTAGAACACATAATTTTCCCATATTTATATAAAGATGGGAAAATATCTCGCTATGACACACCGAAAGCTTATAAGAATGAATTTCCTTACGCATACAAATATCTTATAAATTATAAGGAATATCTGGAAAAAAGAGATGCTGACAAAAACTCACACTGGTTTGAATATGGACGAT
>Ga0131853_10011291_pt1 | contig 16344 bp, 14 predicted proteins | sample TergutLab28metaG_FD_92764 | JGI IMG/M metagenome (GOLD analysis project Ga0131853, IMG submission 92764) | Labiotermes labralis P1 segment gut microbial communities from Petit-Saut dam, French Guiana - Lab288 P1 (version 2) (version 2) | ecosystem: Host-associated > Arthropoda: Insects >...
ACTGTTAGAAATTGGTCTACATTCCGTCTACTGTTAGAAATTGGTCGACATTCCGTCCACTGTTAGAAATTGGCCGACAATCCGTCTACTGTTAGAAATTGGTCTACATTCCGTCCACTGTTAGAAATTGGCCGACATTCCGTCTACTGTTAGAAATTGGTCGACATTCCGTCCACTGTTAGAAATTGGCCGACATTCCATCTATTGTTAGAAATTGGTCGACATTCCATCTACTGTTGGAAATTGGCCGACATTCCGTCTACTGTTAGAAATTGGCCGACATTCCGACTACTGTTAGAAATTGGCCGACATTCCGTCTACTGTTAGATCTCCTAAGGTCTCTCATCAGTCCAAACTTCACAAACAATATACTGCATGGTTTCTTTATATCATGCCAGCATGATGAACGTTCCGAAGATTCATCTTCTATTGTTATATTATTCCATGTGTTCGGTGAATGGTACACAAACCGTGAAGCTCCTCGTGACGTATTTTTATCTTTTTTCTCCTTATTCTTGTTACTTAGATCCAAATATCCTACTTTTACATGTTCCATATCCTTGCATTATACAGTACTGATATTATGTAACCAACTGACAAATGAACGTCGATATCATATATCATATTTCATCGTATAGTACATTTCACCGACATATTACGGTCGCTCCTGCTTCCATCATCAGTGCGTCATAAAGGGACACAAAACAACAACAAAAAATGCACAAAATTTATAAATATAGCCGCCCGATATTAGGTTAATAACGTAACCGCTTCCTGTGGTCGTAGAATGCTAAAATAAGTTCTCATTAAAAGCAGAACAAGTTCGTTAATTAAGTAAAGATGCACAAATTAGGGAACTGGCTTAAGACTAATCTTATATTGGTAGTCTTTGTAGGAATATATAATAATAGAAAATATATTTCATTGATATGTATTTGTCGATTTGTTCCATAATATAAATCCTTATTATTTTGCTGGCATGCAATGTCACTATTTTCGTCCCTTAGCACTTACAAAGCAACTGAAATGACAGTTTTTGTATTTAAATACTGATGCGTTTGAATATTAAATTGAAAAGTAACAATGTTGCTACGTAGCTCTATGCTATCAGGCATTCCCTAAATATAATCTACTTTTATAACACATATTTTTAACTGATGGGGAAAATTTTTGTCCCTAAAAGCAACATAAAGCAAAAATATGGTAAATATGTGCACTTGTATACTGTGTATTTACACATATATCTGTGTGTGTGTTTATTTAATACTTTGTGTTCTGTTTTAACGTCGGGGCAGCATGAAGATAATCAGAGGTGCTGATGGCAAATTTCGTAATACCGATTCAGAGAAGCATCGTAAGACAATAAGTTCTTCTTTTAACTTTCATTAAGAAAAGGTTCTTGTCGTTAGCCGAGTGTGCTTTCTGTTATTGCACGTAACAAGAAGGTGATAAATTCTATAAATTGTAGCGTCTCTACGAAATAAGAATTTAGTTGTCATCATTTGAGGCCTTAGTAAGAGACTGGGAGAAAGTTTTGGTTCAGATGAGAAGCAGAATAGAGGATGAGGTGGTAAGGAAATAGAAGTGTAGAAGAAGAGGAAGAAGAACAAAGAAGTCTCAACTTACTTTTATTCTCTGTACGGTCTGTCTCAACCCCCCCCCCCCACCCCCCACCCTTCCTCACTACTTCGCCTCGGAGTTGGAATTTGAAATGGAATATGTTCTTTGTCACGGTGTGAGGGAGCTGCTAGCCTGTTCATTCGTTCAGACTTTTTTCAGTACTCTCGTCATAAAAGTCACAGCGAAACATCAGAAACAAATTTGTATGGATAAACAAACTCATGTGTGACGGGTTACTATTAGCCTGCTTACCATTAGCCCGCCTACCATTAGCCCGCCTACCATTAGCCTGCTTACCATTAGCCTGCTTACCATTAGCCTGCTTACCATTAGCCTGCTTACCATTAGCCCGCTTACCATTAGCCTGCTTACCATTAGCCCGCTTACCATTAACCCGCTTACCATTAGCCCGCTTACCATTAGCCCGCTTACCATTAGCCTGCTTACCATTAACTTGCTTACCATTAGCCCGCTTACCATTAGCCTGCTTACCATTAGCCTGCTTACCATTAGCCTGCTTACCATTAGCCCGCTTACCATTAACCCGCTTACCATTAGCCTGCTTACCATTAACTTGCTTACCATTAGCCTGCTTACCATTAGCCCGCCTACCATTAACCCGCTTACCATTAGCCCGCTTACCATTAGCCTGCTTACCATTAACTTGCTTACCATTAGTCTGCTTACCATTAGCCTGCTTACCATTAGACTGCTTACTCTTTACTGTTATAATGTCCGCTTTTCCGTCAGTGTGACTCTTTCACTTGTAACGTCTGAATGCTAAACTGAATATCATACTACTAGCGCCCACCCCTACGTATAAATTTCAGCTGATGCCATTGATAAGTCGCGGCCATCAGAACGCTCACTGTGAGAGCGACACAAGCGGCAAACGGTACTAGCGCGATGGTATATCGCGGTGTTGACTGCGGTGCAGCCTGAAGTGTTGTGGGTAGATTAATGTACTTGTGGCCTCATTGCACATCTAGTTGAGTGAAATTTAGCACTGCTGTAATTAGGCACAGAGATGTAAATAAGGGACGAAAATTTGTTAACACACATAAAGTCGCGCGGAAGTTCACTGTGAAGAAACAAGGAACATAAGAGGAAAAAGTAAAGACGAATAAAGACAAAACAATTGGATAAATTACGTAACGATGAGTTTTGTGATATTTACGTGCTTCGGCTGGTAACTGGAATGGAGAATGGAGCGCGTGAAATGTGGCTGAGAAATGGGAACAAATATTTTTTGTAAAATCTTAAAAAGAGGACGAGACTTTGGAGAAACGAGAGGTGATAGGTTAAAATTGAAAGGGATTTTGTTCAAAAGATATGAAATTTTTGACTAGTTGCACCTTCTTAGAGCAGAATAAAAATCGAGGACTTGTGGATAGTGATGAGTTTTAATTTTCCACAAAATCTTGAAAAAATGTTAGCATTTCAAAAATAATCAACGTGTTAGTGAGTGTGATTTCCGTTAAATTACTCTGTCGTTAGTAAGGCGGAATGTGTTTATCCACAAAGGTATCAGAATTCGCCACCATCCATCTTACTCATGCATCAGACTCCGTAATGAGAATCTCAGTTAGTAAAGGAAATCCCCGCATTTTGTGAAACTGAATGTTTTGTTACATTATTTACAATAGCCTGTCTATTGTCTCTGCTTTGGTCCAGATCAAACCAATCCACTGCCCCATATTATGTCTTGAAGTTCCATTCTAACACGTAGTAAGTTTCCCATTGAACCTAAGCCGTCAAAGCGGTCTCTTCCCCTCAGGTATTCCCGCCTTAACTCTCAATGCACCTCTCACCTCCCACACATGGACCACTAGGCCCTACCATCTCATTCCTCTCCATATTATCATCCAAATAATTCTCGGTGAGCAGCGCGGATCTGAAATTTTCATTAATAAGTCTTCTTCGTTTATTGCTTCATCTATCTGAGGCACGAATGTCTCCCTCAACAGCTTGGGTTCCTCTCTCAATCCGGCAGAACACGTTTCACGGCCACACAAAACAATGCAATATTATAGTTCCTTATATTCTGCTCTTGATATTTTCGGATTTCCGACCGGAAGACAAATATTCTGGGCCGAATATTTTATGGTTTTTCAGCTACGTGTGACAATTCCCTTCCCTGAGACTGGCTTCAATTTGCTTTCTGTATTGGTCTTGATTTGTGTGTGTGTGTGTGTATTTATGTATGTTATGTGTGTGTGTGTGTGTGTATTTATGTATGTTATGTGTGTGTGTGTGTGTGGGTGGTGTGTATATTTGTGTGTGTGTGTGGTATATGTGTGTGTGGTGTGTGTGTTTGTGTGGTCTGTATGTGTGTGTGTGTGGTGTGTATGTGTTTGTGTGTGTGTGTGGGTGTGTGTGTGGTGTGTGGGGTGTGTGTGTGGGTGTGTGTGTGTGTGTGTGTGTGTGTGTGGCTTTGTGTTTGTGTGTGTGTGTGTGTGTTTGTGTGTGTGTGTGGGTGGTTTGGTTTATTTGTATTAATTTTGCTTTCCACTATTACTTATCACACTTTTCCCTCGCTGTTACAGACAGTACAGTAAACCCTCCCATCACGAATGATCATTATATTTATTTTTCCAGACAATTATAACATTCTATTTTCCTTGACAAGCTTCTGAAGGCCCGCATAGTTTCAGATTTCGCTCAGTCACGCACGCACACACACACACACAGCTGCCCCCCATTATTTCTGCCATTTATCATGCCCATCCGTGTGTCGTCAGAACAACAGTGCCCCTCTACAATAACCCCCTTTTCAGCCAGCAATCAAAATATTTCGTGTGGCCAGCATCCTGCTATGGAAACAGGAGATCTACCAGAGGAAGAAAATACAGCAGGTTACTGCATACAGCGCTTTGCTCGTGAGCTGCGGAACTGCGGCCGTCCTTATCCCATGTGGGCTTGGGCGTGTAGTTCCCCGTTTCTTCTAAGTGAACGTGAAGGTCTTATCTCAGGGTAATCTACGTAGTAAGTCCCTGCAAGGCCCACGATTGACTACGACTGTCTGAATTACGAACACAGCACTTAGTTCTGGGGGTTGTCTTTATTTATTGGTGGCAGTTCACGCTTCGATTACAGCAGTAATGATATTATAACACATTATCGGGTGTGTCCACAGCACCAGCACTTTTACTCGCTGTTAATGGTTACTTCTCTCTTCTTTAATCAAATATTAATCCAAAACAGTCCCCAGACTGACGGAACACCCAATTTGCAACTCCAACGGTCCACAGGAAGCGTCGCCCCTCTCTTTGCCTTTCTAATTCTTTCCAACCGAATACCGCCGTATGTACAGAATGATTCTGTTGGCCGCAAATCAAACTTAGAAAAAACCCATAAGCTGAATTTTTCCTTTGGACAACCAGATCTCATTGGCTGCTCTAATTTAAATCAGTACACCCCAAACTTACAACAATTGAACATATAATGTGCTGCACACTAGCACTATCTACCGAACGAATCGTGTCCTAGACGTTGACAAAATCTCGGATTTCACACGGAAACGCCGAGTTGCAAAACTTCTACCAACTTGACAGTTGATGGATGTTCTGACCAGGCTGAAGTTTCTCAATGCCATAACGACTTTCACACACTCTTTCGTTTTTCCCTATTTAGATTATTTACAGCCAAAGGAATCTATCTACATGGACACCGCTCGGGGTTTGAACCTGAATCGTCAATCCATTTCGAGGCTTGAACCTGAAATGCCGGTAACAGAACTCATCAAATATCACAGTCTAAAGTGGTATCTGCGACAAACATGATGCAGAACAGACAGACAGACAAGAACGTAATTATAATGCATTCTACCTACAAAGTTCAATGAATGAACGTGATGAGAAAGCCATGTCCCTGTTACTGTCGTCATCTGCACGCTGCATCCGCGGGTTTGAGGCCTGAATTTTGTGGACTTCATTATTGAAGTCTGCATTAATACTTCAAACTCTAATGGTTACTTTATGTACCATTATTATTCACAATCATAAATCCTGCGTTCTTCTGACAGAGTGCATTTTTGTGTTGTGTCTGGTGTCCAGTATGCCATTACAAAAGTTCAGCAAACCATGAAGGCTTAAAATAAATGGTACGTATCAGCTTCTGGTTTATGCTCATGATGTTAATATGTTGGATGGAAGCATAATACTGTAAAGAAAAACTCAGAAACTTCAGTAGTCGCTAGTCAGGAGGTTAGTCTAGAATGAAATACTGAGATAATTCAGTTCATGGTCATGACTGGAGGCCAGAATGTAGGAGAGTGTCTGCAAATGAAGAGAAGTAATAAACCTTTGAAAGGGTGGAACAATTCTGATATTTGGGAACAAACCTAAAAAATCAAAATTGCGTTCACGATTAAATTAAAAGATACAGAAATGAATGAATGAATGAATGCTCGCTAATATTCAGCGCGGAAGCTTTGTCTTTCAGTCTGCTATACAAATATATAAAAACTTGAATTTTTCCTACGTGTTTAAGACTTGGTCTGTCATATTGACGGAGGAAAATATGCTGACGTAGATATTTGGACACAACACGGAGTAGTTAACAGGGCAATGGGGAAGACTGGGCAAGGAGCTTTATGATCTGTACCGAATATTATTTGGCTGATAAAATAAAAAAAATGGGACGAGAGAAGCATGTGACATGCGTGGGAGACAAGAGAGTTGCGTGCAGAGTTTTGGTGGGGAATTTCTTGTCTAGGCTAGGACCTATTAGCTTCTCAGGAAAGACTCTGCTCTGTGCAGTTAGTTAGTTAGTTAGTTAGTTAGTTAGTTAGTTAGTTAGTATGGTTTCCAGAATAAATGGTGTTTATTTCCTTGTAGCATTAACTGACTGTTTTAAATAAGACAGGGGCTGTTTCCTGCGCGGAACAAAATCAGTCTTTAAACACAGATCAGAGCAAAGTTAGTCCGGGTTGCCAGGGCCATGGCTCAGTCGATAATTCGCCGACCTCTCACCGCTCTGGCCATGTTCAATCCCAAGTCAGTCAGAGTGAGATTCGTGGTACACAAATGGTACTTGACAGGATTTTCTCCGAGTATTTCTGGTTTCCATCAGTTCTTCGTGATCATCATCATCTACGTGTTGCTGTCATCAGAAGCACCAACGAGTAAAGCTTGGAAACTTAAAATATATATATACTCTTTCCATAATCGGGGGCGTGAGATAGAATGTGCTGTCCGTCATGCGTAATTTCAGTCGGTACGAACATAACAAATTTCCTACTTTCACTCGATGTAGCAATGCACTTTGTGGAGGCTCGCAGCTGTCCAGGATATCCTGAATACCGTAACGATTGTGGCACCCAAAATGATCGTCACCGCTTACACAGCTCCCAGTCACTGGAATTTGTCATCTGCCATTGAAATCCAGTCCAATTCCTCATATCCTATTCTTAGTTTTATCGTCATGTCTGTGTCCACGTCAGCCAAGTTTTCCGTTATTTCTACACCGTCTGACTTTTTTTTTTCGTATTAATAACACCACAGAAGGCTCTACGTGTATTCAGTAGCTCAGTGGTGCCAGATTTGTGCCATTTGACTTGTATTGCCGTCATACTGTAAATCTCTACCTTCCTGCTTCAGTGGTTACCGTTTCGAACCTTGATCTGCACACAGACTTTCACTGAGATTCTTCATGTTTTTTTCTCATTTTCTCAGACAACAAAACATGGTCGTAGTTTCCTAAATTGCGAGAAAACCGCGTACTTATAGATTTTTTTTTCAAATTATTGTTCACTGTCATAGAACCATTTAAAGCTATATAGTCTGATCTTAAGAAAAAGGGTTGGTAATAAACCACAATCAATGTATCTTATGCGTATTGGACCGTGCATCATCTTGATATTTGAATAAAGGTAGACCAGCTTGATGACACTTGCTTTATTATGTCAATTTACTGCTCAACATATTTCGGATGTTAATACAACCATCTTCAGGAGCTTGCGACTACTTGGTGCATTATTGTGTAGGCTGATTTGAGGCGTGTTGGTGTTATGTAGCGGGATTGGCTGTTGGTGATGTGGTATCCGAGTGCAGGCTGAACCACTACATAACACCAACACGCCTCAAGTCAGCACAATACAACCTACACAATAACACACCAAGTAGTCGCAAGCTCCTGAAGATGGATGTATTAACATCCGAAACATTTTTGAGCAGTAAATTGACATAATAAAGCAAGTGTCATCAAGTTGGTCTACCTTTATTCAAACACACTCAATGTAATTTAGTTTTTCACTTTGTTGTGCAAGATTTGAAGTTCTCACTTAATGTGATCGTGGAGTTTTGTGTCTTCTTGTGTATGGTGCCATGTAGTGTAATGGACAGACAGACACATGAATAGAAAAGTGATGCAATCCTGAAGCCCTTAGTAACAGTTCGTAAACTGAAGGCTTTTGCTCCGCATCATTACAGGTTGCTCGCTTTTTGTGAGGAGCTTCTCTTACGTTTCTTAAACTGCAGCAAGACGTCTGAAGTTCTGACTTAGCCTGCAGCGTGGGGCTTTACATTGTGGTTCCTTTAAGTATTGTGCTTCGGTATGGATGATTTGAAGGACAAGACAGGCAATGTGAGGCGCCTTCGTGTCGCCATTGTTGCAGTGGAAAAGCAATAAGTTTGACACATTCTGAGAGTGAGTTTGTAGCCTTAGGTATCCAGGTTGCAATGCATATGCACCAAATGTGGGCTGTGCGGCGGTACAATATTTTTCCATTTTATCCAATGAAGGACACAGTTTTCTAAAAAAAAAAATAATTGAACACGAAACGTGTGTTTCGTTTTCTCTACAAATGTTGCCCGAAACGTTTCTCATTCTAAACAAACTGAGCGAGATGTGTTCGAAACCGTACAGTACACAGCTCTTCAAGTGAAATACCCTTTATTCTTTTCATTGAATTTTCTCGAAATATTTTCGAAAAAAGTACACAAATGTCACATTTCTTGAAAACCTGTGCAGCGGTAGCGGAGTTGGTTCATGCGGACGCGCAGACATAATGCAGGTAATAGTGGTTTTCTTAATTTTGCGAACGGGCTGATAAACGTACAAAGATGACGAGAGGTGGAAATTAAATTTAACCTCTGTATGTTTAACGGCCGGATTGTATTCTCGACACAGAGTGTTCTGATAGCAGGTGACGTAATGTAGGTGCTGTTTGAAGTGACATAATATAGGTGCGGTTTGAAGTGACGTAATGTAGGTGCTGCTTGAAGTGACATAATGTAGGTGCTGCTTGAAGTGACGTAATGTAGCTGCCGTTTGAAGTGACGTAATGTAGCTGCCGTTTGAAGTGACGTAATGTAGGTGCTGCTTGAAGTGACGTAATGTAGGTGCTGCTTGAAGTGACGTAATATAGGTGCTGCTTGAAGTGACGTAATGTAGGTGCCGTTTCAAGTGACGTAATATAGGTGCTGCTTGAAGTGACGTAATATAGGTGCTGCTTGAAGTGACGTAATGTAGGTGCCGTTTGAAGTGACGTAATGTAGGTGCTGTTTGAAGTGACGTAATGTAGGTGCTGTTTGAAGTGACGTAATGTAGGTGCCGTTTGCTGTAACATTGCAACATGTGACATCCGAGATTCTTAGGGCTACGAATAACAAAACACTAGCTTCTGGGATATGACACCGTATAATTTAATAGAAATTGTTCGGGTGCACCTAGTTTTCCATCTTACTGGAAGAATTGTTCCCCTATATCTGTCCCAGGATAGAATATTTCTCACTGTTTACCCTGAAGAACAAAGCTATACATTCCTCCGAAATGTCCGTACATTCGTGCCACAACACACCGTGTTATGTGCCAAAAAATAACGGTTTTGATTTTTATGTTTTGTTGACCGCGCGTATAATGATTGTCTGTTTTTATTACCAACTTGATGCACAAATTCTTTATTTTTGTACATTTATTTATACTCCTCTACATGTTTCGAGCACTATTGTGCTCATCTTTAAGAGGAAAATTATATTAGTACAGAATCTGGTACTATCACTCTCTTCAGATGACCGTTCAATACACAGGTTACGACAGGAATCGTAACCTGTGTACTGAACGGTCACCTAAAGAGAGAGACGGTACCAGATACTGTGTTAATACAATTGTCTTCCTGAAGATGAGCACAGTAGTGCTCGAAACATGTAGAGGAATGTAATAAATGTATTAAAATAAAGAATTTGTGCATCAAGTTGGTAATAAAAATAAACGGTTTTGATATTGTTACTCTTTGCTTATTTTAGGCACGTTCATGCAGAACCGAAATTTAAATCACAGCCTTTTCCTTCATTAAGCAAAGGGATTCAGGATTCTGTATTTACAACATGGTTGCCTATAGCCTCATGCCTTATCCTGAATACTGCGCCAACAAGATGTGTAGGGAGAAAGGGCTTAGAGTTTTGGTGCCTTGATAACTGCTCCAAGCAGGGATAAAAATACGATGCACTTCTTTATGACTCACGTCTCTTACTAAGACATGAGCGGTTTTGTACACAGATTGGTGCAAAGTCACTGGACTCTATAGGTAAGATGTTAGAACATGAAGACTCAAGAGACTTCTGCGCCAGAATATATGTAATAGTCTTCTGAATACGTTATAATAGAAGTTGTATGTGAAATATACAGGGTGTTTGAGGAGGATTCCGTTATATTTCGGTAGAATTTCCCTTAAGTTTATTTACATCGATAAAACCCAACATACCTACATCTGAAGTTGAAGGGTTGCAGAGTTAATGATGCGAGAAAAATATCTTGTTGCGGCTTCCCTGCCCGTATTTATTGAACGTGGCGTGTTCATAAGCTGGGCAGGCACGTCATTGAGTCGACAGTCGATCTACGTCATACGGAGACCAATACTTTGAATTCTAAGTACGATATTTATGAAGTTAGTGAGAGGTTTTCTTGCTTCTTTAATTTCTTTATGCCCCTCAGGTGTTGACTGGATATTACGTACCGGTGCTTACACGACGGGAGGTACAAATTGATCCTCGTTGTAAGGTGTGTTTGGTAATAAATACGTGTATAACAGTTTACGTTCTTTGAGACTTACCTCTATATTATCTCCGAAAGCTTTTAACATCCGATCTAGGCATTTCTGGTTATATCTGTGTAATTTAACGGAAGGAGAGTTCTCCCGAAGTTTGGCCGATTCCTCCTGCAACACTCTGCATAGCAGTAAATGGAAGCAAGAATACAGCACACACACACACACACACACACACACACACACACACCTTTTTTTTAAATCCAGTGCCACCACATGTCCTTATGGACTTCATGGCCCTCCCTCCTGGGCATGGCAGGAGTGTAACCGACTTCTAAGGTTTGGACGCCCATGAGGCTCAGTTACTTTGTCCCGATGATGTGAGTGGTGATATAGGACGATGTAGTGCCAGGAGGGCCCTTAAACCTAAATTCTACTAACCTACCCACACCATGGTCATCGCGGGAATCCTCCCTTTCAGGGAAAATTCCCACGGTAGAGCCGTGAATCGAACCCGGGACCTCATGATTAGTAGTTAGAGACTCTGACAACTAGACCACTAGACCACGAGGCTGGTCACACACACACACACACACACACACACACATCTAATAACAGTAAATTTTGGTAACGCGTAGTGTCATCAATGTGCATTTCACGCGACGGTGTCGAGTATATTAGCATGTGACTCACTGTTGTGTAACAACTTGTATTTCGAATTACGTGTAGTTGAACACGCTTTGAACACTTTAGTGTCCGTACGATTCTCTTCCATTTTCCTTTTATCAAGAACATTTTTCATTTATGGAGAGATGAATAGCTAATGACACTGAGGCAGACTTTTGATTTTGTCGTTACGGTATAAAACAGCAGTCCCTTAATATAACGTGCATTATGGACCAGTTTCATCTGATACACTCTGAAAAGGCAGAGCATCATATAACAAGCACCATCGCTGTCCATTCCAATTCGAAATACTTATTAATTAAACACACGAAGCTCCAAATAGCAGTAGCGCCAACTCGCACCACGCAGTGGAAATGATTTCCTGTGGTTCTCCGAGCTATGTGCTTCGTTCAATTTACCATTTCTCCCATCGCTTTGTAGTTCCATATTAAAAATTCCAGCTGCTGCACAAAGAGGCACTGTATGGCCTTAACAGGTAGCCACTTTGCAATGAGAATTACAGTTCGTCTGATTCCCCCCCCCAAAATTTAAGCTCGGAATTAATAGTTTAAATCAGCTTAAGACGATAAACCTACTGTTTTAAAGTAACTAATTGATTAGATTTTATGTATTAGAATCCTTGAAGGGAAGTTAGTAGGCTTTTAGTGGAGAAATGTAATTCAAAGTGCTTCTGTAAATAACCCAAGAATCAGTCAAATTTGCGTTTGGAACAAAGTGATTTTTTTTTTTTTACAAACGATCTATGTAGGTGTATTTTAACGTAAATGTAAAATGTTACGTTAGTGATGAGTTTTAACGTTTCTCTTCAAAGTTATAATAAGATTTTCTTTTGTATGCTGAGGAAAATGAAAAGAGTCTGTCTTTCCGTTTCATTCTGTTTCATTCTGGTGCCTCAGAAAACAATGACGTCAGCGGACACCTACAGTTTCACAGAAGGCTGGTTACCAAGGTCAAGTTCGTCCTCATTGTTTCGCCGTGCAGTTGGTCAGTCGGTACAGACGTTTGCTAGGAACCTACCGTGTCAATGTTCATTCCGCACCCTGCAGGCAGAGGAAGCATGGTTACACGAAAAATACGTATCTGCTATTAAATCACACGGCTTTGAATCCTAAATAACCTTATATTGTCCACTATTTGAGTTTCTCACGGCGGGTTTGGGGAGATTCAAGTATTTTAGGATATTATGCAGTTGCAAATGGTAAATATTTTTCCTGCGTTTCGGGTAAGCTTGCATTCTTCTATTGACGATCCAACAGATCCAAGAAGTGTAATCTGCTGGAAACTCAACCGCCATGAGCACCTTAATTATGTCAAACTCAGTTACGCATTGAAATATTTTAAGTACTTTAGATTGGTTATTTCTGTACATGTCTGGCACTTGCGAGGAATTGAAGAATGCTGCTAACTGTAACATGTGATTTTGTTGTTATGGGACGAATCTTGGATACATCCAGGCTGGACACGTTTTTCAGGGTTTTCTTCCATGTATAGAGAACAAAGAGGATATTTCCCTATCTATAGTAGCAGCACAACATAAAGCACATGGGAGAGTGAAGCTATAATATAATATAATGTGATGTAATATATATATATGATATTATATGGTATGATATATGATATGATATAATACGATATAATATAATATAAATAATATAATATTCATCCTTCTTTGCTTCAGGGTACCTAACTGTGGGTTCTCACTGTTGCAGTCTTTTGTCAATAGATGCAATCATTATTTACGGGTTTTTTGCCTCATTAGACGAGTAGGGATTTGGGTGCCCGCATTTTTAATATCGGTACCAGTTAGAAGTGAATGAACAGCTTCAGGCCTCGGTCGCCTTTCCTCCTCAAACCTCCCCCGTTACCCAGTAGTTTCGAGGTGTGTGGGCAACGGAGCTGGTGTGGTTCCTGTCGAGAAAGAAAGAATTCTTCTACCGGTACCCAAAGTACCCAGGCAACTTTTGTCACTCTCAACTACTGTGCCAAGTTTTGTAAGATTTAATCCGCCCCCGTGCTATTTGTGCGCAGCACAATAAGGCCAGCAGCACACTTCACACATTTTACTGCCACTCCCCCCCCCCCTCCGAAAATACTTTACGTCCCTCGCATCTATTGGCTTTAATTAATTTTTTCACAAGAGAATTCGATTTTTAAAATAGAATAATCTAAACAGGCGAGAGATTTTAAATATTTCGACTTCATTAGCCTATTTCCTACAGCAGATGACGTTATGAAACTAAACAAATTTTGCGGTTATGTACAGCTATACACAGCAAGTTAGTAGAAGAACACAGAAAACAATCCGTAAAAACTGTGAATGCCACCAGCAGCTATACTGATTATTTTATGGAGATCTGAATATTTGATAATAACATTGAAACGAGAAGAATGGAAAAAAGCAGAAGTAGATTTCTTCAGGGATATAAAGAGGGAATAGTAAATGTAATAAGCATACAGCAGAACAAGTGAGGGAAAAAATGGCCTGTTGTAATAGTAACAGGGATGTTAAAATAAATGGTTACAACAGTTGTAAAGAACGGCTGAAAACAGCAAACACAATCTGCAGTATCAACATTATCCAATGTAGAGAGAAGAAGCGATGTGTGTCTGACATATGTGTAAAAGTATAAACTTTTCCCATCTGAAAATTTCAGTGGATTTACACGCGATTTTGTTCGTAGTGATGAATAGAATATCGTGTAACTTCATTCAGTGTTACCTAAAGAAACCTACTGTCAATAGCCAAACACTTGTGTTCGCCAAGTACTGTATATAGGTTATCGCAAGCATTGTGCTAAACAATTCAAATGACACTCGTAATGCGTGTTATGTTTGAGAGACCAAGAGCCTTACAGCATGCTCACTGAGCATAACATTATATCCACAACGTTACCTCACCTACATCCTGGCACAGATTTCATTCTCCGTGCAAGCTAAGAGCTATTCTGTTGTTAGAGCATCAGCCATATTGTACTGTGCAGTGGCAGTCAATGGAGCTGAGTTGCTGTGCGGAGAGTTTAAAGACTTTTTCGCACAGTGACAAAGGGTCAAATTTTTTTAAGAGAACGCTAGTTTGTAATTAGACTCAAGGATTGATTTTGAAATTTGTATTCCCGTTTCCTTAAATTTATTGAGTTTCATTATATTGTACCATTAAAGGAAACTTGTGCAACAGATATAAAGACATTTTACTGCAGGTTTGCTAGGTCACTTCTTAAGTAAGACTTGGATGGTGAAGGATAAAAATATAAGCAGTTTCCAAGAAAGTGAAACGTCATTGTTAAGTAGTGTGGTACAGCGTAAAGGCAGCGACTCAGGAAATTAAAAAAAATTGAGAAAACTAATGGAAGGCTTCAAAGAGGTCATGTCACTGCAAACTGTCAATGTACAGAAATTGTAAATCGTAATAAAAACACTTAATATATTTCCTGATATTTAAGTCAGAATGACAGAGGAATCAACCTTAAGAAACACGAAACAAGACTGGCAATATGCATACGTATGAATGTACACTGGGGCGCTTTAGCGAGACCGTTTTTACAGTGGAAAAGCAATAAGTATTATATATTCTGTGTGTGTGTGTGTGTGTGTGTGTGCGTGTGCGTATCCATAGTTATCCAGCATGCAAAGCCTATGCTTCATATTACATTGCCTTCTGTAGCCTGTCTAGTGTTTCCACATTTTTCAAAGTTAATTCATAAAAAGGCACGATTTGCTGGAAAAAGTGACTGACTGACCATAAAGTGGCTGACCTTAAGGTGATTGACCATAAAGTGACTGACCATAAGGTGATTGACCATAAAGTGACTGACCTTAAGGTGATTGACCATAAAGTGGCTGACCATAAGGTGATTGACCATAAAGTGGCTGACCATAAGGTGATTGACCATAAAGTGACTGACCATAAGGTGACTGATCATAAAGCGTGGTTTGATTTTCTCTACGATCTCTATTTCAAATATTTGTCATTCTAAGAAGAATTCAAACAGATGTCACAACTGTACATAACTGTACATACGCCGTCATGTAAATAACTTAATACCTGACAGATTTAAACAAACTTGAATTTTGTCGACAAATTTTCGAAAGAAAATCATCAGATATAAAATATCATGAAAATTCATCCAGTGGGAGTCACGTTGATCCGTAGGGACGGACAGACATGACGAAGCTAATAGTCACTTTTCGCTATTCTAATCGAGCCTAAAAATGAACAGGAAGGAGAAGAACCTGTAAAGCATGAACTGAGAAAAGATGTAGGTACCGTACATGAACAGAAGCGGCCTACTTGAATTCTCGACCCCTGTGAGGAGTGTTAAAAAATTAGTAGATTACTTTCAGATTAATATCATTTTGAGCCTGGAGTTATCTAGTGTAAGCAGCAGGCTGAAGGAACCCTAAATACTGATATGTGCACTGTTGTGTTGGCAGGATAGCAATGTACTGTTGTGATGGCAAGATAGCAATGTACTGTTGTGATGGCAGGATAGCAATGTACTGTTGTGATGGCAGGATAGCTATGTACTGTTGTGATGGCAGGATAGCTATGTACTGTTGTGATGGCACGATAGCAATATACTGTTGTGATGGCAGGATAGACATTGTTGTGATGGCGAGATAGCAATGTATTGTTGTGATGGCAGGATAGCAATGTACTGTTGTGATGGCAGGATAACAATTTATTGTTGTGATGGCGGGATAGCAATGTACTGTTGTGATGGCAGGATAGCAATGTACTGTTGTGATGGCAGGATAACAATGTATTGTTGTGATGGCGGGATAGCAATGTATTGTTGTGATGGCAGGATAGCAATGTACTGTTGTGATGGCAGGATAGCAATGTACTGTTGTGATGGCAGGATGACAATGTACTGTTGTGATGGCAGGATAGCAATGTACTGTTGTGATGGCAGGATAGCAATGTACTGTTGTGATGGCAGGATAACAATGTACTGTTGTGATGGCGGGATAGCAATGTATTGTTGTGATGGCAGGATAGCAATGTACTGTTGTGATGGCAGGATAGCAATGTACTGTTGTGATGGCAGGAT
>Ga0131853_10011292_pt1 | contig 16344 bp, 13 predicted proteins | sample TergutLab28metaG_FD_92764 | JGI IMG/M metagenome (GOLD analysis project Ga0131853, IMG submission 92764) | Labiotermes labralis P1 segment gut microbial communities from Petit-Saut dam, French Guiana - Lab288 P1 (version 2) (version 2) | ecosystem: Host-associated > Arthropoda: Insects >...
AAATTCATAAGTCCAGCCTGGAGAGGCTGTAATCTCAAAGTCATCTGGACTAACACCAGGTGGTAAAGGTGGTAAAACTACCACGGTCTGACCGTCCTCACAAACAAATGGCTCGGTTGGCGTGGTGGTCTCTTCTGGAACCGTTGTTTCTTCTGGAACCGTCGTCTCAACTGGTACAGTGGTCGCTGGAGCCGTTGTCTCTTCTGGAGTAGTAGTTATCGGCTCGCTCGGATCGGTTGTTGTTGGAACCGTCGTTGCTGGTACCGTTGTTTCTTCTGGAGTTGTGGTTGCTGGTTCGCTTGGATCGGTTGTTGTTGGAACCGTTGTTTCTTCTGGAGTCGTTGTCACCGGTTCACTTGGATCCGTTGTTGCTGGGACCGTCGTCTCTTCTGGAACCGTGGTCGCAGGAGCCGTTGTTTCCTCTGGTGTCGTCGTTGGCGGGTCCGTTGGTTCTGGGTCAGCTTCAAACGTCCAAGTCCCTACCATACGAACATTACCATTTGGCATGATGAAGTCATCTACATCGGATACATCTTCACTTGTCCAACCATTAAACGTCCAGGTACCATCCACACCATTATGGCTTCCTGGGAACGTCGTCACCGTTAAGTCTGTCGCTGATAGCTCTTCCGTTCCTGCTAATATACCGGTACGATCTGCTGGTGGGTTAACACCTACTGGTGCATCCCCTTCAAACTCATAGCTAATCACAAAAGCATCGGCTACAAACGTCCAGCTTCCTACAAAGTGTACGTCTTCATTCGGCATGGTGAAGTTAGTTGCATCAACCACTTCGTCTGATTCCCAGCCATTAAAGGTCCAAGTCCCTAAGATGCCATTTCGGTATCCTTCTATCGGGCTAGTTATCGTCGTTGCTGATTGATTGGTTAATCCTGCCGTTACCGTTCGACTACTTGGAGCAGTGATACCCTCTGGGGTTTCTCCTTCAAATTCATAAGTAATATCAAAACTATCTGGATTAAAGCTCCAGGTTCCTACAAAGTGTACGTCTTCATTTGGCATCATGAAGTCAGATGGATCAGTCACTTCATCTGATGTCCAACCATTAAAGATCCACGTTCCAATCACACCATCTCGGTAACCTTTCATAAAGTCTGGCGTGAGCTCTGTGGCAGATAAACCTGGGGTGCCAGCTACAACATCTAAACGTGCAGTTGGTACGGTTGCACCTGATGGGTACTCCCCTTCAAACCCGTAGGTGATATCAAAGGTATCTGCTGTAAAGATCCACTCACCAATAAAATGCACATCTTCTGCTGGCATGGTAAATAAATCTGGATTAGATACTTCTTCTGATTCCCAACCTTGGAACACAAAGTTTCCTTGCACACCATTTAACAAACCTGGGACTGTCGTTGGGGTTACAGATGTTGCTGATTGATTCTCTGTTTCTTCAATCACACTTCTTGATGATGGGGCCGTTGCACTTGGTGGGATATCTCCTGTGAATTCATAGGTGATGTTAAATGGCAATAAGATGCGTTCCCAGATTGCTGTTAACTCTACATCACCCATATCCATCAGTGTTTCATTAGTCACTGTGTTGCCGTCTGGGTCTGCCCATCTAACAAAGGTATAACCTTCTCGCTGAGGAGTTGGCAATGTTCCAAATTGGTTGTTTTCTGGGATATCTAGATGTGACACCGTTGTGGCTCCATCTACATTTCCACCATTCAAATCAAACATTACACGTCCATACCATTGGGCATAAACAGTGCGTGACATATCCACGACTGTTGCCGAAGTAAATGGATCTCCACTTCCGTTTTGCTCTGTGTTAAAGCCGTCAAAGCGCCAGTTGGTTCTTGTTGGTGTTCCTGTCATCGCTCCACCAAGTGAACTTCCTGTATCCATAACAACGGATGTATTTCCGACTAATGTTCCACCATTGCCATCAAAGGTAATCGTTGCCGACCAGATGGCATAAAGTCTTCTTGCTTGCGTGAAATTCATGCCTGGAACGTAGCTAACACCTGTCCCATCTGGATTAACCGACCAACGTAAGAACGTATGACCTGGCCAATCTGGTACGGTTGGAAATGGAATCGTGTCTCCGAGAATGAGATCTTCTCTAATATCCGCAAACGGGGCCGCACCAAAATCAAAGATAATTCCTGAGTGCCAAATTGCATAAAGCGTTGTCGGGCCATAAATGTGATCGGCTGATGTGATAAAGTCACCACTGCCATCGGCAGCAGTATTCCACCCTACAAACTCGACATGATTGAAAGATACACTTGGTCCTGGAATCCAGCTAGTTGCAATCGCAGTCCCGATGTTATGTTGAACAGCAAGGTTCTCATCAAAGCTAGTTCCTGCCACAACAGCCCTTATCCCTGCTGTTGTGTTTGTGAGGTTTGGATTGACTGAGGTCTGATTGTTATGGAATACGACATCCGTTGTCCAAACGGCATAGAGGTTTACTACTCCATCTACCGCCATATCAGGGGTAATTTGAGTTCCTAAAAAGACCGGCGTTCCACGCCCATCAGGCGAGGTGTTAAACACACCAGAAATGATGCCTGAATTCCCTCTACCTGTATGGACTCCAAAATGACTACCACCCACTTGAGTCCCAGGTTGTGCGATGCTCAAAAATCCAGGTCTGCCGGTAAAACGTGATAAGGTCGTACCAGCTGGAGCACCAAAAATACCTCTTGATCTAATCGCAAGCTGCCTAACTTGACCAAAACTATAACCTATTGGTATGTTTCCTAAGTTTGGCGTTTCTCCAACCGGTGATGATGGGGAGTTTCTATTTGGCCATAAACGTACTTCTATTGAAGGCACCCATCTTGCATATAAGGTTGTATCCTCATAATTGTTCTGATTAAATCGCCAAGGTGCACCGCCACCATTTGGTTCGGTGTACCACCCCATAAATCGGTAACCTTCTCTTGTTGGGAAGTCTTGTAGAGGGCGGAAAGTTGTTTCAGGTGAAGAATCTAGATTTCCACCACGATTCATCCTGATCGTATCAGCCGTTGCACCTCCTGGAAATGCTCCACCATCTGCATCAAATGTTAGTGTTATATCGTCAACTACCATCCACCTTGCATGCACCACTTGGCTTCTAGTAACTGATGTGTTCTCATCAAATGGTATTGCCATCCCCGTAAATGGTGCATCAGGGAATTCTATAATTGGTATGTCATACCAGCCCATAAATACCATTCCAGGTCTGGTTGGATCAACTGGCAAAGGTGTCTGAGCCATGTTTGTCCGATGACTGTCTAGCGTACCACCAACGGCATCATACCTGATGTTCATATGGCGCGTGGTCATTCCGATTCTAACATCATTGACAGTTGTAGGTTGCGGATTTTCATTGAAATAAATTCGGTATGTGAAATTGGCATAAAGCGTAACATCGCATCCGTAATTATCATATAAGGTAGCCACATTAATCGCATTCCCACCATCCTGAGAAGCATTTCCCGCTCTGGTTCCTAGACCTTCTGGTTGCGTCCACCAACCTTCAGCAACCATTCCTCGTGGTTGGTTACTAGAAGTATTTGGTGCACCATTGCCATGAGGGATCAGTGGCGAACCGGGATCACCTGGCGTTACACGATTTAGACCAAATGGTGCTGCGTTAGATTGTGCTAACGTTAGAACTTGGCCAGACTCTAAAACCACAAATTGACGGGTATTGTTAGCTGCAGCACCTGTTCCCCAATTTGCATCACGTGACAATGCAAAAGTGATCGTACAAATTTCGTACGTTGCTTCCCACCTTGGAAACAATCGTTTACCAGCCTCCATTGGCGTGTCACAATCAAATTCTTCCCCTCCTGTTCCACCAATTTCTACCCACGTATCAAACCAGCCACCAAAATTGTGATGTTCTAATGTCGGGTCGGCTGGGCATGTTAGACCAGCTTGATTAATGCTTTGTCCTTCTGGAACAAGCAATGTCGGGCCACCATCGAAGATGATTTCGACCGCCCACTGGGCATAAACCGTCATCGCCCCTTCAACAACTGTCATTGCTGTAAATGGATCACCATTAGCCATCCGCCAACCAACGAACTCGAAGCCACCTCGTTGCGGGTCTGTAGGCAAAGTGCCTAGACTTTGACCAGCTGTTACGTCTCGCGTTCCATGTCCTAGCAACGTTGTTCCACCACTTGGATTAAACGTGACCGTTACGATGGTTGTTGGCATAACTCCTACATCAGATTGACTTTCACTTTCTGGTGCAGGTGCAGCTGTCTGGGGTACCTCAGTTGGTGTAGGTGTTTGAGGCTCCTCTGCATAATTATGAAGAAAAATTTCTTCATAATTCGTTTCGATAGATCCTTCTAATTCGTTTACCACATTGTCTCCATCAATTTCTGGAGCATACGCTGCAAATAACGTATCAAAAGGAAGTGTTGCAAACAGCATAATCGCTGTTAATGCAATAATCCCTATTTTCTTTAATCGTTTATTCAACTTCATTAATAAGACCTCCCTTTCGCTTTCTAGGTAATAAACTATTACACTACTAATACACCCCCTAGGCTTAAAAGGTTGCATCAATGTATCATTTAATTTTATACACCCTGTGATAAATCCCATTTTTTGATGTTCTCCATACTAAAAAAGTACCTTTTTGCAGAGGTACTTCGTTCATTCATTTAATTTCTTAGCAAGTTAACACGATATTCAACAAAATGTTAATTTAGAAATTATTCTTCAAAGCCGTTCAAAAATCAACAAGTTCAAAAAAATAACCGCTTCTTAAACTTTGGCCAGTTTAGCGGTTATTTTAAGCTAACTCGGTCACCGTCTTTAACGATTCTATGTAGACAAGACGCTGATTATAGCACGTTGATACGTGTTTTGTAAATAGATCCATTTAATTCGGTGGAGTAATAATAATATTTCTCCCCTCTTCTTCACTAAAAACCGGGCATAGCCAATAGTAGCCATTATCTTCTGAACCATTGACACGTTCCACATGGATTTCTTCTATGTCATATGAATCATCGTATGGAGGATATGTGTCGCTATTATTCCCAGGCGAAGAGAACCTAAGGTAGAGCATCAATCCACTTAAAACAAGTAACGTGCAGGCAAGAACAAGTCTACGAGCGGGAATCCTGCTAGTTGAGGTCGAATCGAGGTGGGGTGTTTGGTAAGCTTTCATTTTTTCAATCGTTTCTTCTTTTAAAAGCTCAGGTACTTTAATTTGCTGTTCTTCCGCTTTATACTTTTCCCACATCGTTCTCACCTCCTCTTTTCTCATTCATCCTGTATTTTCTCTTTTAATAAATGCCGCGCACGGTTTAATTTCGATTTGATCGTATTCTCTGGTTCATCTAAAAGCTCTGCTATCTCTCTAATCTTATACCCTTCAAAGTAAAACAAGTGAACCACAATTCGGTATTTTTTATCAAGCTCTTGTACAGCCTCTCTAACACTGTAGGGATCTTTTGGAGCTGCTGTTTTTAATTTTTCAGAGTGAGCTTCCATCAGATGAGCTTGTCTTTTTTCATCTTCAAAGAAGTCTTTACAACGGTTAATGGTGGTTCGAATGAGCCAGTGTTTGACATGGTCGAGCGACGTTAAGTTTTTAGCGTATTTTATGTAGCGCATGAAGACATCTTGAAAAACATCTTGTGCATCTGCCTCATGCTTAACCATCTTTAAAGCAATTCGATAGACGGTGTCGCCAAAATGATGCATCGTTTCTTCAACAGACAGCGTGAATGCATCTCCGCTTTGCTGTGAGTGTTCATTTTGGGAATCTTTCTTAAAGAACATCGCCCGACCTCCTTGCTAAAGATAAATTACTATTACTCTAACATGTTAGTCGACAAATTTCAAATTTCAAAGCGTGTAGTAGGTTGATTAAAATTAATTTGTCCGTTCACTAAGAATACTACTTTTAAGCTAGAAAAGTTGCAAAGCCGTCTTGTTTTTCATCAGAAAGTGTTGCTCGACCTATTTGACAAATGTTTAAATTTCATGACCAATGTTTGTTTATTTTTAGACCATTTGCCAAAAATACAGCTCTAATATTGTTTGATCTGCTCCTTGTATCTGTGGTATAATCCCTACGTATTTGATCAAAAAGCTTTTTATTAAATAGACGAATCGAGTGTGTATAAAATGGATTTTATTGAATTATTACGGGTCGCTTTTTTATCAATTGTACAGGGAATTACAGAATGGTTACCCGTTAGTAGCACAGGACATATGATCTTAGTAGATGAGTTTTTAAATTTCACCTATTCAGAAGAATTTCGGAGTGTTTTTTTTGTTGTCATTCAACTGGCTAGTGTAATGGCGGTCGTGACGACGTTCTTTAAGGAACTCATGCCTTTTAGCTTCAAAAACGGCTTTTCTGCAGATGTGGATAAAATTCAACTTTGGATCAAGATCATCGTTGCTTGTATCCCAGCTGCTATTGTTGGCGTCTTGTTTGACGACGTGTTAGAAGAAATGTTTTTAAATCCGATCACCGTTGCCAGCATGCTGATCGGATTTGGGATTGTCTTTATCATTGTAGAAAATATGAACAAACAGTATTCTGTAAAGGTTAAGTCGCTACCACAGATTACGTACCGTTTAGCATTTATGATCGGGATTTTTCAGATGTTAGCTATTATTCCTGGAACGTCTAGATCGGGAGCAACGATCATTGGTGGATTGATTTTTGGCATGTCGCGCAAAACCGCTGCAGAATTCACCTTCTTCTTAGCCATTCCCGTGATGTTTGGAGCCAGTTTATTACGAATAACGACGATTGGGCTTGATTTTACAACCATGGAATGGATTACCATGGTCGTTGGTTGCTTGATCGCGTTTGTCGTTTCTATCTTCACGATTAAATTTTTACTTAACTTTATCAAACGCAACAACTTCAAACCGTTCGCTTATTATAGAATCGTGCTTGGGTTTGTGATTTTAGCTTACTTCTATTTGTGGAATTAAAATAATTTTCTATAAAAAACGAGGCCTTGGCCTCGTTTTCTTCTACCCCAATATATCTCGCTTCTTATACCCCACAACCCCCACAACTCCAAACCCTACAGCAATCAAGGTCAACACAACAAGCGGCAACACAACAATCTCCTCCATCGGATAAAGGGGAATATATCCAAACGGTGTGGTATACGTCATCCAATCCGGCAAGTTTAACAACTGCCCTAAATAGACAACGATAAAGCTGTATCCTAAATACGCCCAAGACAGGCCTGTAAACTTCGGCAAAACCCCTATCAAAAACATGGTCACCCCTACTAATGCCCACAGCGCCGGCAAATACACCATGACCGCTTTTAACATGCTCGTCAATGGAATCGGATCATCCATCACCGCCGCACTGGCTACGTAAAGCCCAAGTGTGATTGACAGCAACATCAATGGTGTTGCCAACACCGCAATGGTCGCATAACTCAATAGCACATAAGGTCTCAATACCGACCTAGAAAACACATGTTCTAGGCGGTTTTTCTTTTCTTCAGATTTCACCTTAAGTTGAGCCGTAATGACTGGGATTGCCACAATGATGGCCATCATAACCACCACAAAGGACATAAACCCCATGGTTAAATCAGAGCCGTCCACACCCGCAAAAATCTGCTGAAACATTTCGTTTCCAGAAACGAAGGTTTCGATGTCAGCGAAAATCGAGCCGTAACTAGCTCCTAAAACAAAGGCCGTCACACCCCAACCAATGATTTGTCCCTTCGACAATTTCCACGCCAAACCAAAGTGAGTGTTAAGTAACCGTCTCGCATGTGCTCTACCTGGCTTTTCGGCAATAAAGCCCGCACCTAAATCACGAACATCATTTAAATAAAATGCTAAACCACCGAAAATAACAGACGTTCCTAGCAGAACCCAAATTGGCCACCAGTAGTTACTAACGAAAGCTTCACTGCGAAGTCCCAGCCCAAGTGGTGAAATAATCGATAACATTTCAGCGTTGATGTCTCCAACCGCTCGTAATAAATACAACACACCTAAGAAAGCAAAGGAATAGCTTAGAACGGTGCGATTATTGGCAGAAAGTTGAACGAAAAAAGCAGTGCAGGCCGCAAATAAGAGCCCAGTGGCACCCATCACAGCACCAAATAGCATGGCACCATTAAAATCAGTCATACCTGAGCCGATTTCCCCCGCTTCCATCCCAACGACACCAAGTCCAAGGCCGATCAATAAAGCTAACATTAAGTTAACAAGCATAGCATTTACCATTACTGCCTGCAGAATAGTGGTTCGCCCAATCGGGAGTGAACGCAATACTTCTAATCGGCCTTCTTCTTCATCGGCGCGGGTATGACGAGCCACCATAAAGATGTTCATCATGGCAATGGCGATGGCAGTAAAAACCATCATGTTTTGTGAGTAAACAGCGGCAACGGTCTCAGCATAAAGAGGGCCTAGCATGGCGATCATCGCTGGATTGTCGAGGGTCAAGACCATCCCCATCAATTCTTCTGGAGAGCCAAACATCTCGTTAAACGTAGCCGCAACGACCACACACAGGATCACAAGTCCAAGGACCCATCCTAACAACTGGAACCGGTCACGTTTCAACATAAATTTTGATAGCATCCACATTAGTCATCACCACCTTGGTAATGGGTCATAAATAGTTCCTCCAAGCTTGGTGGCGAACTTTGTAGGTCAACGATGTCAAAGGTAGTCAAGTGGGAAATAATAGCACCTAGATGATTGGAATCAGCATGGAACCTTGTGTAGTCTTCTTCAATGCCCACTTCATGGATCCCAGCTACCCCTTCTAAATTTAACGACTGCTTCGTTTTCACCTTCACATTGACGCGGGTTAAGTGGCGCAACTCATCCAGTGTTCCATTCTCGATGATTTTTCCTTCCCGGATAATGGCGACTCGGTCACACAGCTTTTCTACTTCCGATAGAATGTGACTCGATAGCAAGACACTTTTCCCTGCTTTTTTTACTTCATGTACACATTCGTGGAAAATTCCTTCCATTAACGGATCGAGCCCGGATGTTGGTTCGTCGAAAATATAGAGGTCAGCATCGGTGGCGAAAGCTGCGATCAGTGCCACTTTTTGTCTATTTCCTTTGGAATAAGTTCGACATTTTTTCGTCGGATCTAATTTGAATTTCTCGATTAATTCTTCACGTTTTCCAGAATTTTTTCCTCCACGGAGGTTAATAAACAAATCAATGACTTCGCCGCCAGTTAAGTTAGGCCATAAGCTAACGTCACCTGGTACGTAGGCGATTCGTTTATGAATCTCGACGGCTTCCTGCCAAGCGTCTTGTCCAAAAATGGAGATATTTCCTTCCGTTGCTTGATAAATTCCCAAAATGGTTCGAATTGTTGTCGTCTTCCCCGCCCCATTTGGTCCAATAAAGCCATAAACTTCCCCCTTTTTCACTTCTAAGTTAACGTTACTCAAGGCAGTAAATTTTCCAAATTTTTTCGTTACATTTTCAATTTTTAATACGCCCATTTAATTCAACTCCTCTTTATAAAAAATTTGTTTCATGTGTTTCAGCATTTCATCAAACTCATCCATCCATTGTTCGAAATTATGGCTGGTTAGCGGGGTACTCTTCAACCTAGCTGTCATTTCTACGGTGTGCCCATCAAAGATCAGTCCAATCATGCGCATTAACTCTGTTGCCGGAACGTCTTCTCTAAATAAGGTGACGTCAACCCCGTCATATAATTGCCTCATGGTTTCACCCGTCATCGTCAACATGCGTTCTTTTAATTCAGGCGGCACGTTAGGAAAGTCGTTCACGTGTAACATGGCCAGAAATTCAAGAACATGTGGCATTTCTTGGTAGATGGACATTTTTTTCTGTGCAACTACGTAACAACGTTCAATAAAATCATTGGTCTCGAAGTTAAGAACCACATATTCATCAAAATGATCTAACACGTAGCGTAGCAGATCATGATAAAGGGATTCTTTGTTTCCAAAGTAGTTGAACAACGTCCCTTTGCTGATTCCTGCCCGTTCTACGATTCGATTCGTTGATGCATCCTCGTAGTTCTGTTCGGCAAACTCCTGGCAGATCACCTGTAACCATTTTTCTTGCTTAGCAGGATCTAGTTTTAAAAACTTTTCGTTCATTCGCAACCTCCTCATCGATTTGACCACTCTGGTCATTTGATATTAGTTTAGCACATTTGACCAGAGTGGTCAAGTGTTAATTTTTAAAAATTTAAAAAACGATTCCCAAAACTGAGTCTTCAAATCGTTCTATTGATCAAGAAGCCGCTCTAGCATTCCTTTTGTTAAGTATTTAGTAAGCAAAAGACAAGTGAAGAGTAGAAAGTGTTGGTGATAATACTCTACACGGATAAAGGAACGATCTCTCTAATGAAAATGAGAATTTTTAGATCGAAAGTCACAGATCTGCTGGAAATGAAGGTTTTTGTGACTTTTCTAGGCCTCTTTCGTAGTACGAAAGTCATAGATTTTTCCTTTTTAGGTATTTCGATGACTTTCTTAAGGTGAAATGGCTCTGAAAGAGTCACAAAAATCCCTATTTCGAGCATTTCGATGAAGAGGAGGTGGAAAAGTCATAGGTTCATCAAAAACAAGCTAATTAGCGACTTTTCAAATCCGTTTATGTTTTCTCAGTTTTTGCTAGTGCATTGTATCGGTAAACTCTGATTTTCGGAAAATCCCGATACACCAACTGCAGTTTTTAAGCATTTGGTTGGAAATAGGATCATAAAAAGCTTAATTTCAGCGAAAATGTGATGTAAAAGAGTCTTAAATACCTAGATTTTAGGTATTTGTCAAGGTCCGAAAAAAGTAAAAATAGCCGATCACTTGGCTTTTCCGAGAACAAAAAAGACCTAGCCTCCAAAGCTAAGTCTCCTCTCTAATCATTTTACGCATCCAATGCAATGTACTCGTCATACGACATCATCTTGTCGACCACACTTCCATCTTCCTTAAAATCGATGATGCGATTAGCAATGGTTTGCAACAGTTGATGATCGTGACTTGCTAATAGAACGATCCCTGGGAAGTCGCGCAACCCGTTGTTTAATGCGGTAATTGCCTCTAAGTCTAAGTGGTTGGTCGGTTGATCAAGCATAAGTAAGTTTCCACTGGTTAGCATCATACGAGATAACATACAACGTACTTTTTCTCCCCCTGATAACACGCGCGCTTTTTTCAACGCTTCTTCACCTGAGAACAGCATCCGCCCTAAGAACCCACGAATAAAGGATTCCGTTTGGTCAACCGAGTATTGACGTAGCCAATCTACTAACGATAAGTCAACGCCTTCAAAAAACTCCGTATTGTCTTTCGGGAAATAAGCCGTTGTAATGGTGACACCGAATTCAAATTCACCGGCATCGGCTTCTAGCTCACCTGCCAAAATTTGTAGGAGGGTCGTAACGGCAATTTCATCACCAATAAAGGCTGCTTTCTCACCTTTATTAATCACAAAGCTCACGTTATCCAACACTTTAACACCATCGATGGTTTTCGTTAACCCTTCTACACGTAAAATGTTGTTTCCTGGCTCACGCTCTGGTTTAAACCCGACAAATGGGTAACGACGACTAGATGGCTCCATGTCTTCAATAACAATTTTATCAAGTAATTTCTTACGGCTAGTCGCTTGCTTGGATTTCGAAGCGTTGGCCGAGAAGCGGGCAATAAAGGCTTGTAATTCTTTCACTTGCTCTTCTTTTTTCTTGTTGGAATCTTTTTGCATACGGATCAGTAGTTGACTTGACTCGTACCAGAAGTCATAGTTCCCAACGAAGAGTTTGATTTTTCCGTAGTCGACGTCACAAATATGAGTGCAAACGTTGTTTAGGAAGTAACGGTCGTGAGAAACAACGATAACGGTTCCATCGAAGTTTCCGAGAAACTCTTGTAACCAATTGATGGATTGAACGTCTAAATGGTTGGTCGGCTCATCTAAAATCAAAATATCCGGCTCCCCAAATAACGCCTGTGCCAGCAAGACTTTAATCTTCTGATCACCGGTCAATTCCGACATTTTTTTATCTTGCAAATCATGGGGAATGCCTAATCCGTGTAGCAAGGTCGCCGCATCGGATTCTGCCATCCAACCGTTAAGCTCGGCAAATTCACCCTCCAATTCTGCCGCTTTGATTCCATCTTCTTCATTGAAATCAGGCTTCGCATACAACGCATCCTTTTGTTTCATGATTTTCAGTAGCTTTTCATTTCCACTGATGACCACATCTAAAACAACTTCGTCGTCGTATTGATAGTGATCCTGCTTTAAAACAGACATGCGCAATCCTTTTGGATAGTTGACTTCACCAGAGTTAGCTTCCGTCTCACCTGACAGAACCCGTAAAAAGGTGGATTTCCCTGCCCCGTTTGCTCCGATAACACCGTAGCAATGCCCCGGTGTAAATTTTAAACTGACGTCTTCAAATAATTTTTTGTCTGCAAAACGCAAACTTACGTTAGATACTGTTAACATAAACCTTCACCTACTAAAGAATGTAATTCCGCTTTTTAAGCGCACCGCCTTAAAGTATAGCATATTTCACAAACATAAAAAAGGCTGTTTCACTAATTTCTATTAGTGAGACAACCTCTCTTTAAAGTTCTCTAATTGCTTTGCCGATCACTTCTTCTGGGTTGAAGAAGTTGTCGTTTTGCATCACTTCCATGTGAACCACATTTCCAGCATCTGGCTCAAGGGTTGATAGTCCCGTTACACCTAAGACGCTTCCTTGCTCAACCACGTCTCCCATTTGAACCCTTGTATCGTAAACACCGGTTAAAACGGTTTGCACACCTTCAATGTGATCAATCACTATGACCGTCCCTCTTACTGGGTGGTCATCCACAATGGAAGAAATGGTCCCACTTAGTGGTGCCACAACGTCTACCACATCGCCTGTAGCATCTGCGAAGCTTGTCCCTTGAGACGGATGGCTATACATCCCACCACCAGCTTGGAAATAGAAAATACTGCTAACTAATGCGGCAGCATCCTCTGCTTCTTCATCAAAGAACGTCGTTGTTACCGTAAAATCTTCTGTTGCAATCGGAGCAATGAAGGTTTCCCTCATGATAGATGCCGGAACCTCCATCTGATTAAACACCGGCACTTCTTCATCTGAAGCAGGCCCTGATACTGGAACGACGTTTCCTCCTGACGATGCAATTTGTATCCAAGCAAAGGTTGCACTTACTCCGAGTAATGCGATTAGAGCAAATGTAACTGGATCTGCTTTCTTAAAAAACTTTTTAATATTTGCCATTACTTATCACCTCGCACATATCATGAGCAAGATGAATCCTTTTTATTCATAGTCGGCAATTCTTTTTTCCACTAGCTCTACCCCCTGGTAGAAATGCTGCAGGATTTCGACATAAGTATACCCGTTTTGTGCCAACACATTAGCGCCATGTTGACTCATCCCAACACCATGGCCATTACCATAAGTTGTGATGGTAACTCCTCGTTGCGACGTTTCAACCCGAAAAGATGCTGATCTTAAACCTAGTATTTCACGAACTTCACGGCCGGAATAAGTGTTAGAGCCCATCTCAATTTCTAAGACGTTACCCCCTTCACTAACTTCCCTTATTTCAATGTTGTTTCTTGTGATCGTATCGTCATCAAAAATGGTTCGCAATTGATCCACACTGAACCTCGTCTCCACGGCAAAGTTCTCATGGTCCTCGTATCCTAAACTAGCCACTGAACGTAAATAAGGCCTTGCACTAGAAAAGACGTCTTCTGAATTTTCTGTGGCACCACTACTCATGGCAAAAAACATCGGGGTAATTAAATTCCCATCGTATTCTAAGACAATGCCTCTCGTAGAGGTTACCGCTTCTTCAATCACCTCAAAATGGCGGTCAAAACTGTCTCCCCAACGCTCACGTAACTGGTCTTCGTCTAAAAAAGCTTGATGCATGACCGTGTCCAAGATATAGTCGCGATTCTCTAAAATTCTCACCACATAGGTCCTTGCAGCAATGGCTTGTGCACGCAGGGCTTCCATGTCAAAAAGAGCAGGCATTTCTGCTGCTACGACACCAATTAAATAACGCTCTAGCTCAATTTCTTCGTATTCTGAGGTCTGAGACCGATAAACGGTCACAATGAAATCTTCTTCCGTAACCTCACCTGACATACTACCTGCATACACCGATCCTAAAGCAACGGGTATCATGATCATAATAAGTATAAATATTGAAGCAATGAGTGCTATTTTTTTCATCTAAAAAACCTCCGTCTTATGCCGCGTCTAATAATGGTTATAGACAAGCTTATGCCGAGAGGTTTTACTTTATTCGTATTACATGATCTCACCGATGGTTGTGAATAAGCTAATGAAATACCCTAATACCAGCTGCGTCATGGCAATCGAAATAACAATGTACAACATGGCAATGATTTCTGGTGGTGTTCGCCTTTTAAACAACTCTTCAAGCCGAATGTACCTTAACAGGTGAAACATAAGCGGCAGTGTTACGATATATAGTAAAACAATAAAAATCGACATTGGATCCATCATATCATTCCTTAATCAACCATTTAGAAAATTATCCTCGCAACTAAACAATTATAAAAACACCCATAAACAAGTGGCGGCGGCAATTGGAAGTAGGATGAAAATCAGGCAACCACTTGGTTGATTAGCTTTTCTCTCTTTCAAAAAAGCATCTCTATCCGCATCGGTAAACTCCGCCTGAGGAATGTTATTCGCATTCGCTTTTATCGGTGCGCGACAATAACGACAACGTTTATCTTTTGGTTCTAATGCTGCTTTACATCTTGAACACTCAATAATCATCGTCACTTCCGCCTTTCAAACTAGGAGTATTTAAGTACATGCCTTGCTAGTAAATACTCAACATCTATGTAATATTTAGGATCAATTGCTAGATTCAACTTGGATTCTGAGCTTTCACCTGGTAAGTTAATAGTTATTCCATCTCTATGTTTGCCAAGAACCCACATTACTCCTTTACCAATTCGGTAGTAAATAATGTCTTTATAAGGAGCGATCTGGTATCTTTCGAGCATCAATGTAATCACGCGCTTATTAGTAAAATAAATATAACTAGACCCTGCCTCAAATGCCAACTCAATCTCTTCATCAGGCAATAACCTTAATCCACCTTCAATTTCAGTCGCTTCAATCTTTTTATAGCTCATGTTTACCAGCTCCTATTTCACTTCGTACTCACCAATCTTTTCAACTCGCGCGGTATGATGAGCACCCATAAAATCAGTATCTAACCAAGTACGCACAATTTCTTTAGCAAGCTCGCCACCGATGACGCGTCCTCCCATAGCAAGAACATTCGAATCGTTATGCTCGCGGGTCGCTCGTGCTGTAAAAACATCGTGAACAAGGGCGCAACGCACACCTTTTACTTTATTGGCCGCAATAGAGATCCCAACGCCTGTTCCACAGACTAAAATACCACGTGTAAAGTTCCCCTTTACCACTTCTTCCCCCACTTTAAAAGCATACTCAGGGTAATCAACCGACTCGCTTGTATAGGATCCAAAGTCCTCAAACTCAACCCCCATCTCTTTTAATAACCCAATAATTTCCTGTTTCAACCCAAATCCACCGTGATCACCCGCAATTGCAACTCTCATGAAAATCCTCCTTATCCTTCTACTCGACGCTTTGAAAATTATATCATAAATTTGAGATAATAAAAATGCCTTTAACTAGATATTGAGGATGTTGTCAAATGATCTAAAATGGCTATAAGTAAGGTGGATGTCAACAATTGGATTAACTCGGCATTCTAGTAATGTTTTTATGAACATTGTTACCTGCATCCTTATCTTGTATCGTCATTTACTTAAAAATAGCCTTTTGACGATACAATAAGGCAACAAATGGTACGTAAAATGTCGTTTGAGGGACGGATTTTGGATAGAACCGGTATTTCAGGCTACTAAATAGCTACGAAGACTACCTTGCAGCTCCTCTTGTATCGTCATTTACTTAAAAATAGCATTTTGACGATACAACAAGGCAACAAATGGTACGTAAAATGTCGTTTGAGGGACGGATTTTGGATAGAACCAGTATTTCAGGCTACTAAATAGCTACGAAGACTACCTTGCAGCTCCTCTTGTATCGTCATTTCCCCAAAAATGGCATTTTGACGATACAACGAGGCAACAAATGGTACGTAAAATCGTTAAAGCTCATTTTTAAATCAGCGGCTGATGTATCGTATCGGTAAATGCCAATTGATGTGCCCCCCGAAAGTTGTACGAGAGTGGACATGGTACAATAAAGTAGACACAAAGAAAAGAGAAAAAGGTGGACTACTTTATGGCAAGAAGAAAGTTTGATAAGGCTCATAAGCTATCGGCAGTGAA
>Ga0131853_10011293_pt1 | contig 16343 bp, 8 predicted proteins | sample TergutLab28metaG_FD_92764 | JGI IMG/M metagenome (GOLD analysis project Ga0131853, IMG submission 92764) | Labiotermes labralis P1 segment gut microbial communities from Petit-Saut dam, French Guiana - Lab288 P1 (version 2) (version 2) | ecosystem: Host-associated > Arthropoda: Insects >...
TAATATTCATGAAACTTTACTTTTCTTTTTTTCTTAATGGTCTGGTTATGTTTGAAATATTTTTTTTTTTTTTTTTTTTTAATATACATGTAGAGAAGTTATCTTGTCTCTGAATATGTCTGTGTTTATGCCATCAGCTCACACAGTCTCAAATGCCACTGTTTGTGCATGTAATATTTCAGGCATTCCACATAGATTTGAGATGTAAACCTTAATGAACATAAAAAATGTCATATCCTAAAGAAAGAGAAGGGATATTATGGTCTGGACTTATCTGGCTCAGGACAGGTAAGAGTGGCAAGCTGTTATAAATGCAGTAAATGAACATAGGTTCCATAAAATGCAGTTGGTTTCTTGAATAGCTGTGCATTTATTAGTTTCTCATAGACTTCTCTCTATGCATTTAGTTAGGTGGTGTCATGAGGTAGTATCCAAAGAAATTTAAATATGTGGAATATTGTCATGGTGTTGCATTCATGTATTATTCTTGCCTTTTACATTTTTCAACCCCTAAATTATTAGGAATGAGAACAAATTATGAAGCACAACAGTGTTTTCACCTTTCTGTTTCAGAAACAAATATGTAAACTCTTCACATGGTGGGTGGGTGGGTTTTAGAGGCACATCATCATCAATGGCTATATGTGAGGTAAATGGTGTTCAACAGTATGTGTGAGGGGCATTTTATTTTCAAAACCATAAATCTTTATAAAAAATGAAAGGGAACAATCATACTTACTTTGGCCTGCTTATCTCGGAAAAAAATACGAAAAAGAATGTGCTAACAGTAGACTTCATGGGAGAAAAGAATATAAAGTATTCTAAACGCCTTTTTGATTTGCCTGCTCATGAAAACTAATGAATTATTGAGTTTATAACATTATAGAAAATTCTTTCAAACTACAATTGTATATATGTTGGATGCCATGTGAGAGAGCAGGGAAAGAATTACAGCAGCAGAATGCTTGCACTCATATGTATTTCAAAAAAGAAATTGGAGTTTTAAAATTCTGATACATGGTGGTACAATGAAGGTTGTGACTTAGTATAATATTAAAGTCAGCACAACCACTTTATTACTCAAGGTAATTATAAGACTCCAGGTTTCGACTATAGATTAGTCATCTTCAGGTTTTTCCCCCTTCTTCTTCTTCTTCTTCTTCTTCCCCCAATTGAGTCACAAGACGCTATGCACACTTTGGGATCCCATCGTGTTTACATCCATGGAATACATCAGATTAGATTAGATTAATTTGATGTATTCCATGGATGCAAACACGATGGGATCTCAAAGTGTGCATAGCATCTTGTGACTCAATTGACAAAAAAAAAAGAACTGAAGATGACTAATCTATAGTCGAAACATGTAGCCTTATAATTACTTTGAGTAATAAAGTGGTTGTGCTGACATACACTATTTAATATTATATTACGTTTATAAGCACATCGTGATGCTTCCATTCAAAAAAAGTTGTGACGTAGGTTTTGAAGTCATTGTGCATTGTAACACCTTACGAACTCTAAGGAGCAGAGTTGTGTCTGAGAGGCTAATACTTTCTCAGCCACTGAAGAAATTCCCCACATACTTGAAGCCCGAATGTTTATTTCTGTTTTTGCAGGAGCCCACCCTTAGCTGGATAAATGCTTCATACTTACCATACATTTTCTTGAAGATCCATTTTAATGTTACCTATCATTTATGTTTAGGTCTTCCAACCAGTTTCTTTCCTTTATGTTTTCCTGTGAAAACTTTGTATAAATTTATTTTCTTTCCCATTCTTCCCACACTCCACCCATTTCATCCTTCTTGTTCTTATTATTCTGATAATATTTGACAAGGAGTGCAAGTCCTGAAGCTTTTCGTTAATGCAGTTTTACCCAGACTTCTGGTGATCCCTCACACTTAAATCCACATATTCTCCCAAGCACAGTCTTTGGGAAACTCTGAGTCTGTGTGTCTGTGTACAGGTAAGAGTAAAGAAATCCTTGTACAGGCCCTGAGGGTTCCAGGATGTTGACGCCCCGGATTTTAAGACGTTCAGCACATGAAGGTGGTAAGGTTGTCTGCCATACACCCAGCCACCTTTACCCTGAAGGAAATATTCCTGCTACTCATTTCTGTTAGAGGCTGAGTCAAGGATTATTTGAATAAAAAATTCCAGTGACATCATCAGGAATCGAACTCTCAACCCTCTGGCTTGTAGCACAGTGCCTCAACCAGCTGTATTACCATGTACACCCCTGAGTTTGTGTTCTTTCCCTTAATGTGATAAAATAAATTTTACGCCCATGTAACAAGAAAAATTGCATTTTTATAGATCATAATTTTTACATTTACAGACAGCAGACAGAATGATAGTAATTTTAAACTGAATACCTAAACAGAAATTGAACTTAGAAGACCAGAATGTTTATTTTCAGCATCTGGAGAGTGTTTTCACATGAAGTGCTGAGAAATTACAAATAATACAGTGGTATATTTTATGTTGGGGGGGGGGGAATATGAGTAGTTTGTTTCTTGTTCATTTTGACACAGATTTCAATGGCTAGATTTTATGTAGTATTAACAAGGTATGTAGACTTTAAACTATCGTGTAACACTTTGAAGTTTTGAAAAGTTCCAGCTGTACTTTTTGATATCCTGGGCACCACTATGTGGTAGAAACAGCTGAAATGTTCGTGTGTTCAGATATATTATCCTAATTTGATAATTGTGTACTTGAATATAACCATTGACAGAGTCATATGTATAGCTAATGCCCATTTGTTTCTAAAAGAGAAAACCGATGTTGTGTAAAGCAGGAGTTTTCAAACTTTTCTGCTGGCATGCCACTGAATTAAATGTAATGGTTGCAATATAGAAAACAGTTTTTTTTTTTAATAGAAGCAGCTAAAATTCTCAGGGTAATGGCAAACTCTACTTTCTGAAGTAAAAGTACATGCACTTTTCAACTTCAGAGCTAGGTACAATTAAAATGAAACCTAAATCAGCATTAGCAAAATATTAAGCAAGCAAACAATTGTGATTGAAAAATACACAAATGTAGAAATTGGTAAATACATTAGCCACAATAAAATATAAAACTAGCTTTCCAAGATATTAATCAAGCAGATAATTTTGTAAAAATATGAAACCAGATCTTATACATTGATAATCTGACATTTGTAATTAAAACAAAGGCTAAACTAGCTTGCGAAAAATATTACTGAAGCAGATACTTATTAAACAATTAAATAAGTTGCTGAATAGATAAATTTCACATGCAGCAATTAAAGGCAAACTTAAGTAGCTTGTGAAAAATATTAATCCACCAGACACAAAGTGATCATTTTACAGCTACAGTTCGATTAAATTAAAGTAAAATGAAACTGAAAGTAACATGTATAAAAATTAATGAAGCAGGTAGGTATTAAAATATTAACATGCAGACAAATTTTGGTTAGCAGTGGAAAGTAGAATATGAGCATCATAAAGCAGTATATTAATACACATTTATAAACTAGTTGAATATTTAGTGTGAAGGGTAGGCTTGTTATCCAAACACAGCTTCCATTTCTCTGGTTCAGTTTTTGTTAATTGCAGTCTTAAGTTAAGCTCATTACTTGGTGTGCTACTTTATTTATTCTTTATGTGAATCTTTGAAGAAAATCCACACTCACAAAGGCATGTAGTACTAATTACCAAGGGAAATATTACAGCTTTATCACAAATAAACAGATATTCCTTCTGTCTTGCCAATCAAACACATCAGATCCATCATCTTGAATGTTTTTTGGAGATTTCAATCATAGGAAAGCTCTGCCAGTTCAACTTTATTTTTTGTTGTTAAATATTATAGTGGAATATCTTCAACAGAAAATAGTTCCCTGATCCAAAATGGAAAGTTCTTCTTGAAGTCTGTGACTAAGTTCTCGCTTTGTACTTTTATATTGGCTACCAGTTCAGGGCTTATTTGAATTTCATTTTCATTTATGAAACTGTCCAAAAATGGAAAGGAAGGCACTTGTCCACTTCTTGCTTCTTTGAAAATGGAACGATTTTTTGTGGTAGCTACCAAGAGAAGCTCCACAGGCTCTTATTAAGGTCACGGAGATGGCATAATATGTCTGCCAGGTAGGCCAGTTGGAAAAGCCACATTTCATCCATGAAGAGGTTGCCTAAGACTGAAGTGTTGTCAGGGAGAAAAATTTGCACTTCTTTATGAAGTTCAAATAGATGGCTTAACAAATTACCAGGTGAATATCACCTACCTTTGATATGAAAAAGGGGCTTGTCATACTGCCCATTTGATTGCACAATATCAAAAATAATTGTAAATTTGTTGCTGTGGATGTAATGGACTTCACATCTGTGTCTTCAGTCATAACAATGGGTAAAATGGTCCTAATTTTTTTAGTGTGTAGATCTTGATGAATTCTACAGTGAACAAATTTATGTTAGGAACAACTTTAATTTGGCAACACCTACACTGTGTTTTCCAATCATTACACATGCTCCATCACAGTAAACTCCAACACATTTTTCTCCGTTTGTTGCCATGAACCTTTATAAACTGATCTGATTTTTTAAAAATGTTTTTTGAAGTGATATGGCCAAGCAGTTGTTTGCAAAGTAACAACTCCTCTTTTACTGAGTCCTCATCTTCAGATATAAATGTAAGAAGGTAAGCTAGGTTACTACCATCATCACTTTCATTTATTTGAATAGAATAATGTCTATTAGCCTCAACTTTTTCACTTAACTGTAACTTATCATTTGAAGCCATGTCTGAAATTTGTGATGTGGTGGCATTGCATAATGGATTCAGTTCAAATTGTTTTGCTACTTTTACTTCCAAAACTGAACTGGTAGTGTCTTTAGCTGCTGGTAGCAGTAAAGACTTTCCAGGTGTATGAGGTCTTTCTGCTTGAGCTGTTCGTATACTAAATTTGTTAGATGCCTTTACAGACTTCATATTAGATAATTTGATAATGTTTTGTGACAAATCACACACTGGGGAACAGGCACACCCTTTACTAGGTGTGTGGAAACCCGAAAGATAAATAGCTAGGATTATACTTGTTACATGTGTGGAGATATTTTCGGTAGACTTTGTTGAAGTGGTTACCTCAGTTGCAGTGCTGGTTTCTGACAGTGAACAGTAAGTACTTTTCAGTCATGTTACTCTCATGAGGCCTTCTTAAAAACCTAGTCTTTAACTACATTTCCACTTATAGTTTGGAATACCAGTATACAAAATAAATTTTATCAATTAATAATGGAGAAGAAAATCAAACTCATTAAAATTACTAAGCTTACACACAAACACACACGTCTTTTTCGTGACTGTGACTGCTGTGATTGCCAACTGATACTAATGATATTATGAACTAAGTAACCAAGAAGAATGCTATAGGAGTTAAGCATTAGAAAACTGTAGCAATATAAAACACAATGATTAACACTGTGCCAAGATTTAATAATTATTACTATCAACCTAGTGTCTGTTTTAGTGTTGAGGGGAGTTACAATAACTTCTATAACTAATACCAATTTTTAATTTTTGTAATTTCGTAATATGGTAGTGCAAACAAAATACAAACCCCTGTTTTGCAAAAAATTCGTATTATTCTGGATAACAACAAGGATAGAGAGAGAGAAAAATATATTTAAGAAGACAGTTTTCATATATCCCACTAAGTGCTATTCTACTCGTTATTGGAGTTTAGAAAAACTGAATGGCTGACAGTGGGGATGATTTCTATGATGTCACCAACAATACTGTACTGCATATTAGCATAATATAATATGTGGTGTATGTTTTATTTATTTTTGTAATTTTCATCTTTTTATATTTGATTTTTTATTATGGCCACATACCAGTAAATGACAGTTAGTATACCAGTAGTGGTAATCATTCTAAATTTTGAGGAACCATGGTGCAAAACATATGGAGTTAAAAAGACAGTGGAAACTGTGAACAGGTAGCCTAGTGTGTAAGAGTGCAATGTATTGAATATAGTTGCCCCATAATGTTGCTTTTGTATGACTGTACAGTTATGTTGAAATGTTTTAATTTTAATGTAGTCATATGTGTGAGTCTGTATACAAGTGTTGTACATGATTCTTTGTACCTTTTTCTCAGAGAACTACAATTTTTAAGTTTCTGTTAATGATTAATTATGTTTCAGGGAAATTTTATCAGGAATGAAAATTGATCGGAATAAGAAGGTTGGGTATATGAGTGAGGAGGGCCGAGCACAACAAGTTCATAGGATTCTTGAAGGTCGCAAGATTGAATCTGCAAAAGAACGTAATTTGTCTGTTCGTGAAGTTGTTACAGAACGACGGCCTAAAATGTAAGTTGTCTGTGGAATGAAGCAGTATATTATTCGGTGAAATCCTGGTATAACAAAATTATTGGGGTGACGCAATTATATTTGTTATAATGAAATTATGTTATGTTGAAACACATTAAAAAATTTATAATGATAGTTATATGCATGTAAAAAACCAAAACCTGGACAAAACTACCATGTTTACTTCTTAAAAGAAGTCTAGATTTGTTCTCTACACTTATTTTAATATCTTGGTAAATTCATGGAGAATTTCAGTGATGTCCAGTACACAGTTCAGTGCATCTGTCTTGGTCATTACAAAGTGCCGAAAATATCATGCCATGTTGGATGCTTGTGTAACAGTAATGGCATTTACATTATCACTATCATGGAGTTTCTCCCACTTAATACCATGATCATGATCTTAGTGTACAATTTTGTCATATTCTGTAATGAGCATACCTTTGTGATCCTTTGTAACTCCTTTATGTTCCACCTGTTTCTTCTCTCACACATGAAGCAGTGTATTTCCTGAGTGTGTGTCATATGATTCATTTTTTTGTGACAAATTTTATAATACTGGTTTTTTTTCCTAAATGGGCTAGATTTTTATTATGTTAAACTGACAATTTTATTAACTGGTGTCTGTTAAATTTATTGTTAAATGTTTATTAGTGAAACTTTTTACAAAACGATATAGAGTAAATTGGCAGGCCCAGAAAAAATTTCATTCTGGTGTTAATTGAAAAGAGGTTACACCTTACCTAGATAGTGCTGTAATTTGATGAGAACATTTCTGAACTTTGTTTCTGTGAAACATTGGTTTTGTGTCACATGAAAGTATGCCCTGTGTTACAGGGACACCCTAAATTTTTACTCATTAGGAAATGTTTTGTAGGGGTTACTTCCGGGCATTCTTCTTGAACTAAAACCTGAAAGTCACATGTGAAGACCACATCCATCCGTCTCCCAACCTGGATGTGACGTATTATCAGTGATTCATGTTTTGGATTTTCATGATATTTGGCATAGGAGTTCTTATGAAAAGTTATCAAGCACGTGTGAGCAGTATGAATATCGCCTTGGTGACAGTCTTACTTGACTTAAGGGCACAAATGAACTTCTACCTGACCTTTCTATTTTTCTCTGCTGATTTGGGTAAATTTGGGGTATAAAATCTCCATGTATAATGCCATTTAGCAATTTTGATTTTTGAAAATTCATCACTGAAAGCCATACTTCATTTGCAATCATAAATCAGATTTTGTACATGTTTTATACATTTTTTTGTCTGAATTGGCTAATATTTGTTGCTGAAGGTGTCCACGCTTTCCACATTCATTGTCTCATTTGGGTGAAATTTGGTGCAAGAGTTCTGCACATATTGCTGTTTAGCTCCTATGAGTTTAATGAAAATTGGTGCAGGTAAGGCTGTACTTCTCTTATTGGCATAAATGTACTTACATTTATTTATGTGTGCACCATGGAATTGTATGATATTCTGAAAGGAAGGAATACCTTGGTCAAACTCTTTTTACTACATCACAGACACTGCTTGTAATCTTTGTAAAGTGTCCTTGGTTGTTGAGGTTAAGTACACTGTTGTGTATGGTACCTTTTTTTGACTCATATTTTGCATATTGTCTGCTCTCCCAGTTCTTCAGGCCACACTCTTTCAGATAAAAGATAACAGTCTTCTTGTCAGATGTCATGCAGTCACAGGAGGAGCAGAGGTATGATTGTACTCATTCTTAACTTTGGCAGAAGATGGGGTGGGTGGTCAGCATCATGCCCCAGCTGCTGTAAATCAGTCCCATTACAGGCCTGGACATGCCCAGATGGTTCCAGGAAGTTAAGGCTCCCAGATTTCGTGACAGCGGCACAGAATGGTGGTAGGTTGTCAGCCTTATGCACCGGCCGCCTTTACCCCCACGAAATACGCCTGGTACTCATTTCTGTTAGAGGCTGAGTCGACCCCAGGGCCATAGTGCGATCGGAAGGATTTTATGTCAATGAAATATCCACTGACACCAGCTGGGATCGAACCAGCGACCTTCCGATTTGTAGCACAGCACCTTAACCACTGTGCTACCGCGGTCCCCCCCAGCTGCTGTACCCTTAGGAAATAGTTCCAGTATCCATTGTATGGGAGGCTTGGTTGGCCCCAGGGCCGGTCTTTCTTGTTCCCACTCTGGTTCAAACCCCAGACTAACTTAGACTCTGTAGTGTTAATGATGGGATAGTGAATGATGAATTGCATAAGATTTTAAAGGAACTGATTTGGTATAATGTAGGTAGTATCCCATTTTGCTGAAAAAACTTAGGAAAACTGTGAGAAACATGAGTGGGAATAGCCATTGCCCTGGCCAAGATTCAAAACATTCACCTCTTGACGAGTGTAGAGTGTTACTGTTACACAAGCCTGCTAGGTCATGCAACATGGGAAAACTTTGTTTTTATTATGAGTGGGTTTTCTGTGTGGGATGGAGCAAAACCCACTTGATAAATTTAATTAAATACTGTTAAAATATGGAAAGCCACAGTGACATAAAACAACTTACACATTTTGAAGAAATATTTGAAGAATATCTACAGGAATTTAATATGAGCTTCCTGCCTTACTGAACCTGCAGATGTCCCAGTGATAGCCCAGTTCTTTCCAAATTAGCCACACCATAATTCAGTGCATCTTGTTTGCTGACCCTTTGATGTGCTGCTGCAGCTCACATAGGACTGTAGACATTGGAGGAATGTACACTACCTCATCCATGAATTCCCAGACTCTAAAATCTGAAGGTTTATATCTGGGGAATGTAGGTGCCATACAATTGTCAATGTGTCCAATCTATTTGCTTGGAAACACTGCATTGAGACAAGCAGAGACCTCTGCAGAAATGTGCTGCTACACCACATTGTTGAAAAATCATGGTAACATTGCTTGTGATAATTTAGCTGTGGCTTTAGGCAATGTCACAGCATCACGAGATGCTAATTGAGGTGGACCAAGATACACTGTGATGAATGTGGAAAGAATTAGACTATCACTGGGACATGACAGGTAACCAGTTGAGCTCATATCAAATGGCTGTAGATACACTTAGAAGTGTTTCCTCATATTGTGCAATTGGTTCATGTCATTACAGCCATATGTATTTTCACAAAATTGTATTAAAATTGTCAAGTTTACAATGCAAGTGACAGCAGCAATAAGCTGTTTATTACAGCTACAAGTTGTGTAGTAAACATAAAAGTGCACAGCAGGGCCCAAAATACAGGAAATGAAGTAAAACTGAAAACTGATAATAGCATGACGAAGAAACCGATGAAGGCAAACCTAACATATATAAACATCTAAGCAGCATATCAACAGAGTAAGTTCACTGTAACATACCTAAGACTTACATGCACTTTGCAACTGAAAAATCATTGACCAAGACCAGTGGCCAGCCAGTTACTTGAAACAATATGTGGACAATTACCCATCAAATTTTATGTTTAATTTTTAATCTTTAACTACATCTTAAGAAACAGGTTCAAAAAATTTTAAATAAATTTCAAAGAACATCGTAATAATCACACAACCTACATGTAATGCCATAAAAAACTACAGTAGTTTTCTAACAATAGATTGTAATATTTGAAAGATCTCTCAAATAAAAACATTTTACCTTTGTGTTTAAGATATTGTAGAAGAACATCTGATGATGATCATTTTCAATCAAAACATGTAGCATTTGAAAATACCAATAAAAATGTTGTTAGATGAAATAATTTTAATCTACTTGATGTGAATGATGAATAGACACAATGGGATGGATTCTGTTAAATTAATACAGGTAAAACTATTTTTGGACTGATACTTAGGATATTGTCTATTGTCCCAGGTTGTTTGAACCATGATGTGTTAGAAACTGGTTCTTTTTTCCTTCATCAGGTGAGAGGATAAAATAAGGTTTCGTATATGTTAGGCCCAGTGTTGGTCTGCTCTTCCAAGAAGCCCAACAGAGTAGGCTTGTTTACTTTATTTACCAGCGTTGTGAAGGAAACAATTTCTGGAATGTTAACTGGGTTGATAATGTCCAGCATGTCACCCAGAAAGAAAGGTATGCATGATTGTCAGAAACCTTCAGACATGCTGATAGGCTATGTCATTATTTCTCTAGGACAGTACTTGGACAGTGGTTTTTTCTTTCTTTCGAAGCGGTCATGGTTTGTATCTCTTCATATTTGTTCCACCTTCTCTGTCCTTTCTGTCTTGTTCCAGGACACCATACACGATGCTGCTGTACTCATTGAACCTCTATGTTTGACATTCACTCATATAAAATTGTAACTGCTGTACAGGCTGGAAAGACATTCATGACAGAATCTCTTGATCATTGTTCTTACAAGAGTAGGTTAGTGTTTGTCCATCTGTCAGGTACCACACACCATCTGAGGGGACTGTGCTAACTGGGGTTCTCAAATCCTGGGCAACCAAATTTTGTATGGTGGTAAATGATACTTGTGAATCTTAGTACAGAACTTGCCCTTTGGGGGAAAGGCAGCTGGTGCGTAGGGCTGACAGCCTTACCACCTTCATGTGCCAATTGTCTAGAAACTCTGGGAGCCTTAAGGGCCTGTCCAGGCCTGTGATGCGATAGCTTTGCCTTTACCTTAGTATGAAACTTGTTTCATTTTACCCTTGTGGTGTGCAGGATTTTGGAGTGGCCTCTGGATTTTTGGAAAATTTGTGGACTTACCTGAAACACAAAATCTGGTAACTTTTAAAGTTAGAATATTTGAAAATAAGAAACATAATTAAACTGTAAAAACTTTGTTAAATCAATATAAAAATTTGTCACAGACATGATAATTTCCTGTGAGAATAAAACTACGATTAAGAACAACCTGAAGGGTAAAACCTTGACTTTCTGTTGAATAAAATCCACACAGCTTGCAAACCCCTTAGGCACATCATTGACTCCCCAGGTGAGAAACAGCGCAGTAGGCTGAGATGTGACTGTGAATCACTTCCTTGACACTGTGACTTCTTATTTGAAAGGCAGCAGGTTAAAAGTTTCCCACTTTATTACACTGTTCAATAATAAAATGAGATTTGAATGAGTACTTTTGAATGTACTGAGTATGAGCTCATACTAGTCGCAGGCAAAGCATAATTGACATCTATCTATAAAATTCTTAGTTGAAGGTTGAGCTGGAAATTTTGCTGTCTTTCTCATATGTAACATAAGCGTTTGACATTCTGTGTATTTTTAGGCATGCTGGAAAAACAGATATTTTTGGTGGTGAACCTCTGGGTATCTTCGAGGTACCTAAATCACAAGTGCAGACAGTCTCAGATGAACAACCAGAGATAACTACATGGCATCGTCTTGAAGCTCGTGAACTTCGTTTAGCTGTAACACATCCACCATCCAATATATTTGAGGAAATGATTCAGTGGACTGAACAAGGGAAGCTATGGCACCTCCCAATCAACAATGAACAAGGTCTGAACAGAATAAACATGATGTCTTACCTCACTTGTTTTAAATAGTGCACCAGGCTTAACTTGCTTGACTTATAAACAGAGAAACTACTTAGATACAATAAAAGAATTTGCATACAAAAGTCTGTGGATCAGAGAGCTTTTCTTAATTCAAAGTCTTAAACCAAGACAAATGGTATTAAAGTTATTTACTGCCAATTGCATTATGTCATTGTTTTGAGTGTGCTGTATATTCTGTAGCATTCTTTATAGTCTCACTTCCTTCAGTAGTGATTACAAAGGAATTCTATGTCATGAAATTAATACATCATATTAATACATGCAGCAAGAAATGTCAAATTCCAACTGTGCTGGCATTGCTTTCCACATGTCCGTTTCTAAAAGCTTGGTGCAATGTCATGGCACATTTGTTATGTATAGCATAAATAAGGATTGTGACTGCAACTTTTTTACTTTAACCCTTTGACGCCAGAATCAAACCCTTCTGAGCAATGCTGCCTGCCAGGATTTTTTACTGGGGCTTTTAAATTTTAATGCTTACTCTAAGGAAAAAAGCATCTCATAGACTTTTCCTTAATATTGAATGAAGTAAAATTTTGCACTGTGCTTATGAATTGGTTAATCTGGGAAAAAATGTTTACCTATTTTTATAATAAATTTAGGCCTGTGGATCACATGTATTATATAAAATGTGGTGTAAATTGTTCATTACCCACATAATTCTGGCTGCTGCATAAGGCCTGTGGCACCTTGGATCACTGTTTTATCACGACATGCAGTATTCACAAAGAGGATGATATATTACAAATTTACTCCTGTGTGATATTCCGCAAAATAAGGCACCATGCACAGGTCCCACGTCACATCTGGCACACTGTGCCCTTTCTTTGGCCACAAGAAGAACACAGACGGCAGAGCAGTTATGCTGATTTCATTGGCCATTGTTTATTATGGCTACTTCTGTCGAGGCTGGCTTGCTGTTCCTCCTCCTCCTCAAAACAGTCTTCTAACATCGCTAGCTTTCGCACCTTATTCCAAGGCCATGTCAGCAACCACAATTTCAGTGATGGCTTCCTCCTGAAGTTTTGTTTATTTTTTTCCTACCATTCTTCGAGACTCAGAAACGTAATATCAGTAGATATGAAAATCTTCTACAGTGACAGCAAAACAGATCGAAAGCTACAATGTAACTGTGTATGAATTACCAGCTATTCAAGGGTGCCCAAGACGATGTTACTAGATTGACGGCTGTATGTTGCATGTTACTACCCCACACCCCCTACAGATTACCCCAGCACTGCAAGAGGCATGTCTGTGTGCCCTTCTGTAGCTGTAAACATCAAGTTTTGTGGATATCTCTGATTTTTGAGCATTAGTTTTGCCTGAATTATATGGGTACAGTACGCCACTGACAACCTTTCTGGTCAACAACTAGAATTTGCTTCATAGGCCAGTGTTGATATTTCAACCCAAGTGTTCCACAGGCAAAAGAAGTTCAGGAAATACTCCAGTATGACATAAATAATATGTACATAGGGTATTGGTTATGGCATGCTGAATTTCTAAGCACTGTATAATAAAAAGCCAAGCTTATTTCTGATGATCATAAAATTGGTATTATGTGCATTACCTATGCCCTGCTGTTGGCAGTATGAATCAGAATATGAATTTTTTGTATTGGGCAGCCTGAAAGAAATTTAGAGGTGAAGGTGCCACTGTACATTCCAAGAAGGCATATCTGGAATTGGAGTTATGGTTCCACTGATTTTTAACCTGGGCACTGTATGCAGATGAGCTGTTAGCTTCACTTCATTCATTGGCCACTTTACTCTCAGGAAAAGAGCCCCCAGTGCCAGTCTGGACCCTTTGGAATAGAGAAAAGTCTGCTGTCCCTGCCAGGAATCAAACCATGCTTTCTTGGTTGTCCAGTCCTCAGTTTAGTCACTATACTTACTGCACTATTCTAACTCCTGGCAAGATATTCATGTTTAACATTTGGAAATATGTATTGTTTTTACCTTAATCCATTATAGTACTTGATTCAGAGCAGTGATAATTGTAATTGCAGGACAAGATGAGGAGTCGAAAGTATATTTCACAGAACATGTTTTCCTGGAGCATCATTTGGAACCATGGTGTCCAAAGAAGGGTCCTGTCCGACACTTTATGGAATTGGTGTGTGTTGGGCTGTCTAAGAATCCATACATTACCGTGCAGATGAAACTTGAGCACATTAACTGGTTTCATAATTATTTTGAAGAGAAGAAGCAAATTCTGCAGGACACAGGAGCTATCCCTGCCCTTTCACACAAGCAGGAAACTGATCATGAGAACATCACTTCATAGATGTGCTTACCATAGATAGTAGCAGTTCTTGTCATAATGTGAAATGCAGTTTGTATCTAAGAAGATACATTTAATAAATTTTGTACGTGAAACATGCAGATAATTAGAATTATTTCATATATACTGTACTGTGGCATCATGATTAGCTCATTTCAGTTACAGGTCACTAGACCTTATTGTACAGCACAAATACTTGTTTGGTAAAACAGCCGATTGTAATACGCAGCATTCATGAATGAATGATAAGACACATCAGTCACAAATATACTTGAATATTGTTTTATTGTTCAGTGTGCAGCATGTTTTTGGCTTTAATCACAAGTCATCATCAGACACAACTTTTTTACTGTGCTGCCTGATGGCTTCTTATTAACACAGAAATTTGCTGCACACTAAAAAGTAAAACTTTGTTGAGTTATAGTTTTGATTTACATCTCAAATATCGAAGAAATGGTTAAGCAGAAAAAGTTGAAAATGGTGTAGGTGTAGTTTAAGTGCTCAAGCTCCCAGGAACTATATTCCGTATAGTCCTTCTGGAAGGGCGATTTTTTTAGCAAAGAAATATAAGTGTCTGTTGGCAATATTAGGAACTCTGTGTGCCTATTATTGTTCCCTCCCAATAATTACTTTATAACGCTTAAATATGACACATTACACTGTAATAAAAACACAGTAAACTTTGACATACTAATTTTAACCAAAATATGCCAGAGTGGATTCAAAATCAACTATTTTAACATCGGATTCTAAAATTATTGCATCAAAATGCCTGGAGAATAAAAAAAGGGGGGGAATTATTGAGTGTATCAAAGGAAAAGAACTTTACTGACCGACTGGTGTATGTATGTTTTGCCAAACATTGTAGTTAAGGTAAATGGACAGAGCATATATGCAGTGTTGCAGAAAAAGCAAAGAAACGAATTCCAGTCGCCAATACCCGAACACTCTTCATGACACTACTTGTAGCATATCATGCATTTGATCCAATTTTCGCTGCGTCTGTCACTAATACACAGCCCTGAACAGCAGAGGCACTTAGCGTCAACTTAAAAATGGTCAATGTTACATTCACGTTAACAGCTGATAATTGGCCAGACAAGGCTCCTCACTTCCATCCGTTAGACCTAAGCCTGCCCTTGGCATATCTGCAAAGGGCTGGATGAGCAGGAAACACGAGGAATATTCATAGTCTTTGTGTGGACAAACAGAGGCTAAGTTCCTTCTTAAAAGACCCTCTGCTAAATAAGCTGTGTAATTAACTCAAACTGAACAGAAACCAGCTTAAGAATAATGATAGGGTTGCTAACAGGATACAGTCATTTACAGGGACATCTATTTAAACTGGGGCTGGTAGACAATCCCTAGTACATTAGACGAAAACAGGCATCTGAAATGGTATCATGTGTTCTTTGTGACTGTAAGGCACTGGCGGTATTAAGATTTAGGCACCTGGGTCATAATTTCTTGAGATCGGGAGACTTCACCAACATCTCTGTCAGCAACGTGAGTGCACTTTTTTCGAACTGTGGGGCTGCTGAATGCTTACGCCAAGGGTTAAAAAAAAACAAATGTTCAAGGTGCAAGCATCACTGTGGTACCTGCCCTGGTGTACTCAACTCTACTTTCATGTTAAATGTACGAAGCCACTTCAAAAACTGAATGTGTCAAATCTTGTCCTAACCTTTTTCAGCTGAGAATCCACCAGCTGCAGTGCAAGGTTAAATTTCACTCAGTTGCCTCTCAGCCTATCAGTATCAAGCTAGAATTGGCTTAAGTTCTGAATACAAGCCATAACTCAATCACATACAAAGCACTGGAAGTACAATGTGGGCCTGTGACGCATTATAGAAAGACTTATGGCCATACCATCATAAGAATATCAATGTTCCTACTAGAAAATGTACGTGCAGTGATTTAATTGCTGTCACATGAATATCAGTAAAACACTGTTGCTATTGGGCTGCCAATGCATCTATGGAGACTAAGAGTTACAGACCACCAAGTACAATATTTAAAATACTGAACTCAGCACACACCAGATTAAATTTAATTATCAATTTTGTAATTTTATATATATATATATACACACACACACACACACACACACACACATATAATTCCCCCCCCCCCCCCCCCCCCCCCCCCTCCTTTTTTTCCCCTCATCCCACCACACTATTTACCATCTGAA
>Ga0131853_10011297_pt1 | contig 16341 bp, 5 predicted proteins | sample TergutLab28metaG_FD_92764 | JGI IMG/M metagenome (GOLD analysis project Ga0131853, IMG submission 92764) | Labiotermes labralis P1 segment gut microbial communities from Petit-Saut dam, French Guiana - Lab288 P1 (version 2) (version 2) | ecosystem: Host-associated > Arthropoda: Insects >...
ACACACACACACAAACACACACACACACAAACGCAAACACACACACACACACACATAAACACACACACACAAAGACAAACACACACACACAAACACACACACACACAAACGCAAACACACTCAAACACACACACACACACACAAACGCAAACACACAAACACACACACACACACAAACGCAAACACACAAACACACAAACACACACACACACGCGCGCGAGCGCTTGATAATGCCAGACTTGACGGAGGACATGGGCAGAATATTCACTTGCAAATGACGTAGATGCATGTACACGCTTCCTACCAACAACACTACAATCATCCTCAGTCTTCGCTGCTCTTCTACCTTCCTGTATGAGCTTCGCTGTAGCGAATATGCTGCGTCCACCATTCCCTACCTTATCTGCATTTACAAAATTCGCAGTGATCAGTAATAAGACATAACAAAAATTGAAAATATATTATGTAGAAACAACCTGAGAGAAACTATTTTTAACTTACATAAAATTCAGTGCAATGCTGCACTTCCATGGTTGTGTGACTCTAACACAGGGAGTTCAAGAATTTTTTGTTGTTTAAGGTGAAGGAAGGACATGCTTGAACTACAAATTATTAGTGAAATTTTGTGTTACAGAGGTACAGTAGGCGTTTCGATTGTAGATAACTCTCAACCAATCTCGTACCCATTCCGATTCCGTTAAGCAGCTTCGTTATATGGCTTTGAATTGTGACTGTTCTGATTGGAATACATTAACTTTTATATGAAGACTTACTTTTACACCAGGCAAGAAGCTGTCCCACTCCATGATGCCACTTACCTGAAACAAATATAAAAATGCAAATGATTCTGTGACGTAAACAGCACAGCAGAGTTCAAGAGATGCAAAAAACAATATTACATATAGCCAAAAATGAAATATTTTAGTGTTTGACTGAAACAAACAAATGTATTATTGTCTTTCAATTCTGTAACACAAAGGGATGCCCTCTACATATAATATTTGGTTAGCTTAGCACAGCCGGTTAGCCTGAAATTTCGTTTATGTGTTCATTTCGGTCCGTCACTGTTTCCTGCTCCTACCCAAAGGAACAAAATCAAACCACAATTTATAAAATTATTGTTTATATTACTTTACAAAAAAGCCGAGCTTTCGAAATGGTCTCGTCCCTTCAGTTTTTCCAAATAATATTTTAGTTTTCTATATCCTGCTCGTGGGCCGGGTAGCTCAGTCGGTGTAGTGACTGAGTAAGGGCTGGACGGTCTGGGATCGAATCCCGGTAGGGACGAGATTTTCCGCCCGTCCAGACCGACCCTGGTGCACACCCAGCCTCCTGTAAAATGGTTACCGGGTCCTTCCCGGGGGTAAAGTGCGGCCGGGGCATGCTGCTGACCACTCACCCCCTTCTAGTACCGCGGTCATGGAAGAGTAGAGCTATACCTCTACCCACACTCTGGGCCACACCAGGCCTGTAACGGGATCACTTTACCTTTACCTTGTATCCTGCTCATCTCACCATAATTTATGTAATCGTCCTAATAAGACCTGAATATAATATAATGAATTTGTACAATTTTTTCCAGCCTCCTGACTTTTGTCAGTCGTTAGTAAGGAGAATGATAAACAGTATAGGCTGAGACAGCTAAATACGTAATCAGGACTCAGCAACCGTGTGAAGAACAAAGTCATAACACAAAAATGTATGAAAGTAATGCTTTAAAAATGTGATGAATTTAAAGACTTGTGAAGGACTGTAACACACAAAAATTGCTTGCACGGAAAAATTAAGAGCAAAATGAAATCTGGGGGACGCTTGCTACAATTGCGTCAAGAAACTTCAGTTTTTCCTCTTTGATACCCCAAAACTTGAAGATTAAAATAAACATCTTTATCGTTGCACAATGCATTCTGCAGTTCATTTCATTACACACACCAACACTTGCACGCACGCACACACACACACACACACACATATATATATATATATAAAGAAGTCTAAAATTTACATTAAAACATTTAAAACGCCCCTCCATATTTCGATCACACGACCATCATCAGGGAGCATATGTTGTTCCTTGCTAAAGTTATAATATTTTACTTAGTATTATAACTTTATAAAGGAACAATATATGTTCCCTGAGGATGGTCGTGTGATCGAAGAATGCAGAAGCGTTTAAAATGTGTTAATGTAAATTTTAGACTTCTTAATATATATATATATATATATATATATATATATATGTGTGTGTGTGTGTGTGTGTGTGTGTGTTGGTGTGTGTATTGAATTAAAAATAAACATATTTCACTTTTGCTGAATGCTTGATGTGAATGTGTTGTCTCATATTCAGGTAAAATATATTTTTGAGGCCTTTCGAGAAAGGAGTTTGAGGAACGTATTTGGGCTCTAAGCGGTAGGAAATGTCGGAGCCTAGAGTTTTATATATCGCAGAATATTAATGGTGTTATCCAATCAAAGACGTTGAAACGGCCGGGCGTGTAGGCTGAACCACTTCGAATAACTAAACATATATATAAGGATTTTATCAACTCGTGTATGAATGACATCGGTTGAGAGGACGTGCAATTAACTGATTTGGCTTGGGACAGACACAACTGTTAGGCTGTTGTGAATACGGTAATGAAATTTCATATACCATAAAACAAGACGGATTTTGTGACTACCCGAGTAACTCTTTGCTTCTCAAGAAAGACCCGACCCTGTTCCATGGAGTAGGTTACGTAAACTTGTACCATACATTCCATCAAGGCACAAAGGTAATTTAGAGGTAAATTTACACTCATTCTCAACTTCGGATCTAGACGGAGGGAGTGGTCATCGTCAAGTTACGGCAGTTTTCTCCCGGGAAAAACCCCCGGTTACCATGGGAATATAGTCTGGGTGGACCCCAGAGCCGGTCCGGACGTGTTTGGCGATGAGAAAATCTACAGTCCGGGAAGCAATTTCAGTTTCTTTCCATCCATCTCTTAGCCTAGTTACTACACTGACTATGTCAGTTAGTTTTCCGCCTTTTTTTAATTTCTTGTCCCTTATATCCAAGAATATTACGGGGAAGTAGGTTCTCAGTCTGCCTCAATCTACGTTTGTACTTTATAACGAAAACAATCATGTAAATCAGTCTATTACACGTTAGGATCATTCAAGATGAGAGACAGGCAATCCTGGAATGACATGCAGTCGGTTTGTCCAGAAATGAATCTGCTCTTAATTTAATTACAAAATGTCTTGTAGTGTTATTATTCATTAGGTAATAAGAACTGCATAATTTTCTGGATGCAAAAATGCCTCCAGCTCTCGCTGTAAACAAACGAACAGTAGCTATTTTAGGAACAATCAACAACGCTGAATGTTGAGCAATTCTAAACTAAACGTAAAAATAGTGGGACCTGTTTAATGCATGTTTAATGAAATTTGCAGTGCGATTGTATTAAGAAATTAGTATAATTAGCCTCGACTCTTATATTTCTCACTCAAACAATTAAAGAGTTTCATTAATTTCGATTTCGAAATAAACGAAACCCGTTAATAGACAAGTAAGCGGACTCCACTCAAAGTTAAGCGAATAGTCCAATTTTGTCATGACAAATTTAAACTCCACTTAAATAGCTAGATTAATATCCAATTATCCAGAATATCGGGAAACAAAACCCATCCAAAGCTGTATTCTGTAATATCGTTTAATATATTATTTACACTAACCAGTGGTGAAATTAAGGAAATGCTTCCAAACGTTCACTCACGTAAAATACCTGGTCTTCGTGTCTGTTATCGGAACACCTTGACGCAAACAATACTGCTATCCTTAGTAAATTTTAGTGTCCATATTCTCTTTTCATTCTATAAGAAGGAAATACGGAAGAGTATATGTGGAAGAGGCCAGAGAATGGAAACTTGTAAATAACGAGAAACTCTGTAATACGTGCATTCACATGATACTACGACATATGTACCAGACGTGAGCAAGACACAAGATTCACACCAAATTTTATCCTAAGTTTTTAAAGAGATAATTTACTTGAGAAATCCAAGGCGGAATTGCGAAGGTAATATTAAAATGGGCGTCAGGTACTTAGCGTCTACCGTGGCGGATTAGTAGCAACTATTGAGGCAGGCTTGTATAGAGGGCATTTGTGAAGGCAAAACAAAACAAAAGTAGAAAACTTCTCGGTAAACACTTCAGAAAATATCGGCTGTGCTTCTTGATAGTACCTTAACTGACTAAAGAGTGCAGTGACGTCACAACCACATCATATAGAAATGTGACTAAGTAATTACTAAAACAGAATTTGAAATGTACCATTACTTTTCAATCTACTTTAACCTTTTGGCGCCGGAATTATTTTTCTAATTTTAGCACACCTGTATATAAAATGTGAATAATACAGGAACCAAATACTAGGTTAGAATTATGAAACAAAATGTATTTTGAAGAGAAAAAACGGAGAGTATATACCATGTTTAAAATATTCAGTACCTCTATTTGTTGAATAAATATATAAAATGCAACTTTAGAGGTTAGCGGTGCGGTACGACCACTGTAGTTGACGTTAGGCGTCAAAAGGTTAACACAGCGTGAACTAAACATGTATTAAAACTTCAGTTCAAAAATTCAATTTTCATAAATCCACCAACAAATAACTAATTTTTGTTTTACTTCATTCTTCTGCACCACGTACTATCGTCATTATGTTCTGTGAAGTATAGTTAATGTTGAACGTAATTCGATACCCCCAAACTGTATACGTGCCATAAATATTTGTGTTTCTAGTTATGTTACGTTAAGTTTGCTGTGTACCAGTTCTTCCCAGTATTTTCAATGAGAGGTAAAGCAGATAAACCGACGTTTAAAACAGATGAACTATTAGGCCAAGTGGCATTTCACATCGGGCATAGTTATGCAGCATTTCAGTCATCAATATTACACCCGCTAACTGCTACTTTGCTTCATTATTACAATACTGTCTACAAAGAACAGTCACTACACAGGCTGTTGTACTGTTGGACCTGACACAAGGGCATATCACAATATATATATATATATATATATATGTGTGTGTGTGTGCGTGTGTGTGTTACCTCACTTTAAGTTATTACATCGAGCAGGGTCGTGTCTGAAAATCTGGTGTAAACTGAAGTGGTAAAAACCTTCCGTATTTTTACAACCAGAAGTTTCGTTACCATGTTCACAACAGCCCACCACTCTTACCTATTTTGATCAATATTAATTCATTTCACAACTTTTCGTACCATCTTTGTGGAAGGAATTTAATTTTATTCTACTATCCACGTGTGGATAATCTAGATAATCTATTTATGTTTTAAAATAAGCCGCTCTTATCTTAAGAACAAACGTATAAATAAATTGCATGCAATTTGAAACAAAAATTTAGAAACACCTTGCTAAGACACAGCTGCACAGAGACTGATTATCTGAAGTGGCTACACGTAATATGACAGGGGAATTTGGGGTGGGGCAAGGCAGAGGAAGAAGGCTGACTGTCACACGTTTGAAGGTTGCTGGACGCAAAGCGCCGTAACTCGGCACGTCCCCTCTTCCCCATAATTGCTGTATATCCTGTCCAGCACTTATTTCTAATTTTATCATACCTTAATACCGTCTCATGAGTGCAAACCATGAAGCTAGACAGGCGAGGTGAGAGGAGGTTTACGCAAGGTCGAAGCCCGAAAACAGTCTTAAGAATACTTGACCATTGAAGATCGCCCGGAAAGGCTGTTTCGAAACGTCGGTAACTTACTATCGATCGACGTTGCGTAACATCACAGAAGAGCGAATTTCTCATTCACACAGTGGCGGAAGTTTGAAATTACACGCAGCAACTATTATGTTGGTCATGTCTGTCTGTCCGTCCGTCCGTCCGTCTGTCTATCAGCATCGAAAAACTCGGCCCTCATTAAACGGATTTTTATTAAATTTTATGTTTTAGGATTTTTAAAAACTCCGTCGAGAAAATTCAAGTTTAATTAAAATCACACACACACACACACACACACACGCGCGCGCGCGCGGTAGGACTCCTCTGGACGAGTGATCAGACAGACGCAGAAAACTCTGACAAAACACAACACTCTGAAGAGACAGACATACATGCCCCCGGCGGGATTGGAACTCGCAATCCCATCAAGCAAGCTGCCGCAAACCCACTCTGGGGCCGCTCGCTTGCTGCGATTGTGGGTTCGAATCCCACCGGGGCCATGACGTTTGTCTGTTGTGAGTGTTGTGTGTGTTGTCAGATAGAGGTCTCTGCGACAAGCTGATCACTTGTCCAGAGGAGTCGTACCGATTGTGGTGCGTCGTTGTGTGTGATCTAGAAACCTCGTGAATGAGGAGGCCATGGCCCACTGGAGACTGTTGCACCAAAAACAAACACCCTTAGTCGATTTTGTCCCCTTCCCGAAACTAGTAATGTTATTAACCGAGTTATGCCTGGGGTGACATAAAAAAATTACTTACATTTTAGTAGGTTTCAGTAATTGCATTAGTGTCAGCACTAACATTCTCACAGTGCTACATTTTCTGAGTAATGTTCATAAACTCGTTCGCTAACATAATCGCTGAATTCATCTAGCGTTATCCGTGAAGTAATTTGAGATAATGTATTCAAAACTAATATAAAAATGCCACATAATACTTACTAATTACGCCTCTTTGTTTGCGGAATCGTTCTTTACTTAACTCTACCTGACGTCAGCAACTGACAATGTGGCTAATTCATAACTGCACTGTCCTTCACAAATTTGCACTCCGGTTGTTCGGAAAACGGTGAAGAAAGGAGCAATGCCGACATGGTTCGTAGTCGTCGTCGGCATCCACTATAAATGCTAGTGGTGATCTCTGCACACTAAAGTAAGGTAAAGTGATCCCGTTACAGGCCTGGTGTGGCCCAGAGGGTGGGTAGAGGTATAGCTCTACTCTTCCATGACCCCGGTACCAGAAGGGTGTGATTGGCCAACAGCACGCCCTGACAGCAATTTACCCCCGGGAAAGTCCCGGTACCCATTTTACAGGAGGCTGTGTGGGCCCCATTACCGGTCTGGACGGGCGGAAAATCTCATCCCCACCACCGGGATTCGATCCCGGACCGTCCAACCCGTAGCTCAGTCGTTATACCGACTGAGCTACCCGGCCCACGATCTCTGCACAGTGTTATCACTAAATGGTAAATTATGAAAGAAAGAGGATCATCTTGGACATTGTAACTGAAGAAACAACAAAGAACTTAAACCATCGTAATAAATATACGTGAGAGAGACCAAAAAGATGCACTTTTGTCTCAGTTCATTACAATTAAATTATCCTCTACGTGTTTCGAACAAAAAGGTTCATCATCCGGAGGTTATTTCTGTACACGCAGCATACAGTAATTCGCATGCATTTATGGGTGTCTAGCAGCTAACACAATACGATTGGAACTATCGAAACATGTAGAGGGTAATCTAATTCTTACAATAAAACCAAATAGAAGCACTAAATTCTCAAATTTATTTTTGGAATAAAAATCTTACATGTTTCGTACAGTTGCTCCGTCCATCATCAGGAGGTTTTTTTCACTGTACACACAGCAATAGTATACACGTATTTCATACAGTTTTGCTGACAGCTCGCAAGCTGTCAGCAAACCTGTATGACATATACCATTGCTGTGTGTACAGTGGAAAACTCCTGATGATGGACAGAGCAACTGTCCGAAACATGTAGCGTTTTATTCTAAAAGTAAATTTAAGAAATTAGTGCATCTAGTTGGTTTCATTATAAGAAATTGTTACGATGCACGGTCACCTGAACGTCAAAAAAGTATATAATTTAATTGAAATAAATTAATGAGTTAAAGGTGCATCTTGTTGGTCTCTGTCACGTATATGTATCACGATGCACGGTTCAGAGAATATAAAGTTTATCATAATAAACTACATCAAGGTAAAAAATTGAAGAGTATGAATGAAATATATATATATATATATCGTTTGTTACAACACCAACCCACAAAACTGCGCGATGTCAAAATGTAGACGATGATAGTCTGAACGGCATGGATATTTGTATAGAACAAATTTATGTCGCGGCATTAATATCCGGTGTGCTGTCAGCCACTGGGATTCCAGTTAGTTCAGAATGCCAATTAATATGAAGGTTGGAAATGGTAAGTCTCTGGAGTTTCGCACGAATTAATTTTAATGGTGAATATTTGTCACTTCACTTACAGCTATGACGCTAAAGTCAACCTTTGTACTTATCACGGCCCGTCGTTCAGTGAGAAAAGGCTTAGATAAATTGTGATCCCCCCAGCGGGTCGAAATCCTATTATTTACGTCAGTTCTGAGATTCTCTCAGTAGTGCAGACACAGATAATACCTGCTTCATTGTTATTCATAAATCTTGATCGAAAAATCATGTCAAGTTGACACAAACTGCTTAATTTTTAATTTCTTGACATCACTAATATTAACATGGCTGACTCTGGGTAAATGAACAACTTGATGCACAATTCCGTTATGTAATACGTTTATTATTATAATCCTCTACATGTTTCGAGCAACTCTGTGCTCATCATCACGATGTCAAATTTTATTAATACCGCAATTGGTATAGTATTCTCTGCAAGTGACCGTCTGTGGTGCAACCAGAGAATACTATAACAGATTCTGTATTAATATAATTTGACCTCCTGATGATGAGCACAGAGTTGCTCGAAACATGTAGAGGATTATAATAATAAACTTATTATATAACGTAATTGTACATCAAGTTGGTCATTTACCAAGAGTCATACTAGAATGCACGGTCGGAAAAACATAAAATTAACATGGCTGTCGTGCGAAATTGTTAGGTAGGAGACATTAACAATGAAGCATTGTGAGCTCTTCAAATTTTGTGTCATTTGGATCTTTTAAAAATATGTATCTTTTGCAGATATAACATTAAATGGAATACATAACTTGGCCACTGTTACATGTAACTAATGCTTTGAATATTTCACGTTTTTTCCGACGGACATTATGACTCTTTACAAATCTTGGCACCATTTGGAGGTGAGCGGTCAGCTTCAAGATACAGTTGTTTCGCTCCAACACGAACTGAGTAGCAGGATGTCCTACAGACGGTCTCGATACTTCGGAGACCAGAAAATGTATTGTCACCTGCCGGAAATCTAAACACTATTTGTCGGTTGTCCAGCTCGTCGCTTTGTCCCTACACCGAGGAATTTGCCCGGCCCCAAAATTTTCGTTTGAAAGCAATAAAGAGAGAAATCCTTTACGAAGCTGGATCGTAAATACACAAACGTACAAATGTAATATTGCTTATATTCAGAACATAAAACATGTTTTTCATATAATACCAAATAAATGTAATTAAGTTAATAAATAAAACCGTGTGTTGTGTTTTCGCACGGTATTGTACATCCCTAAGGATGGTTTTTGTAGGCGGACACATGAAAGAATCTCTAAACTATGTGGTCTTAAAATGTGTGTCTGTTAATTCTAGTGCATTTATTTTGAACTGCTTGAATGCCGTTTAAACATACTGTATATGCCAATGAATATGTACATTGAGAATGTATGCATATCTGAGGTCCCGTCTGGCAAAAATTAACGCATTCGAATCCTGTATGGTGGAAATTAGGTCATGGAATTCCATAAGAGAATTATTTACTTACTCTATAGACAAGAATCCTAACTGTGAAGCTAACTAGTTCTCACATAGTCAAGAAATTTCTCGCATTTTACGGAACCCGAAGGTTCATTACCGCGTTTACAAGAGCTCGCCACCTGTCCCTATCATTAGCCAGATGAATCCAGTCCATTATGCCGTCCCACTTCCAGAAGATCCATCTTCATATTACCCTCTCATCTACGCCTGAGTCTTCCAAGTGGCCTCTTTCCCCCATGTTTCCCCACCACGACCCTCTATTCACCTCTCTTCTCCCCCCTAACGTGCTACATGCCCGCCCATTCCATTCTTCTCGATTAGATCAACCGAAAAGTATCTGGTAAGGAGTAGAGATCATTGCACTCCTCATTGTGTAGTTTTCTCCATTCTCTGTTACCCTGCCCCTCTTAAGCCCAAATATTCTCCTCAGCACCCTATTCTCAAACATCCTCAACGTACATTCCTCACACAATGTGAGCGACCAACTTTCACACCCATACAAAACTGGCAAAATTATAGTTCTGTATATCTTAATGTTTATATTTTTAGATATCAAAATGGAAGAAAAAAGATTCTGCACCAAATGATAGCAAGCATTCCCTGATTTTAATCTGCTCTTAATTTCTTCCTGAATAAAATTTATAATTTATAATTTAGAATTAGGCTGTTCCAGCATTTCTAGGAACTATTATTAAACTCTACTCTGTGAATTCTTCCTGCATTCTGAACTCGAGACGCGTTCGTGCACTTAGTTTCATCAACATTTACTTTTAGTCCAATCTTCTTACTAGCAAATATTAAAGCTTCTCTTTTTTATATATTATGTACGCTTCAGCCCAATATATTTACATCATGAGCATAAACAAAAAACTGATGTGCACAATTTAATTTCAATTCTAGAAACGTTGCAAAGCAATTGTGTAATAGCATCTCCCTGTTTCTAACCATTCTTAAAGGGAAACATGTCAGACAAATGTTTGCCTAACCGGGCCCTGCTATAGGTTTCATTCAGACACAGTTTTACTAGCCTTACCAGTTTCAGTGGCATACCAACCTCAATGAGAGTATTAGATAAGCTCTCCCTACCTTCGAACTGTATCACAGGCTTTCTTGAAGTCTGTAAATAGCTGCTGCATTGCACTGCTTCATTGTATTAACATTTTTTCTCAAGCATTTTTTTAATGCAGAGTGTACGGTATGATCAGTAGTTAACCTGTGGTGTCGAAATCTACATTGATGATCCGCAATAATTTCCACTGCGTATGTATTTAACTTTGACAACAGGATGCTAGATAAAATTTTGTACGTAGATGACACACGTGATATGCCTGTATTGTTTACTGCAATCTGTTTTATCACCCTTCTTATAAACAAGTACAATGATCGATTCCTTCCTCTCCTCAGGCAATTCCTCCTAATTCCAGATAGAATTTACAACTTTATGGATCTCAGAGCGAATTTTCCTACACCCGCTTTAATAAATTCTGCTGGGTTTTGATCAATACATGGTGATTTGTGTTTTTTCCAGCTTTTAAATAGCCAACTCAGTCTCAGGGGCACTCAGATCAGGCACTAGTGGCTCTGCTGTATATATTTATCTCTGCATAACATGATTAACCTCACGCACATTCTATAGCCGGGAGCAATATTTCCTCCAGCTAGCCAAAATACCGTGGGAGTTTGCAACCAGATCAACATTCTCATGCTTTACTATATTATTTCTAGACCGGTAGCACTTCTTAAAGTCATTGATGTTCCTAGACAAGTCTCGTATATTTTTTAATCTTATGTGAATTACAAGTTCATCAATTTTAGATGTCAGATTTTCCTCCTTTTTTTCCTGAAAATTCTATTCGGTTCACGTCTTACATTGTTTAGATTATCTACATTGTTTTGGTTTGGATGCTGTAACCACTGCATTTTAAACCTGCTTCCTTTGTTCTAACAACCAAAAACATTCTTCATGAAACCATTGTTTATGTTGCTTCAATTCAATTTAGCTGATGTTTTTATATTCTCCTTAATGTTTTCCCAAACTCTCCTTATCATATAAGTTCTCCAAAGCTTCAAACCTGTTTGATATCTTAATTTGATACTCTTTCCTCACTCCAGCTCACTCACCTTCCTTAGATTAAACCTCTCCACATAAAGCTTCTGTGCTGCTTGTTTGCTTACTGCCAATCTTGCCCTAACTTTGCAACCACCAGACAGTGATCGGTATCACAGTCAGCTGCCCTAAAAGATAGTTCATCAGGTATATTTGAATTCATTCCCCTTTTTATCAATATGTGACCAATTTGGTTGTGAGTGTTCCGATCATGAGAGGTCCAGGAATATTTATTAATGTTTTTGCGAGGGAACATCGTGCTCTTAACAATCAGATTATTTGATGTGCTAAAGTTTACTGTTCTAACACCATTAACTACTATCCTGTTCTAGAATCTTATTCCCAATTGTAGGTTCGAAGATATCCTCTCCCCTCTGGTTTGCAATAAAATCTCTTAACAAAATGATTGAAACCCAGCTATAAATCCTAATAAAAATAGTCTTTTTAATTATCACTTTCCTCCTCACTTGGTGCATGTACATTCAAAACAACATTATTACGCTAGCGACATCTCAGCACTATTCATGACATTCTGTCACTAACAAACTCTCCTGTCTTTACTGCTGATACTAACCCGTGGCGTTCAAAATTCCTGTTCGCGATTGATGATTTTCGCTTCTGTTTTCATATAGAAAAAAATATAATCCCCTGTTCTTACAGTGTCCCCTTTGTCCCACCTAACCTCCAATACATCAACTAAATCCAATTTGTACTTTGCCAATTCCCCGGCTGCTGTTGTCAGTGATCCTGACCTATACAGGCTCCTTACATTCCATGTATCAAAACTCATATCCCTTTTCCATTGCTTAGGTTGTACCAAAGGGTCATTCCAGACACGAGGCACATATAGCTGTTTCGTAACAAGGCCAGTTATTTCGGTGAGGGGTTGTTAGAACCTCTCCCAAACACATGTTGGAGGACTACCCACTTTCGGCTGTCCGCGACTGCTTATTTAATATATTCACAGCTACCCACCATATTGGAGGCCGTTCCTTCATCCGCAACCTAAGGACGCGCCATGCCATGGTGACAGGGACCCACTAATTATGCATCAGGGACTTACATGTAAGTAATTATTAAAGTAAAACTTTTCTTGAGCATCATACCATAGACAAGGCTGTGGAATGTGAAGGACTTCCTTCACTCGTTATCATAAAACGGAATATCATGTCCCTCCACTGGTTCTGTTCAGTTACACACGTTAAATCTTAGCTTGCGAAACGGAGCGACTGACAGAAGTTGCGTTGCCTTAATACTATTTTCAACTGCCGTTCAGCGACTGCTGTAGGTGCCAAACTTTCTAGACAAATATTTCCACAGTATGTCACATTACACTTGACACGTCAGTGTGCCGACCTCCTGAGACAAGGGGTGACTTTGCTTCCAACGGACAGACTGACGCTAATATATGTACAGATGTTCCCAAGTAGCAACCATTCCTCTACAGATCGTGTCAGCTAAGCATTTTGACGTGATTCTCTCACCTTCGATTTTAGTAACGTGTGACATACAGCTTTTGGTATTCTTTATAATGAAGATGGTTAATTATGAAAAAGAATCCTATATTTATAATTGTGTTAATTTTAACCATACTTCCTCAATTTAAAAACGCTATCAGTAACACATTATGACTTGGCCCCGGGCGGAACAACCTAGGAATCGTGAATCTAATATTTATTGGACCGTGCATCATTGTGATAACTGAAGAATAAAAAAACAACTACATGTCACTTATTTTTTTATTGTACTTCTTGTAGGCTCAACATGTTTCGGGCATTACTATGACCATCATCAGGAGCTCGTGACTCTGATGTTGATTGCAACATTGGTCGTTTCGTTCTTGATTTGCTTTATGTTGGATGTTAGGTGTGGTTAGGCTGGAGTAGTGTCCGGGCTGCAGCCTAACCACACCTAACATCCAACATACAGCAAACCAAGAACGAAACGACCAATGTTGTAATCAACATCATAGTCGCGAGCTTCTGATGATGGGCATAGTAATGCCCGAAATATGTTGAGCCTATAAGAAGTACAATAAAAAAATAAGTGACGTGTAGTTGGTATTTTATTCTTCAGCTAAGAATCTTACTTCGACTCTTTTCAAAAATCGTCTTTTTTGCAAAGTATCTGCAGAGGCTCTGGGGCCCATCCAGTCTTGTATTCAGTTAGTGACCAGGACAATTTGTCCGCGAAAAGAGCGACCAGGGCGTGAAGCTGATCACTCGCCTACACCTAGTGTCATGATTAACGATGAGGCGAGCTATACATCCTTTCCCCAATACGCCTTAATGACTTTCCAGGGACAACTTTACATCAGTAACAACGAGTGTGAAGCTTCAAATGTTTGGAAAATTAGGGAATAATGAATTGGGAATAAAGTAGAAAGTAACGTTCGTAATTGACCTATTCCTGCAGTGTAGTCGATGTAGCGACTAGGCCACGGTCTGGACGGTCTGGTTTTCGAATACCGGCAGGGACAAGGAATTTATCTCTTCTCCAAAATGTCCACGCGGGTTCTGAGGCCCACTCAGCATCCTGCTTAATTGCCACCGGGCTTTTTTCGCGGGAATAAATTTGAACACTCACGTCTGTCTGGTGCCTATCACAAGAAATAAGTGAAGCTATGCTTCCATTCCTTCATTCTCCTTTTGCTGTTCCTTCCCCTGCATGCGAGTAGTGACGAAAACCACGAAAACTCTCAGAGTGGCCGATTTCCGGGCTGAAATTTCAACCCGCAATTTGTGAACATGAAATAGGAGTGTTATCCACAAAGGTCACATCTGACATACACGTATTATCATAATACACACAACCAGCGACCTTCCTTGTACTTTGGAGTTTTGAGGTTCATATATCGATCAGACCGGCTGCATAAGGGTTGTCTATTGGTTACCTATAGTCTGTCCAGTTAAAAGGCGAGGCAGCGCTCTGAAAGTTGCTGCGATATCGTGCTGTCTTGTCCCATAAAATTCATGATTAGTTTTATCATTATGCCTGATACAAAAGCACTGCGTTAATAAATTACCGTTAAAACTAACAATAAACTGCTACGTCCGTTAAAACTAACAATAAACTGCTACGTCCGTTAAAATGTAGTACCATCTTCTAGACATCATTTAAAAAGCAAGAGATACTCTGTACGTGGGATCATGTCTCTATGTCCGTCCTTCTGTCACGTAAGCTTAGCCCAACAGTTTTTGAATAAATTCTTCAAAATTCGGCAAAGAATTTACACACTAAGTTTCGCAAAGAAATTTTTTTTTCAGGTATGTTTAAACAAAATCTAATGCTTAGATAGGATACAATTTTCAAATACATTTTAAACAAGTAGGTTTAAAAGTTACGGATTGGGTTCATTTGAATCAAATTTCCTAATGAGGGCGGCCCCTTGTGCACACGACAATTAGCGTTTAAGTTCCACAAAATACGGAGAATTTATGAATTATCTAAGCAAGCATCAGCTTGCCAAGAAGGGCTCTACTCCATTAAAGTAGTCACCAATCTACAAGAGAGTACATTTTACGTAAGGTAAAAACTGTATATACAAGCCGCATTTAGATTTAATCAAGTGCAAAGAAAACTGTTTGTAATTCTGTGTCGTGCATTGTGGAGTACTATTGGCTTTTCAAACGTGCTTCCGTGGCTATCGTTTAATTGTACCGCAAATCACGCTCAGTATAAATATAAACACAGAGCTAATGCACGACGAGAAACACACAGGCCTATGTTGGTTAACCTAAGAATGAATTAAGTGCCTGTATGCCCGTTACAGTTTTCATACAGTTCTGAGAGTTACTTGTTATTTTGGTGACTCAAGTCTATCACCCCTCTTCCTACACAAGCTGGTGTTGGTTCTGATAACCATTTCATTTCCTCTGACAGGCAGTCACTCACAGACGCGGTATTCAACAGCTCTTCATGTCAGACACCGTAGCGTTTTGAAGAACTTCAACCAAACTAAACAGAATAATTTTCTTTTCTAAATATTTACAAAGCCGTTCAATACAAATCTACTGAACTACAAGCAAAATCTAAACTTTTCCCTTTAAAACCTCAACATGATTTCACATTTTAAACTTTCCAATTTCCCACACATTGGCCTTATGTGACACATACAATCCTGAGAAAAAACAATTATCATTTCCCTGAATTTCATCAAGTGGTTGTTCTTTCTAATCGAGATGCAGTGTGCTTAATGAGAGGAAGATATTTCATTGCTGCATTACGCTGATAAATGGCATCTTATTTTCTCAAGGTGGTGAGTGATAGGATTTTGGTCTTGTGGCAGGTGACAAGTGTAAGTTGGTGAAAAATTGCCAAGGTTTCAAGAGAAACTGCTGCCTCCATCATCAATAGAGAATGTGGAAAATTGAGGTATCAGGTTTTATTGAAAAGGGCAGTAACTATCTAACTATATGATGTATTCTTATCTCAGTATTTAACCAACTTGATGCACAAAATTGGTTCCACAATAAGTTTTATTTCATGTCTCTACATGTTTCGAGCACATGTGCTCATCATCAGGAGGTCAAAATTGTATTACACAGCC
>Ga0131853_10011299_pt1 | contig 16340 bp, 9 predicted proteins | sample TergutLab28metaG_FD_92764 | JGI IMG/M metagenome (GOLD analysis project Ga0131853, IMG submission 92764) | Labiotermes labralis P1 segment gut microbial communities from Petit-Saut dam, French Guiana - Lab288 P1 (version 2) (version 2) | ecosystem: Host-associated > Arthropoda: Insects >...
AAAATAAAGAGTAAGTATGTGGAGGTTGTGGGGGGGGGGGGGGGGGGGGGGGGGGGTGTGTTGAAAGGGGGGGTGGTTAAATGCCCCTCCAAAGTTTTTTCTACCTAAGAAGAGTTTTATTTTTGCTATTGACTTGACTAGAAGAGAACTGTTTTCTAAACGATTGTTTTGGAGGTACAAAGACAGAAAAACCTGCCTTCGAAAGACTATTCCCCATCTTTATAATTTGACTCCTTCATAAATTAAAGTTCCTAATGTCCATGTTAGACTCCACCCCCCATATTATTAGCGAAGTATCGCCTATGGTTATGATATACGTTAAAGGAAACACTGGAGAAAGTAAAGTTTGCTCTGCCAGTGACAAGGTAAATTCCTCGATTAAGGCCTATGGGGCGAATAGAGGCATATATCTACCACTTATTCTTAACGTCGCCACTGGATGAGGGTGGCATGGGTGTTGGTTATGATTTCATGAAATGGGGCCAACATTTTATTGATTTACGTTTTTAATTAAATGCGGTAAACTCTTTACAAAGCAGTGGATAGTATGCGTTACTTCTAATACTCAGTAATTTCGCATTTCGTCCTTGAGTAAAATATATAGAAATATAATTTGCCTGTTGTTTTTTATGAGTGTGAAACTTCGTCTGTCATACTGAGGGAGAGATATAGGCTGAGGGTGCTTGCTGAGGAAGACATTTGAGCCTAAGAGGGACGAGGTAACAGATAGATGGAGTAGGCTGCACAATGTAAAGCTTCATGATCTGTACTCCTCGCTAAATATTATTAATGTGATTAAATCATTAACAATGAGAGGGACAGGGGATGTGGCAGTAAGGAGGAGAGGGGAGATTGGTGTGGGGAAACATGAGGGAAAGAGAGCATTTGTAAGATGTAGGCGTAGATGGGAGGGTAAAATTAAAATGGGTATCGAGAAGTGGGATGTGGGCATGTACTGGATTTATCTGACTCTGTATTGGGACAAATGGTGGGCTATGTGACTGAAATAATAAATGTTTTGCTCCATAGAATGCTTAAATGTCTCATCTAGCTGAGGACCTATTAGTTTCTCTCTGATCTCTGATCCATTGAGTTAGTAAGTTCATTCTGATTTTGGATCAGTTTTATGACATTACTTTTGCCCTTTCTACTCCATATTGTTTATTTATTTTATAGTTTTCACTTCTTACACCTAATTTACTGTAGGCATCTGTAGTATCGAATTCATTTACCTTTCCTCACACTAAGAATAACAATTTCGAAATTATTCAGAGGAAGTTTCTAATTTTTAGATGGAACTGTCTTTTGCCAAATGGTACACTAATGACGTATTTGTACTAATGTTCTTCATTTCCTTAATTTACGCACTTTACGTGGTAAAAGATTTCACATTGACGCCATATTCGTTGTTAATGTCTTTCTGGGTTTTAAGTCTTCTACATCTTCCATGGACATTAGCTACTTACAGTTCCATCTCGGAACCTCCGAGATTTTCTTTGCTTTGTCCATTATTTAACATCTTCCTCCTCTACTGTACTCGTGAAAACGAGAGAAATATGTCAAGTTTGCTCCAGGGCGAGATTAATTAAAACCTCTCTCTACTCAAACAGACGACATTACAATATAAATAAGTGAATTAGCAGAAAGGGTTATGACAGGGACGCATTTCCAAACCATATGAAATAATTTTATCTTTATGTCCGTGTCCCCAGTAGCAACTGAACTGGCGGAGACGTATATATATATTTGCAACAAAGCTCCCCACACGCATCTTTCGCTAAAGTTGATGGCCACAGGTTTTACAGTTTGATGACCAACATGTTTGTATTACTCGTAAAGCGATGGAAAGAGCAGTGATGACAGAAAAACGATCTAAATATTAAGCTAGAATGGAAAGGAAGCTGTGGCGGCGGCATTTTTGTAGTTACGTTTCGCAGAATTTTGTAAATATCTCTTGGGGCATCTGGCTTTTCCGTACGGGTAATTTAATAAATATGATGTTAAATTTTAATTAAGTTTGACATATAGAACGTCTGCGTAAAATATATTAGTACCTTTGCGGGGAAAAGATATATTGTTAGTACTGGAACAGGAATCAGTCGGTATAGCGACTGACTACTGGCTGGACGGTCCGGGATCGAATCTCGGGGGGGGGACGAGATTTTCCGCCCGTCCAGACCGGCCCTGGGGCCCACCCAGCCTCATGTAAAATGGGTACCGGGTTTTTTCTGGGGGTAAAGTGCGGCCGGGACGTGCTGCTGACCACTCACCCTCTTCTAATGCTGCCGTCATGGAAGAAGGCCACACCGGGCCTGTAACGAGATCACTTTACTTTTTTTTTTATTGGAACAGGAATAATCATGGAAAAAATATAGGCATATTCTGGATAAATTTTTTGGCTTTTAATGCAGTAAGCCTTTCATGTTATGCATAATCTCTTCATTATGACGTGTTGATTTGGAAGTAGTGAGCATCGAACTTCAAATTTAGATTAGTGTGACTGATATGTACATCTAATGGGCTCTAGTTATGAATTATTTTCATGTTAGACGATAATGTTTATCATCACTGATGTTTTGAAGGTTTAATGCAATTTTCTTACAGTAATTTTCTAAAAATTCTGAAAATTAATGTTGTAGGTCATTGTTATGGGAGGTAATGTGCGGGGAAAACAGCAGCCATTGAAGAAATGAGAAATTCATGTAATTTTGCAGAACGTCTGCAGCAATTATGTCGTTGGAGCATCCCAAGCTTGGGAGAAGGGAGGATATTAGGGTGCATCTCAATGAAATTGAGGTGAAGTTTTCGAATGGACACATCTGGCAGAGGCGAAGTCCAATGGCTAAATGCCTGGTGATAAGATAATGGGTTTTATTTTCCCATACAAGGAGATACATTTTTTGATATAATAAACGATCATAAATTTTCTGTTTGATGCAGATAATATTTTCAAGATTAATTGTTGGCCTAAAATAATGTTGTGTTAAGTATAGAAACATAACTTTCTCTTTGATTAGCCCTGTGAATAATACATTTAGCACTGTTTCTTAAATAGTGCAAGAATTTTCTAGTTGTTATGGCGTTCGTGCTTTAGTTCATACCTAAGTTTCTAAATAGAGGACTTGTGAAGAATTATTGAAATCTGTTAAGCATGTGAGGTGTGCAGCAAACAACGAATGCAAATCCGTCATCCTAAAGTTCGGTGTATCACGTGAGGGGAAGAATTGTGCACTTTGAATGCTTTGGTTCTGCGGGATTTTTATTCCAATATCTTATCAGTTATAGAGATTACAACTTCGCAAAGAATCCAAAGATAGAATTAATGTTGAACTGAGAGTAATGCGGAATTTACTTTTCAAACATTCCTTTCTTCAAACGAGAGAGGTTGCTGAGGAATACCAACCAATTCTCTCGGTAACTTTACTTACCTTGTTTTTTGACGAGTCTGATTATTTGCTTAGCTTTTTCAGCGGTAAATGTAAGTAACCAATGATGCGATGTACAAGCAAAATAAGGCAACGTTGCTAAATAAACAAAATTAAACGGGTCAATATTGTTTTTTCCCCAACATTTCAATAGTACAGCATTTCGAGTCGTCATTCCGCATATCTATCATGTCTTTCGAGACAGCACGTAGCAAGGAACAGTACGAATAAAGGTAAAGCAGTCCCGTTATAGGCCTGGGGTGGCCCAGAGGGTTCCAGCAAGTTAATGTTCACGGATTTTATGACGACGGCACAGGATGGTGGTAAAGTTGTCAGCCTTACGCACCGGCCAACTTTACCCCAGGAATGCTCCTGGTACTCATTTCTGTTAGAGGCTGAGTCGACCCCAAGGCCATAGTGCGATCGGAAGGATTTTATGTCAATGAAAAATTCCAATGACACAAGCTGGGATCGAATCAGCGACCTTCCGATTTGTAGTACAGCACCTTAACCACTGCGCTACCGCAGTACCTACAGTACGAATAAGCACAGTGAAAACAACGGCACATACCCGGTAGCCGAACGAGCTACGCACCCTAATGTACTTTGAAATACTTGTAACTATTTGACTGGTTGTCCGTACAGAAATTTCTACTCAACTTTAAAGATTTAATACTGGCACTCTAGCATCGTATTCGGGAGGTCTGTAAATCGGTTCTCGAGTGAAGTATCAGCTATTCTATATTTCGTTACTGTCTTTCTATATTAAAACCAACCAGATGCATCAATGTCTCAAATTTATTTTATTGGACTAACACTCTACATGTTTCGGACGGTCTTTCCGTCCAACATCATGAGTTAAAGACTGTACATACTGCAACAGACATATGTCAAACAGATACTGCCGACTGCTGACTAATGATGGACGGAAAGACCATCCGAAACATGTAGAGTGTTACTCCAATAAAATAAACTTGAGACATTGAGGCATCTGGTTGATTTTACTATAGAAATATATTACGATGCACGGCCCTATGGAAGGCAGATTCGTTACTGTCACTTCCTTCAACAAACAAACAAGCAGTAGTTATACACCGTCAAACTCAACCTAACTCGAACGGCATGTGTTTCGTCTTATTCAGTTATCTTCAAGATAATATATTAAAATACAAACATGTAAAATGATGTAAATATTAAATATCCGTACTGTAAACAATATAGAAAGGATTCTCAAATCTCATTTCCAGTGACGTGAAACATGGAGTGGTTTTCCTCCGAGTATTTCTCTTTTCCCCTTTCAGGATCATTCCAACTTTCCTCCATACCCACATTTTGACTGCCTTGTTAAACAATAAATTTCTTTCCCTCTTATAGACTTAACAAATTATTCCTTCACCTTCGTGCTCTCATTTGACGCTACACAACTAATACACTATATAAACCCTACGCTAACTCAAGCTAAAGGGATAAATTTTCATTTGAATTTGAGTTTAGTTAATAGCCTACACTTCCTATCCCATAATGACTTGAGTCATGCTGTAGGTATGTGTCGTTTCACAAAACGATTGGCAGTCGCAGTACAATTACTGCGTTGCAGGAGTATTTCTGGCTCGCGGTAAATTAATTTTTATGTGGAAACATGTCCCCATTTAATTTGAGAGAACGGGTTCTGTGGCTGGTTACGTTGGTCAAATGACTGCCGTTTTATGGGATGTAATCCGTCACGTTTTGAGGTCTGTCGTTGGAATTCTGGAAAGTTTTGTGGGTGCGTCAGCCTTCCCCGAATGTGTAAGCGTATAATCTAAAGTGTCTGTTAGGTGGCACAGCTCGTAGACAATGTAGGAGTAGTCAGAAATTACTATAATTTTGAGACTGTCCTTTGCAAATTGGGAGTCCCGAGTTATTCAATTTAACGTGACCCCCCTGAAGGGCTTTTTGCATCAATATGCCTGTAAATATAAGAGTCAAACTAAAGGCGTTAAAATTTGCTTTTGATGTACTTGTAGCTTGGTTATGGAAATGAAAATGTATACGAAATTTGTAAGAACTCTTGAATACAGCCACTTGGAAGACCAAGAAATATTGATTTCTAGATGAATGAAGAATCAGTTGCTCCAGAAATGGAGGGGGGGATAAACGGTTCAGCCAGTTGCTGCACTACCTTATCAAACGTCTGGTTAAAAATAAACGTTGTACAGTTTAAGTCCGAATGTGATGTGTATATTTTGATGAACAGTGATTGGATAAGGATTTTGCAGAATAGGGCTATGGGCCATTACAAAATGCGTCCTAAACCCCGGAATTTCTCTATAGAAAATAAAAAAAAACTGCGGACAATTTCATTCAGAATGCCTGATAGTCTAGGTATGATCCGCACCGGATAACTTCCAGATACACTTGGATCATAACCTTCTATGTTGCTGAAACTTGGACACTTCGGAAAGTAGATCATATATATCCGGAAAGTTTTGAAATGTGATGCTGGAGAAGGATGGGGAAGATCAGTTTGCCCGATCGTGTGAGGAGTGAAGTATTGCCTAGAGTCAAGAAGGACAGAAACATCCTACATATAATAAAATAAAGGAAGGTTAACTAGATTGGTCACATGTCGCGTAGGAACCGCCTTCTAAAACACATTATTGAAGGAAAATAGGAGGAAGTGTAGAAGTGACGTAAAGACAAGAAAGGAGACTTAAGCAGCTACTGAATGACAAAAAGGAAAAGAGAGGTTATTGGAAATTCGGAAGAGGAAGCACTCGCTCGCAATTTGTGAAGATTTTGCTGTGGAAGAGGCTGTCGAAATCTGCGGAATGAATGAAATTTCGGATGCATTTGTAGCTTTCTTGATGGTTACTGTATTCGGGAGATAAACAGATCGAGTCTCGACAATTTCAAATCAGCCCAAGGCTTGTGTCTCCGTCCGTCCCTCCAGATAAGTGCCGGGTAATAACGCGTGTAAGGTCATGGCCATCCGTTCATTCGATATTATTTTCTGAGTTACAGCGCTGTCAAGTAAACTACTTAACCAGATGAATCTTACTGCTACATTAACGTGTCTGAATTAAGTAGGGGGCTGAAGGGTAACACTGAGAGAGTCCTTAGGGAAAGGGGTGTTGAATTCAGCTGGCACAAGTTGTGACTGCTGTTGATGCGATTAGTGTTCTCTGGTATTAAATAATGTACGTCAGCACAACTGCTTTATTACACAAGGTAATTACATGGGCTACATGTTTCGACTATTAGTCAGTCATCTTCTGGCCTATTTTGTCAATTGAGTCACAAGATGCTATGCACACATAGGGATCCCAGAGTCGAAATATGTAGCCTATGTAATTACCTTGTGTAATAAAGTAGTTGTGCTGATGTACATTATTTAAACCTTTGACGCCTAATGTCAACTATAGTGGTCGTACCGCACCGCTAACCTCTAAAGTTGCATTTTATATATTTATTCAACAAATATAGGTACTGAATATTTTAAACACGGTATCTACTCTCCGCTTTTTTCTCTTCAAAATGCAGTTTGTTTCATAATTATAACATATTGGGTTCCTGTATTATTCACATTTTATATACAGGATGTGCTAAAATTAAAAAAATAATTCCGGCGCCCAAAGGTTAATATCATATTACGTTTATAAGCACATCGTGCTGCTTCTGTTCAAAGAAGATTAGTGTTCTGTTCAACAGAGAATTACTTTCAGCTAAAATGATAATCTTTCAGTTTGTTAGAGAACTCATTATTTTACCACTGCCACGTTCTCATCTCTATAAAATATACGCTTCTAAATCTTATATTTTTACCAGTGAGTATATAAAAGTTTGTCTGTCACTCTGAGAGAAGGATGTAGTAGAAAGGTACTGAAAAATATTGGTACAGGATATTTGATATTCGTGTCTCCCTGCAACGTTAATATGACTTTATAATTACGACCAACAAGATGCAACTATTTCTGATTATTTATTTCTACAAGGCTCTACATGTTTCGCACGGTGCCTCCGCCCATCATCAGGAGCACATAACTGTACATTCAGCTTCAGGTATTGTCAAACAATAGTGCTGCAGGCTGGTATCGTGGATGAGATGGAGTTCCATCTCATCCACGATACCAGCCTGCAGCAGTATTGGCTGACAATACCTGAAGCTGAATGTACAGTTATGTGCTCCTGATGATGGGTGGAGGCACCGCCCGAAACATGTAGAGCCTTGTAGAAATAAATAATCAGAAATAGTTGCATCTTGTTGGTCGTAATTATAAAGTGGTATAGGATATTTGGATTTGGTTATGGTAGAAATGGGTTTATGGGGGATGGAGAAAGTTACTTAATAAGTTGATTTATAACTTATTTGTACTCTTCAACAAGTATGGCTATAATATTAAAAAGCTCAAATGAAGAACGTTAAGTTGTGTAGGAAATATAAAACATGGGTACCAAACATAATTTATGCGAAGGCTTGCGAGATCGGGGCGATTGTGGGAGGATTATATTAAATTGTTTTATAAGGAATTATATAGTGCAAATGTAAGCGGGTATGGTTCAAAGCCTCACTTGTGTGATCGAAAAGATATGATATATTTGTTAAGTGCAATTGGGTAGCCACCCGGTGGCAGTAGTACAGTAGACATTTACACACAAACAATACACAGAACGACACAAAACAAACAATACATAGAACAACACAAAAATTTTGGAAGAGTGCGGGCCGTGCCACATCTTTGCGGGTTTTACCCTGGCATTTGCCCTACAACTGAGGAAGAAGCACGGAAAAACCTCAGTCAGGTTTGCCGAAGAATGCCAGCTGGCACGATGAAGATACATAAACATACAATAAGAATAAATAGACATAATAAAAATATATAAATTACGGTATTGAACAGGAATACAACCGTATATGCATTGATAAAAAAATAGGCCCCAAAGAATGTGAAAGAATGTGATTATAGTAAATTACATACAAACAGCAACTTAATATTGTCTATATGTCTTCTAATAATTTTGGACACCTTATTACTAAGACCATCACTCTACTGCAACACTTCACCACACTTCATCCAGCTACACTTCACTACACTTCACTACACTTATCGACACTTCACTTCCTCTCATTTACACTTCACTACCCTCTAATTTGGCTTAACCCAATTACATTTCCTATCGTTCTGTCTCACCTCACATCACTAAACTAGACACAGTACAGTTCTCATCTCCAAACTTATTTCCAAAATAATGGACCCCTTCACTGACCTAAAGAACCTCTCACCATTTCACTTCACTTCACTTTTTACTTTTTGTTTTTTTTTTTTTACTTACTTCACTTCACTTTACTTTGTTATACATACCTACAACTCACTTCGCTTCACTTCACTTTTTACTTTTTATCGCCTTCACTTCGCCTCACTGGTTTTCACTTTCCTAACCCTCGTTATGAAAATATGCGTTTTACCGTGGGAAGTCCCTATCGCCCCTTCAGGTAGCTTGTTCCAGTTAGTAGTGGACTTATTCACAAGGGAGTATTTCCCGATGTCTCTTCTTTGTTTTCTGGCTATGATTTTTCCATATTGGTCGACCCTGCTTAAGTAACTTGGCGCCTGTAACCTATCCCCTATCGTTTTCCATGCCCTCTCACTGGTATATGCTTTGTACAGCGCACACATGCGTACTATATTATTACGCTGCAACAGCTAGCTTCAGGAATCTTTTGGTCTCCAAGGGAATAATTTGGAGGATCCTTCACCCGGGTTCTCGTGAAGCTTAGTGCCTTACTTTTATTCGGATTTATTTTCATTTCATTTCCTTCTGCCCAATTCCCCAATCTATCCAGATCTGTCTGTAGTTTTTCTACGTCCTTGATATTTAATATTTTCCTATAAATTATAGAAACATCTGCAAAAGTCTAATTTCTGATTCGATGTTCCTCCAAATATCGTTTACGTAAGCTAGGAACAAAAGTGGGCCCAGAACGCTCCCTTGAGGTACGCCTGACGTCACTGCAACTTCCTCTGAATAATGCCTCCCTACTCTAACTCTCCGAGAACGACCTATCAGAAATTCCCTAATCCATACGACCACCCTTCAATCCACGCCCGAGGCTGCGATTTCTTTAAGCAGCCGGTCATGAGGGACTAGATCAAAAACTTTCGAATGATCTATTATTATCGCGTCCAGCCTGGCTGCTTCATCTAGGGAGTCTGGTATGTCATGACAGACTGTAATTATTTGACTCTCGCACGAGTATCCCGGTCTGAAGCTATGTTGTCCCCGTATAACCAATCCCTATCTTCCCATACTTGTCGTATGTACCCTGCTATGACGTGTTCCATTTGTTTGCCTACCACTGAGGTTAAACTGACCGGTCTATAATTATTTACTACCGAAAGATCGCCTCCTTTGCGAATTGGAACAACTATGGCTTTTTTCTAATCATTTTAGTTCTGAGTCAGACAACTGACTAAAGTGGAGAACGATCATAAACACGGTACATGTCGATTAATGAGACCAAGTTCTAGCGCTTTTCTACACTAACGTTGATACCAGCGAAGCATTCCTCCTCTCTAATACCTTAGCATCAATATGACAGGTTACAGCTGTTACAGTTACGTGAGGAGTGGGGTGGCCGGAGTTAGGGGCTGGGTCTTCGCGCATGTTCTCATTTACAGCCACTTTCAGAAATCTCTTGTGATTATGCAGCGTCGGATGGGTTGCTGAGATAAGTGTTAGAAGGAACAAAGGACGAATTCCTTTTGCTCAAGAATATCTTGTTTAGAAGTACATGTTTACTGTACAGATTTAGGCTCGTTGTATGTGTGAGAAGTTTAAGGAAAGAAATATGTCGTACGGCCCTGAAGCAATTTTCTCACAAGGTTAAGTGCAAATGGGAAAATAAACTTAGAAATCTGATAACAGGAGTGAAAGAGGAGGATTTCGAATTATTGTAACACAATTAATACGATTACATTTTGTTTAGTAGATGCTATTTTTATTAGAATTAGAATTGTAAGGGTTGAATACCGGAAACACCTTCTGTTAGCAGGCGCAGTCCTTTGCGCAAGAAGATTTAACTCGTGTATTTTCTATTCTATTCTATTTTAGTCTAATCTATTCCATCATACCTTGTTCTATTCTACTGTATTCAGTTCTACTGCCCCACATTCTCAATAAGTACAATAAGTAAACAAATAACTATGTAAATAATTAACTAACTAACACCGTGGAGCAAGAGTACTTCCTGTGAAGCTAACAGGTCCTTGGCTAGTCAAGAAATTCCAGAATTTTATGAAACCCGAAGGTTCATTACCGCATTTAAAAGCGCCTACCACCTGTCCCTGTCCTGAGTCAGACCAATCCATTCCACGCACCTCATCCCAAATCTTAAAGATCTGTTTTAATATTATCCTCCCATCGACGCCTACGTATTCCAAGTGGTGTCTTTCCCTCAAGTCTCCCCACCAAAAGCCTGTATGCATCTCTCCTGTCTCCCTATCATGCCACCTGCCCCGCCCATCTAATTCTTCTTGATTTGATCTCCCGTATAGTACGAGCATTTGGTGAATATTAGAGATCGCAAAACTGCTCAGCAAGTACACTATTCCTAGGAATTACTTACAGTAAATATAAAATTACCCTCCGCCAATTATTGTGAAGTCAAATAACTAAGCAACTAGTATTGTATCATTTTTAAATTGTTTTATAATTAAAAAATCTTTATATGCAGTTTTCAAGTATGCCTCTAAGAAATTTTCGAACTTTGAAGACGTTTATTTCACTATTTTTATCGAAATTTGTTATACCTTTCAATCAGGGCAGCTGTTTATGCCTTCATTGTGTGTGTGTGTGTGTTGTTTCCATTATGCTCTTCATGTAGCATGCATTCTGTAATTTCGTTGTACTGGATATTCTTTAATTCCTTTCCTGTGTAAATACTTCTGTGATCTGATTCATTAAGTCCGAACGATTAAGATTTTATATATATATATATAAAGTGACAAGCGTCACTGACGCGCAATAAATGTTTCTTTTGTTATTTTCTTTGTTGCATAAGCGACACTGGATATTTTGTCCAACTGATCAGCTATGAAGCTTCTTATAAAGGAATCTGCTCGATGGAGTGTGTTACACGCAATTTGTTGTGAGTAGAGGACTATAGGAGTAAGACATGCAGAATTTTGAGTATGGTGTCTTATACGATGATTGCAGGATTTCAGAACATATGTAGCATAAATACCATCGGTGGCAGGATCATTAATGAATAAGGAGTGGGATATGCCATGTAAGGAAAGAGTCCCTTCGTAATGGCGGCGCTACGATGATGTTTGTCTGGAGACAGTGACGAACGGCACTAAACATCCCAATTATGACAGTCAGTATCTTACAGTAATTCTAACTGGACTCTTTCCAAATGCAGGTCGAGAGCCTTCCCAAAACACCCACGTGCTCGGTACCTGCAACATAGACCTAATTCGCATACTGTTTGTAGATGACAATTCTCTTAAAATTATATTCATTTTGTACCAGATATTAAAACTGCACATAAGGACCATGCGTGACATTTCTAGTAATTTGTACTAAAATTGATGAAGACTTCCATAAAAGTATTTTTAGGCTGAAGGCAGACTGTACTCACTACCCATCCTCATTGTCTCTGATCAGGACTGCTGAGAATTCCTTCTCACCGCCCACCGAATTAACACCATTAGGAGCCCACAAGAAGATTATCCCAGAACTTTGTGTCCGACCAAACCACTTATCACAGTTGCCATGTGGTATGCGTCTTTACTGTCTGGAAACATAAGCCACCTGCTGCTCCACAAATGTAATACGATCATAGAGTCTTGAGTGTTGAACCTGTGTACATATTATCTAATTCCTGTCACTGTACTCCACAGGAGTATGGAACAGCACTACGCGGTGGAATGAGTTGTGGGCGGTAGGATGGAATCGTTTTATTAACTTCAGTCCGCAATAATCCGTTCGCCTGCCTTATCTGACGGCCCCAGTTAGCGGGGGTGGAGGGAAAGGGCTGAAGAACAGACAGAGGGTGGGAATGGGATCAATATGGTCGAGAATATTACCTTCTCCTCTTTTTTTTATAATTTTTCCTCCACTCTTCTGTCTGTTCGCTTTATGTTCCATTTGTACCCACATTTCTTTATTACGAGTTTCCTTCAGAGTATTTAAGTGTTTTGAATAAAGACTTTTCTATTATACTATTCTGTACAGAAGCAGAACGAACAAATGTATCTCGTAAATACACAGATAATTTTAATGAACTCGACCCTAGAATTTTTACTGCAACAGAGTGCTTTCCAAGGATTTCCTATGCTCAGATTTCTGTTCAAATAGCAAAATGAAAAAGAGGACTTTCGTCCTGAGAAGTAGAAACATCCAACTCCTTTGCAGGTACTCTTGATGGGTCCGAACATTTGTATGAACGTACAAAATCCTTCAGATATTTCAATTCTGAGGAATATAATTGGCTTCAACAAATATGCGATTCACTTCCGACTTCGATTTTTGATCATAGATTACCTGATAACGAGGTCCTTAGAATTAATTCTTCAACCCACATACTTGCGGAACAATGATAACATTCCTTCATATTTCTTTTTTTGGAATTTTTCCCTGACTTTCTTCTGAAATGAACTCATAATTCAAGTCGTCTTTGTACGTGTGCCAGTACTTTATCTTAACCTTTCAATCATCAGTTTTCTGCTTACAGACGCATCCTCTTCGTATGTAGCCACTGTAAAAGGTAAAGTAAGGTAAAGTGCACCCTTCTGCAGGTACAAGCCGTACGGCCCATAGGTGGAGTACAGGTATAGCTCTACTCTTTCTTGACCATGGCACTAGAAGGGGGTGAGGGGTCAGCGTCACGCCCCGGCCGCTCTCTAACCCCGGGAAAGACACAGTACTCATTGTAGAGGGGGCTGGGTGGGCCCCAGGGCAGGTCTGGACAGGTGCGGAAAATCTCGCCCCCACCGGGTTTCGATCCCCGAACCGTCCAGCCCGTAGCCAGTCGCTATACCGACTGAGCTACCCGGCCTACATGTAGCCATTGTAGCTGAAATAAATTCTGTGTGCACTTAAAAGCTTCTGAGATGGCAGAACGCGTTCTTTGCCCTTATGTTTTCTACCTTCAAACAGGTTTATACTCAGACTAAAATGGCCAGTGCTTGTAAGTGTGATATCATGTGAGTAGCTTGGAGAGGATTAAAATTGGCCGAGGCTTAATCATTCTTAATTTTCTTGGAGATAATACACGTATATCATGTGACACTGCATAATCACTATATATTTCTGAAAGTGGCTGTCAAGAAAAAGATATAAAGAAACAACTTTTACCACCAGACATGCGGTAGAGTTTCTTAAGCTATAATTACGTAAAATGATTTAAGATATTTCTAATGACTGTACCATATGTCAGAAGACAGCCCAAATGGAATTCTTACATCAAAATTAATGTAATGTAACTTAAAAATGGACGATATTAAATAAACACTTTGTAGTTCAAATAGTAAAACTTTGAATACACTTCAAAATGGGTCACCGACACAACGCCTCAGTAGATTTCACATGTGTAGGCCTATAAACGGACAGACAGACTGGTGTGTACCACAAAGCCGAAGGTAATTTTATTTTGATACGCATTGCCTTTGGTCTAGCGACGGTCCCGCCGGAATTTGGCGATCCCTGCCATCGACATTCAACGCAGGCACCCTGAAGATATCACTGGACAATATTCATGTGTTAGTGTGGTGCCTTACCAATTTTCACCTTTGCTTTCGTTCTCTGTTCCACACGGCAGCCTTCCTGGCACTGTTCTGATCACTCGGGCTTGGACTCGCAGATATAGTAGCCTGATATATGCTTCCAACTGTTATGAATAAACAAATAAATACCGGTCTCAACATAACTATATTTATCTCAGTATTTAATTAACTTGATGCACAAAATAAGTTTTATTTCATGCCTCTACATGTTTCGAGCACATGTGCTCATCAACAGAAGGTCAAAATTTCTCGAAACATGTAGAGGCATGAAATAAAACTTATTTTGTGCATCAAGTTGGTTAAATACTGAGATAAATATACTGAGATGCACGGTCAACAAAACGTCAAAATAACTATCTTTGTTAGACGATAGAGTATATGTGTCTAATTGATCAATATGTTTCGACCTAAAGCGGATCATCTTCAGGCTCTTAAACGACTTTGAAGAACATATCGAGGCAGATAATCTGTATTAGAAATATAACTTATGAATTCCAACATAAACATTTGGACTGATAGTGAACTTTCGCAGCCTTGGATTATGAAAAGCAATGTCACTTAAGCAATCGATGCAATAACTCCGATTAAATGTTTTAGTCTGTTTTATTCCATTTTATATTACTCCATATTTCATTCTTCTACCCCGTTCAAAGTAGGCGTAGGTCACTTAGTGAGGACTCTACCCCTATTTGGATTACGCGTGGGGGCTCTGGACGTCCACTGACACAGCATAACTGGAGCTCAAAAAACTCTTCAAATATTGTTTTTAACATTGTAACATTATATGAGATGATGCTGTGTGTTTTACTTGAAACAGGTTTGCGTCTGTGCTTTATATGCTGGACCAATTCAAAGACGCTGTTTGCGTTAACATAAGTATTCCATGATGGTGGCGCTCCGAAGTGCCAAATCATGTAGGAGGCAAACTGTGTATCGGTTAATATTTATTTAAACAGAAATTACGGCCACAAATACATGAAATAAAGGTAGGTTGAAGAAATCCAACAAGATGCAACTGTATGCAGATATTTATTTACTGCTAAATTACTCTACATGTTTCGGGCGTCCATCGCGCCCATCATCAGGAGTACATAAAACTGCAGTTGCAGCCTCTGGTGCAGATCATACTATGGAGAGCAAGCTACTTCAAACGTGACCAATTAAGGACTGGTTGAAGTAGTCGGTTCCATCCAGTCCTCATTTGGTCAAGTTTGAAGAAGCTTGCTGTCCAGATAGTATGATCTGTACCAGAGGCTGCAACTACAGTTGTATGTACACCTGATGATAGGCGCGATGGACGCCCGAAACATGTAGAGTAATTTAGCTGTAAATAAATAGGGAAGGGGGGAGGGACGAGTCTTTATGGAAAAGGTTTATAGAAATAGTGATGAGAAGTGAAGGACTGGGGTGAAAGCGTGAGTGAATTAATGATTGTAAAAAAAAAAATTACAAGGAACTGCACACAGTACTGTCTTGCTTGGGTGTTTTTACCTTTTGTACATGTTGTAAAATTCTAATTTGTCTCGCAGGTATTGTCTCTAGTTTTGAGTTGTCTTGTGTATAATTGTTGTTGGTTTGGCAGTGTGTATTCTTGTAGTTGTGTGGGTGTTGTTATCTTACGTGTATTTGTTGTACAATGTGTGCATTGCTTTTTTTTTGCTTTAGATGCCGGATTGCTGGCTAGAAGTCAGTACTCGGAAGGTCCTGCGACCGGCCACCTCGACACAGGTTTTTCTTGGTTTCCGTGTGTCTATAAGCAAATACTGAGATGATTCCCAAGATTCCAAGTTGCCACTACATGCTTCTCATGTAGCCCTCCCGACTTAAATTCAGTAGTAACCGATTTCATGTTTTATATACATGTAAAATAACCACTGTCACCGGGCAACAACCCAATTGCAGTAAAAAAATATATTATTATATTAAATATCTGCATACAGTTGCAACTTATTGGATTTCTTCAACCTAGAATTGCGATGCACAGAACCACGAATACAAAAAATATGAAATTAAGTCTTATATTGTTAGTCAGTGACCGCCTCTCTGGTCTAGTGGTCAGAGTTTCTGGCTACAGATACAGAGGTCCCGGGTTCGATCCCCGGCGCTACCAGATTTTCTGAGTAGTAGTGGGTCTGGAACGGGGTCC
>Ga0131853_10011300_pt1 | contig 16340 bp, 15 predicted proteins | sample TergutLab28metaG_FD_92764 | JGI IMG/M metagenome (GOLD analysis project Ga0131853, IMG submission 92764) | Labiotermes labralis P1 segment gut microbial communities from Petit-Saut dam, French Guiana - Lab288 P1 (version 2) (version 2) | ecosystem: Host-associated > Arthropoda: Insects >...
CAGCCTACACAACACAACAAGTACTCGCTAGCTCCTGAAGATGGACGTATTAACGTCTGAAACATGTTGAGCAATATATAATAAAGCAAGTGTCATCTAGTTGGTCAACCTTTATTCAAATCCATGCATTATTCAAATATACAGAAGTATGGTACCAACAAATCCATATAAGTATATTAAAATCAGTATATAAACACAGTGCACTCCCATATGTTTTGGCCAACCATGTGGCAATCTTCAGGGATATAAAATACAAAGGCCATACACATTATAAGTTTAAAATGAAACTATAAAAGTATCAGAACCAAACCAAAAGTGTTATGTCATTTTACACTTTTAATGTATCTAACCTTTGTATTTTACATCCCTGAAGATGGTCACTAGGTTGGTTTAAACATGTAGGAGTTTACTGTGTACATAAAGTAATTTGAATATACTTAAATGAATCTGTTGGTACCATTTTCAAATGAATTTGTTGGTACCATTTTCAAATGAATTTGTTGGTACCATTTTCAAATGAATTTGTTGGTACCATTTTCAAATATATGGTGATGAACCTTCCAGTTACATAAAAGGTAGTAACTTCTTGAGCAGTTCATCAACTATCAGCTTCTGAAGGACTCTGGCTCATGGGGTCAGTCATTCAGTCAGTTATGGACTGTGGTTTGTTTGGACAAATATACACTCTGAAACAATAAAGAGAGATCTTGCACACTTTACTCATATTAGAAACATGAAGCCACAAAATGGAGGAATGTGAAGACTAGGATATTCAATTGTGCCTGAACCCACATTCTGTTCAATCAGACTTTCATAAGTAGACTGCTATAGCATGTAAACAGCAGCACACCACACTCTACGTCTAAGGCTTCACATATTAACGTCAATGCATAAAAAAATCACAAACCACACAAAAAAATTCTACTACTATAGAAAACGTAACAAACAAAAATTAATACAAAGGTGAGCCAAATGAACACACTAAAAAGTCTTAACTAGCTAATTTAGTGGCAATGGTCTCAGTAGGACTTCATCATTTTTCCAGACAGTATCACACCTACCACACATAGCAGATCTGTGTGCTTCAAACCCATGTTGATGACGCACAGTGCCTGCAGCTGCGCACATGAGTGTCTTCATTTTTTCACATTTTTAAGGTTTTCATTTGACTCCACCACAATTAAACATTACAAAACCTGTTTTCAATAAAGCAATCATACCACACTGAAAACAAACTGGACAAAGATTACAAAAAACAATACAAGTTTCCATATACAATGCCTAACCAAAACTTCCCCTTTAATACCAAAACATGCATCAAAATAAGTCAAATAAATGCTAGTCTATTACTGAAAAGTAGGCCAGGGCTAAATAGGAAACAAAATGGCTCATTACTGCAACAAAATGGCAGCTGGCTGCTTACAAAGGACATAAGCTGAAAAGGACAGACATTACCAAGGTACCATGCCTTGCAATTTATATACAAATCTGTTCAGAAACACAGCACAAAAGTAAACCAGACATCTCCTGATTATTCATGGTGATGAATGGGTTGGTTGAGAGAGAAACGTGGCACTAAAAACGGGAATGTTCAAATACCGTATTTACTTAAACGCACCACCTAAAAATGATATGTCACCACAAACTGAAGAGTACACTCCATGAAACAGGGCCCTTTAAATACAACAGTTGCTCAGCTGGCCATGAAATTCTTTTCCTTTATAGACTAAGAAGCCCTGTACCATGTTCAAAATATCCAGTCACCAGACCATATGCATCCAGGCCACACCCTCACATTCTTCCCATATGATTCATTTCAGTACTTCCCTCCCTTTATGACACTTTTTGCAAATGGCTCCTTTCTTTCAGCCTTCTAGCTGTCTAACAATACTGTCTGCATGCATCTGTTATCTTTCCCATGTGTTCTAAATACCAGCCCAGCACAACCTCCTGGATCTTATCATCCAGTAATACTCAGTGAAGAGTAGAAATTGTGAAGCTCCTCATTACATATTTCTCCTCACCCTCCTGTCACTACTCCCCCCCCCCCCCCCCCCTCCCCCAAAATTTCAATAACCCCCCCCCTTCTCCCACCCCCCCAAGTTGTCCTTTCTCTCCTCCCCCCCCCCCCCACATTAGATCAAAATATTCAATCAGCACCCTATTCTCCAACACCATCAGTGTGTGCATTCCTCTCATACTGTGGCAGACTGACACACTAGATAAAAAGTATGCCTCAGTACCTTACAATTAACAAACAGATGTTTTTTAAGAGCTGTCACAGTCAAAACAGATGTTATTGATTTATCGGTTCATAACTTTCATACATGGAAATGTCCCTGGATTTACTGTGGTTGTCTTCCTCTGCCTCTACAGCCAATTAGTGTCCCCATTCTCTCACCTCCCAGCCACACAATAATCTCTGCAATAATCTCAGGTATGGGAAAACAATGAAGTCCAGCCACCTGTTTGTCATGGGCACGAACACTGGAAGGGACATCAACGTACATGATACACACAGTCATTATGTGGCTGTACACGTGCAGATTGCAGCAGAACACAAATGCCAGAAGACAGGAAATGCCCAAGTTCCTAATTTATTCAAAATTTGACTCAAATCTTTTTCAAAGATTGTATAAAAATTCTGTCCTCCTTCATTTACAAGATTCATAACATGTATATATATATGTTAACATGACACATGTAAGCAAAATACATTCTGTCTTCTCTTGAACCCAGAAATTCATAACAGTACGAGTTAAGGATGGAGCACGTGTATGCAAAGCGCATGTACATAGCAGCCAAATAGTCAACGCACCCACAGTTACTTACATCTAACTGCACAAGCATGCCATGTGCCACACAGTACACAGCAGATGGCATGTGCACACACACACATCCACAAGGTAAGTTACATAGGGGTAGTCACTTCTTGGCTGCCCTGTACATGGAACTCCCAGACACAGTGCATGTATACAGGCAATGGAAATTCACTTCTGGCCATTCTCCATACAGAAGAACATGGGTAAGGGTCACCCTGTATATAGAACTGCAAGACACAGCACATGTATATAGGTAACTTCAATGCGAAACAAGGACATTAAAAACCAAATTCCAGGCTGTGAACAAATTACAAATTAAACACAAATTTTGTGGTTAAAATCAAAGCAAACTTTACCATGTAACTCCACAGACCAGGATTAAACACTCCAAACAAGAACCAAACACACAGACTACACAAACAACCTAGAGAATGAGAAGACTGATGATAACAAATAGGAACATTTTAAATGTCTGTACAGCATCTCATTTGTATGTGGGACTTACTAAACATTAAAAGTTCTTCGTCAAAACTGACACCCAGAGTTGACGATCAGTTTTCACCTTCCACTAAGGCTTCCACATGATTTCCTAAGATGGAAACACAACCCTTCAACAAGATCCCAACTTAGCAAATTACATCAAGAGAAAAAAAGCATGTCACCTGGCAGTCACATTCTCACAAACACTTGAGACACTTAGTCATGTACCACATAATGACGTTTGGGTCAACGACGGACCGCATATACGACGGTGGTACCATAATATAATATTACATTACTTGCCAATGTGTTACAACTGCCTATGGTTTTCAGTACAGTAACATGCTGTACAGGTTTGTAGCCTAGAAGCAATAGGCTATACCGTATAGCCTAGGTCTGAGTAGGCTGTACTATCTAGGTTTGTGTAAGTACACTCTATGACGTTTGCACAACAACGAAATTGCCTAACGACGCATTTCTCAGAACGTATCCCCATCGTTAAGCAATGCATGACTGCACAACATGTTTCTGCACAGTGTAAACCCCTACACTTTGTTCCAATGAAGAATCACTAATTTGGGTTCAAGACAGCCACCTACACCCCACCCCCCACTAAGCCCAACCACAAACCAAAAATGCAGGCAAAGGGGCGTAGTGGCAGCTGAAGAGTGACTCCTACATAAACTGGTGAAGACACTGTAGACCACCATCAGCTACTAGCAACGGCATCACTGACAACAGGAGAATTATTACAGCACAACATTACAGCTATTAAATCTAATGTGCATCGTAATTCAGTGTGGATAAAAAACCAACTAGATGTCACTTTTGTGTTATCCTTTATTTCTCCTTTACAAGTTGCTCAACATGTTTCGGGCAACCATGTGCCCATCTTCAGGAGGTGACGGCTGCGTAGTGTTATCGCAACGTGTTGGTATTGTGCCGTAGCATGTTGTGCTACGAACCCCTCAATGGACACACTACCTGCTAACCGGTTCTGACAGCCTTCCTGCAGCCACGGCACAATACCAACACGTGGCAATAACACTACACAGTCGTCAGCTCCTGAAGATGGGCACATGGTTGCCCAAAACATGTTGAGAAACTTGTAAAGGAGAAATAAGGATAACACAAAAGTGACATCTAGTTGGTTTCTTACCCACACTGAATTACTGCTGTTATTAAAAGTTACAGTCACTCACTTGTATTACCTTCACCGCCAGCTGCGGCAAAGGAACTGTACTGAACCAGGGAACACAGAAATCATGCGGCAAAATGTCACAGTAATAACATTTCAACAAGACATGACCAAAGCACAAAACATCACATTCTTTCATCAGCGTAAGCACCTCTTCTTCGCCCAGAAAAACATGCTAAATAAACTGCTTGCTTTTTATGATAAGCCTATTTGTACATGCAGGTTGTCATAACAATCAATTCACCACTATTATACTCATTGTATGCTTTCTTCTGGGTAATTCCCCGGTGCTCGAATTTTATATGCCGATGTTTCGCAACACTGTCTGTTCCATCTTCACAGGCAGGTAGGTATGAAGTATGTCTAGGTTTGAGAAATGTTGGGCTGTTTATAAGGGAAAAGGTACGGCTCAAAAACACCCCAACATTTCTCAAACCTAGACATACTTCATACCTACCTGCCTGTGAAGATGGAACAGACAGTGTTCCGAAACGTCGGCATATAAAATTCAGACGCCGGGGAATTACCCAGAAGAAGGCATACAACATTCAGAACACAGCGAAAGTTTGAAATCAAGATTACACTCATGTCCCAAGCAAACACTGCTTTATGTACAACCAACCACCAATCAATAAAGCAACAGCCGACAGAAACAAGAGCTTGTGCAGTCACAGCGAAGTACAAAAGTGAACGAAAGTAAGAATAATCACAGTTAGGTACATCACAACCTCAGTAAAGCAACTGTATGGACACCTGGTACATCCATTATCACCACCTGCACAAAAATGGTCACCAAAAGTGCCCCTAATTCAGTACTGTCATGCCACCACATTGTGACAACTTTATGCACTGAACAGTGGTCAAACAACACAACATGGGTGCAGATGGACAGCACACAGCTGATAAAACTGAAGTAATAGAAGTCACATATAAGACACACACGTGCCCTAATCCACCTTGCAGACTGAATCATTATTATTACTATTACTAAAAATATCCAAATATCCTTGTTTGGGTCATCACATTGTGTCTGTATATATTAAAATACACAATATGGTGCTTTAGTGAGTGCAACACATTTATTATAAATATCTTCAAAATGTAAAAGGCCAAAAGTTTTGATCCCTCAATAAAAGGAATCATCATGACACACCGAAATAGACAATGTGCATATCACAGAACAATGAGGCGCGTTTGTGCAATGGTTGTTGCCGGTGAAAAGATGTAAGTATCGCACATTGTGAGTGTGTTTCTGTACGCCTCTACAGTATTTTTCCACATTATCTCATAAAGGCATGATAAAAAAAATTACTCAACACAAAATGTGTGTTTTGATTTTCTCTACAACTTTTGTCTGAAACATTTCTCATTCCAAGAAAAACTGAGCAAGAAATGACCAAAATTGTGTACCGGTCTCCACATAAAGTACCCGTTATTCTGGTCAGGTTTTATTGAGACCTGAACTTTCTAAGCAGATTTTAAAAAAAAAACTCAAATATCAAATTTCATGAAAATCCGTCCAGTGAGAGCTGAGTTGTTCCATGCGGACGGATGGACAGACACGACAGACAGACGTAGCAAAGCTAACAGACGCTTTTTGCAATTTTGCGAGCACACCAAAAATACAAAATGCAATTACAGCAATGCTTTTTACATGTTAGAAATATTGAGATACCAAAGTTTCTCACACTGTTGTAAGAGCATTGCTGCAACTGCCCTCTGTATACATCTGATATTTGACCCCATTACGGTTTCAGTGAAAAACTGAAACATGCAGCAGACTATGCAATTTTAAGGTCCTTACTCAATAAGTAACACCATTCAGCAATTCACACAATATTCCTAAAAGGTACTCAATTTGATGCAAATGTTCAAACCCACATTATCTTCACATAACTCCATATAACACTTACCTATTGTGGACATCATAGACATTAAAATATCCTGATTGATACCACAGGATGCAAACAGTAACTCCACGTCTACCGTTATTCTGGTATATGTAAAGGTATAACAAAAAGTTCCTCATCACACCACTAGGACCGAGAACGGCATGTAGTACAGCTTTCTGCCACTAGGAGCGGTAGTATCACTGTCTCCACAGTCAGTCTACTGAGTTCTGCAGCCATAAACCTCTGCACTGTTTCACAGTGGGCATTTACTGATGTGTCTGTGTGAAGTGCGATTATCAGTTTTCTAATGGCTGATTGGAGGGAACAACACATCTGTGACGAGTTCTGCTTCAAACTCAGTAAAATAGCATCAAAAATGAATAAATGTTCAGAACAGCCTTTCATGACAATCCTGCGAGGAAAACACAGACTCTGAGTGGTACATGGTACACATCTTGGCAGGTAACTACTCTGATGGGAACGATAGCCAACGACAAAGGTAAACGTAAATATCACTACCATGTCACGCTGGGAACTATTGGATATTCACTCATTTTATGTGGATATTAAAATATCTTAATGAGTAGAAGAGGAAAAATATTTAACTCTAAGCTTAAGTTCTTACAATAAAAACCAACTATTAGTAGATGCACCAATTTTTCAAATTGATTTTTGGAATAAAACTCTACATGTTTCGGACAGTTCCTCTGTACATCATCAGGAGCAAGCTGTCAGCAAACCCATATGACGTATACCACTGCTGTGTGTACAGTGAAAAACTCCTGACGATGGACAGACAAACTGTCCAAAACATGTAGAGTTTTATTCCAAAAATAAATTTGAGAAATTAGTGCATCTGGTTGGTTTTTATTATAAGAATTATGATGCACGGTCACCTGAACGTTTATTTGCACATCAACATGGTGTTGCAGGTACACACATTCCAGAGGAAACACCCGCCTACCTCGTCAGAAGATGGAGGCAGGTGTCCTCCGAAATATGGGCATTAAAATATAAAGAATTAATTTGCATATCATCACATCATATTCACCACAAAAGCCCCAAATTTCATTTACATTTGCTGTTCCTTTTTTCTGTTACTTGTGACATTCGGTACATCCTTACTGGCCCAAGGACAACTGTGTACAAAACCGTCCAACAAGAGGCATTTTACCGTAAGAGGTGACTTCAAATGTGGTCTGCATATTGAAGTGAAATGAAGATACTACATTGACAATAGTGGACAATGCCCACAAGTGTAAATACATATTCTATAATGCAAGCAGCATTCATGTTAACGCACAGAACGGAAACACAACTGTACAGAGTTGCAAAGAACCCAGCAGCCTTCACCACATCACTCACATTCCTGCCACCACCAACAGCACTGCTTCTAAAACACACAAGTTTGACAAAAATTAAAGGCACTTTCATTCAGTTGGGCTCTAACCCTTGAAAACAGAGTAGCTTCTCACATTCATTAACTGCTATAACATGAAAATCTCTACATTCTGCCCACACACTCTATTGGTGCATTCCACATAACTCTCATAAAAAAAAGGTTTCTTCCCTAAACAGCATTAACCAATTGGTTTTTGTAACAAGATCTGTTTTCTGTGAGGTAGAACAGAATTTTAAGTTGTGATTGTTCAGCTGTCCAAGATACACTTTGTGATGTGGACCTTAACCTCAACATGTTACAGCCAACCAGAACACACAACAAAATACTCTGAATATACCGTCTTTTGAGAGATGACGCAACACCACGACAAAGACAGATTATATAATGAAGTACTTCATAATTAGTATTCTCCATTATGAGTTATGATAGCTCAGCCGGCATGGCATACTGAATATGCTACCGGTAGGATGGTCTGAGATTCAAATCCCAACAAAAGAAAGGGATTTTTCTCTTATTTTGAATTGTCCAGACAGGTTCTGGGCCCACCCAGCCCCCTACTCAATGGTCACTGAACCAGCGTTAAAGTGGATGGGGGATGAAGCTGATACCTCACCTCCATCCATCCAGTGCCGACGTTAAGAATGAGTACAGCTAAACCTCCACACCCCTACATGCCTCCACAGCATGGACACGGAGAGCTTGACCGTTTAGCACTAATATTATTAGGTCAATAAAATCGAGGAGGACGAAAAGAGTGGGAAGGCCAGAACTTTCAGGTTCCATACAATTCTGACAGGCAAAGCAACTACCAGCCTCTCCAACACTGCTCTATGGAGTCACAGCAACTTTCACTATTGTTCACTTCACCACAATTTCAGTACATTTGTCTCTGATGTTTGCATACAAGCTGGTGGCACACATGGCAACTGCAAAGTAAAATTAAGAAACAAAGAAACTCACAAACAGTATGTCATATCTGACAGCATTAATGGGGAAAAAGACACAAATGGATGATCAGTTATGCCACTTATGTAGATACTGTTCTACCAGAACCAAGCCACATACAGAGAGAACAAACAATTCAGGATTTTATAACTTAAACCTTGCCACCACACAATGAGCTGTTGAAAACAGTTGTTAAATGAACTGCCAGGACTTAACATGAACATTCACAGCACTACATAATGCATATTGTCAAATAAACTAAATATATCTGTGTAACTTAGTGAGAGGAATGTCAAGTGCCTCTGAGTGTGGACTAAAAGAAATGCTTGATAAGCTCTAGCCAGAACATGTCACCCTTTTGCTTCCAACCAGAAGACACATCACATGTGTTCAGCGGTATAACCATGGAACCTGAACTATACACACACTGCTTATGGATTAATGTAGTACAGTATTTCAATGAGAAAATTACTGTACCAGGACTACAGTCTGCTGGGGTGTGATGCCACGCAGTTAGGCAGACAAGTCCCTCCACAATGTGGCATCCTTCCGAACTACATGGTGTCACACCCACGAAGACCACAACCTTCACTGTTCCACAGTCACGACCGCCAGTATGTCAAATGTCACAATTTTACCAAAATACACAACCAATATTTCAACCACAACACTTGCAGACAAACTGATAAGACTGTGAGACCTACGGTTCTCACAGCAGTGTCGCTGAAGATTCGAATCTCCTGGACCGTGACACCATGCTGTAGTGTGAGTAGTTCCTGACATTATGTATGAACACACTAACTCCATATTCAAGTTATAGCAGTCCAAGTAGCCCATTCTTCTTGAAATGCTTGACACTGAAGACAAAAGCAACGATCCTTCACGACATCCGGAACTACTCACCCACCAGTGACACCAAGTTATATCCCACAAGACTCAAATCTTTAGCAACATTACTGTAAGAACATCAAATCTTACAGTATCACCAATATCAACATGACAATGTCTAATGTTTAATTTCCACTTTCCAAAATCCATTCATGAGTCACACTTTCTGCACTGTATAAAGTAACAGGACTCAAATACATTGAACATGTTAGTTAGAAAGGGAAGCACATCCACCTGACAGCCACTGCATAAGCTCCATTTCTAATTAACTGATTCAACTGTGTTAGGGGGAAAAATTGAGGTGTTAACCATAAGTGAAAATCTCAGAAAGGTACCAATGGGCCAATCACTTTATGCCATGCATATCCAACATAAGTATTCACATTCCTTGTCGCGTGGTGATGTCAAAAGAATATTCATTACAAAAGCAAACGAAACAAGAAAAGTTCAACCATCAGCCATCCAAGAGTGAATTTCATTTTACAGTCAAAGATTTCCGCCTCTTTCAGAAACCAGCTGCCTTCTGGAGTATCTAAAGTTTAACGTCAACTGTAGGCTTGTGCTAATGACATCTGGTGTACATTTAATTAGGTAAAAAAACAGCACTAAATATGAATTCACATTTACTCCTTACTGAGGAGCACTTCACAAATATATCAGTATATCACAGGTCAACACTATGAAACTACACTTTACTTTCTAAGATTTTCATTCCTAAATTTCTAATTAGGAAAAAGGAGACTAAGGTTAGAAATTTACCCCAGTTTCAGGGCCTGTCCACCTTGCCTCAGTCCCTCCTCGCCTAGTAGCGTCACTTGTTCTTCCTCCCGGCTGGGGTCCGCCATCTGCGAGGAGGAGCAGTATGTCGGGTAGCAGTAGCCGTGTTCAGCCTGGCAACAACCAACCAACCCCACCCCCTTGCTTGTTGTTGCACTCAGTGCAGGAAACCCTCATTGTGCAAGGCTCAAAACACATTTACATAGTCCATTCCCTACATACCCACTGTATCACAATCAACGCTTCAATTTGTATCATAATATTGTACTTAAAGTGTACATGTACAGTGTACTGCATGGCACAAACACACGTTTTGTGTGCTCTGTACAACAAGAATCAAACATCTAAAATATTCTAAGGCCCTGAATGTATTTGTCTATGTGCGCACGCACACATGTGTGCGTGCGGCTTTTCTCTGATATTCGTTCATTGGAGTTACTTAAGCCAGACACTTATTAACCACAGACACCATAATGTCAACCCAATTCAATGACAGAAGTGGATAAATGAGGTGCACACAAATTCCAGTCACCAGGTCGCTGTGGCAACTAAATTTTGTACAGTGGTGCCCAATATCTGTGGGCCCTCAGTTTGGAACTTCCACCATATCACTTTTCTGGCATCCAGAATTTTGAGGCAGGTTCTACATTGCTCGAAAATCTCTGCACCCTTGGATTACCAAGTCATGCAACTAGATTCTGTGGCAAAGCACAGATAAACACTTCAATGTCTATACCCATAGAGGTGTACATTTCTGCACATGCTGAATTCATGAAAATACTGATTTAAACTTCGAAGTTACCTTATTCAACCATAAATTTAAAACAAGGCTTGTGCTGCACTGACTGGGTGAACAATGCAAATGAAGCAGACAAATGTGGTCCATAGCTGAAGCTCAAGAATTTTGTATATAGTATTAAAGATGCCAGACCTTCAAAGCACAGGTAACATCCTAATGCTTGCACTTCACAAAAACAAAACACAACCAAAGTGTGTATACTTTGCATATGAAGTTATCTGTCTACAGTCACATTTGGACAAGGACTCCTTAAAACAGAATGCCCAAAAATGGAAAATCCAACAAAAAGGTAATGGCAATACCTGCCTTACTTGCTCATCTGGCATCACCAATGCAGACAAATTAATTTTGAAATGTGAAGTTAAACCATATAACTGCAAAGTTTAAATTAATATTTGTGTGTATACAACACGAGCAAAGAAAGAAAGAAAGAAAATTTCTAATACCAAAGCTGAAACCAGCATATTAATATCCAAATGAAACTAGGCTCCTGCCTTGTAAACTCAAATACAAATGAATATGGATGCTGCAACATTCATCTACACTTTGCCATGGAAATGAGCCACATCTCAGCGACTCAAATGAATTTTAATCTACAGCTACCTTCAAATTATGGAGACAAATTGGTGTTTTCTGTTAAGAAATAACTGGCATAAATAAGCATGCCCAGCAGTATAAATTACAACCCAAGGAGCATTATTACACCCAGTATTGCATACTGAGAGGGCATTTAATTACAAATGCCTTCGTAAATCAAACTGCCAACGCATATTTAGACCTTCATGTTGCCATATATGTTGCACAGCATAACTCAAACAGAAGGTGGAATGGTAGTAGAACTACTCAATTATTACACCAACCACTGCACATATATAAAATTTATAAAATTTACACATTGAAACATTAAAAATGCTCCGACATGTTTCGGTCCTAAGACCATCATCAGCGAGCCATATTGTCCTTGCTAAAGTCACAATATAAAAAGTCACATTAATTTCGGCTGTACCAGTTGGGTATTGTGGCAGCATGCCGTGTTGTGTAATGTTATGTTGCAATGAGTGCCTTGCTGGTACAGCGAAATTAATGTGACTTTTTATAGTGTGACTTTAGCAAGGACGATATAGCTCCCTGATGATGGTCTTAGGACCGAAATATGTCGAAGCGTTTTTAATGTTTTAATGTGTAAATTTTATAAATTTTATATATGTGCAGTGGTTGGTGTGATAATTGAGTAACTCGACAGCATGCACTGTGTAACAAGGAAAATAAGAAGGTAGAACATTCACACATTTACAATTAGGCAACTAGTGAGCCTACAGTGACATGACATGTACAAGCTGCCAGGAAAACTCTTCCTTGTAACCTCTTAACTTCTAAAGTTTTCCTAACAACTGATAGGCCACATCCTTGGTTCACTGGTTCCATGCGAATGTTTTAAACTTTCCGCAGCGTCGACAGTAATAATCCTTGTCTTTGAGGACATTACGCTGTATAGTGAGCAATTTTAGGCATTCCAACATTATCAAGGACCTCTGTAGCCGTGAAGATGACAGTACTACTGTCTATCAAAAAATCAGGGTAAGTTAAAAGTGTCTGCTACACAGCACAACATCCCAGAACACCAAAATTGTCACTGGTTATGTCATTTCAAACATGTCAAACTGTCACCCGTTTGAATTACCACATATTTCGTGGCAACTGTGCAACACAATCTGATCAGTTGGTACATACTGAATCCTAAAGTAATTCTCAGCAAACATGGAAAGATTCACAAATGTGCTGTGCATGTATTAACAACGCATGGGATTTTATACTGTCAGTCATTTTTCTGCCACAATGCTTCAGGTGTCTCCTAAATCACCGAGCACGTGCAACTTTGCAAATGTAGTTTTGAGCCCTGCAATAATGCACCATTTTCCATGCACCATACCCCTTCCCTTAATGATGTCACTTCATGGACTAGGAATGATCCGGCAAGGACTGGACAGGAATTACGCAACATACTTAAAATAAACACTACATTTGCTTGCAAGCAGACCTGTGTCATAATTAAAGCTAAGTGCAAAGCCATGCTGTGAAGAGCCAGGCACACACAGCACAATTACAACAGCAATTTACACATTTGGCAGCTAAACAGCACCTGTTCTCACAACACCATCTGGAAGTACAACTAATTAAAAAGTATGAATACCAAGAACCAAGCCCAAATCAGCAAATGTCTCGGTTGCTACAACCTTGTACTCATACATCTTATGGTACACATTTCTTACAACTTCTAAGATAATATTCAAAACAAACCCCACATTTTTTGCACTGTATTAATCAACTATAATATATATTTATTTACTGCAATTGGGTTGTCACCCGGTGGCAGTGGTTATTTTACATGTAAACAAAACATGAAATTGGTTACTACCAGATTTAAGTCGGGAGGGCTACATGAGAAGCATGTAGTGGCAACTTGGAATCTTCGGAACCATCTCAGCATTTGCTTATAGACACAGGGAAACCAAGAAAAGAGAACTTGATTCACAAATTTCCAAACCTTGCAGACAAAGCAACACCATTTAGACACTGGGTCAAACCTTCCACCTGGAAGCCATTCAGCAAACAAACATCCCTACGCCCAAGAAACGTAATCTGTTATTAGGCCGCTCTCTTACTACATGGACTGTGTAATACAAGTAATACCATCCCTGCTATGTCTACTGTTCCTCAAAGCTATGTGCACTACAAACAGTCACATCAATAAACACAAAATAATGTTAACTTATATGTCAAAAATGTGGCACCTGTCATTAGTCCACACTGTACTAACTCGTGGCATTCCTATGCATTCCATTTTTGTGCTGTAACAGAACAGTCAGATGTGCTATTTGCATTCTCTGTGCATTGTAATGGTACAATAAGACCTGATGGGGAAAAGATATTTCAGTCAGCGCACATTCCGTCACAACAGCCAGACATGCAACCCCCCCACCATTCCAACAAGTTAGGTCAACCCATAATGCATTAAGACGGTGTTTTCTGCAATGTGATGTAAGTAGCTCGACATGTAAGTAAAAACTTGCAAGCAAAGTTGCTGCCACCAGTATCAAGATACAAGAAGCATGTTCCTCCAAAACACTGACTGCTATCTGCCAACTACATGGCGCCACATCTGACAAGACCAAAAATTAATATTTACAGCTGTGAGAATATCAAATCTCACATAACCCCTGCTTTATTTCATCATATACAATGTAACTATAGCACCCTATTACATCCAGCCTACACACTTCACTTCACTTCACGAAACATCATCACATCTTACAGGGAAACAAAAAATATGTCAGCATATGTCAAATCATAACCAACTCTTCACACATTTTAACTAAATTGTCAGAATAATGCAAAACTGATACCTGTACAATTACCAAAATATTCTTCAACTTCCAGTTACAGAAACAAGCAACCCATCTCAAAACCTAAAAGAAACTAATCCACAATATATAACTACTAAACCGCCTTCAATGCACATGAAACAGCTGTACAAATTGTGGATATTTACTGGCCACGAACAATCCATCACATCCACCACAACTTGACTGTCAACACTGAGGCAGCCATGCAGTCAGTCAGAGGTCAACCACAAGCAGCATATTCTCTAACACATTCCTCTCAAATTACACAAAGTGTCAGTATAACACTTTTAAGGCAGATAAACACATCATGGATGGTTTATTTTCCATGCAACAGAATCAAAATAAAATTAATTTGCTCCACTAGCATCTATATGCAATACTTTAAGTAGAGAAAAATACTAACAAAACAACCAACCAACCAACCAACCAACCAACCAATCCAAGCAGCAGAGCCCTTCTTGAGAAGCTGATAGTTGTTCAGCTAATTAAAAAATTCCCTGCATTTTATGGAAACCAAGTGTTCACACAACAGCCCACCACTTACCCCTTTCCTGAGCCTGATGAATCCAGTTCAAACCCTCCCATCATACTTCTTTAAGATGATCTTTACAATTATCCTCCCATCTATGTCTAGGTTTTCCAAGTAGTCTCTTTCATTCAGGTTTCCCCATTCATCTTCTCATCAATGTTTGCCACACGTCTCATGGTCATTGATTTGATCACCCTAATTATATCGGCTGAACAGTACAAATCATAAAGCTCCGCACTGTGCAGTTTTCTCCAGTCTCCTGTTACCTCCTCCCTCTTAGCCTCTCCAATATCTTCCACAACACCCTATTCTTGACCACCCTTACTGTTACAGACCAAGACCCACATAAAGCAACAGGCCAAAATATAGCAGAGAAACTTAGGGAAGTCATATAGAAATAATTACTGAAATTAAAGACATTAAAACAATACACACATTTCTCTAAAATATAAGATAAATGTGAGGTAAAGTTCACCCTATTACAGGCCATGAAGGCCCAGAGGGGGAGGAGAGGTATAGGTCTACCTTTTCTTTAAAATCAGCGCTATATGGGGGTGGGTGGTCAATGCCAAACCCCAGCCGCTTTACCCCCGGGACAGAACCAGAACCCATTGTATAGGAGGCTGGGTGGGCCCCAGGGCTGGTGTGTACAGGTGCGGAAAATCTCGCCCCCACCAGTATTTGATCTCCGGACCGTCAAGCCCATAGCGAGTCCCTATACCAACTGAGCTATCCCGGCTCCTCTCTACAATAAAATCAAATAATAAAATGAACACTTCCTAGAAGGTCAAATCAAAGTGCAGGCCACTTTTTTCAAACTGTTTGGGGCTCCACAATTTAATCTTCAAAAAACAGCGATACTTGAAATGACAAGCGGACAAACATAACCCAAACAGCAGTGCTGCCAAACTCTCCTTCCTGTCTTGGTACTTCCCCGTCATATTGCCCCCCCCCCTCCCCCCAATGCAAAATGCACAAAATTACATTTCACACTCTACAAAATACTCTACACAAAACAACACAAACCGTACTGCAGCAAACTGCAGTTCACATTTGCTACAACACAGACGTGAACTCAAATTGTTACTTTTATCAACATTTTGTTTCAATATGAAATTAACTGCTAAGCCATAACAATCAATAACAAGTGAAACTCTTGTGATAACATGGCAACAGTAAGTAGCAAAGCATAGCAGCAATATAC
>Ga0131853_10011303_pt1 | contig 16339 bp, 11 predicted proteins | sample TergutLab28metaG_FD_92764 | JGI IMG/M metagenome (GOLD analysis project Ga0131853, IMG submission 92764) | Labiotermes labralis P1 segment gut microbial communities from Petit-Saut dam, French Guiana - Lab288 P1 (version 2) (version 2) | ecosystem: Host-associated > Arthropoda: Insects >...
GTGTTTTGTTTTGGTATGTGTGTGGGGGGGTAGGGGTGGGGTGGGGGGGTGGGGGGGGTGGGGGGGGATGCTGTTGGATTTTGTAGAGAAGTGGTACTTGCACAGCAAACTAGATTACTTTAAACCAATTTTTAGCCTACTTTTCTTCTGTAAAGAAAAGGGTGCCAATACCAGAAAGTAAGCAGTGCATGTGTAAGTTCTCATTTTAAGGTTCACTTAAAAGTTCTAAATGAGCTAAAATTGATCTATAGTGTTTTGGCAGATTTTGATAAAACTGTAGATGCTACTACTTGACATAGACAAGTACTACCATATATGAATTTTATTAATTTTATAATTTTTATCAAGGGCAGAATTTAACAGTTACATGTGTTGGGCAAGAGTTTTAATTTTTGACAGATTCTGACTTTGTGATTCTTAAGTATGACTATTGCATTCATTTTATGTTTAAGGTCCATAATTTTTGTACACACTGCATCGTCTAAATGTATGCAAAATATGGGGATTCAGGATGCTGCAAACATGCTTTTAAAACCGGTAGTATAGACTACTTTGGCAGTTACACATCATGTAAGGAGAAGTCTGTATCCACCACACAACTTATGGGATTCTGTAAGACATGTATGTCATGTATCATGAAAAATTATATCGCCTTGCTCTGTACAAAATGCACACTTAATCTACTAAGACACGCATGCATAGGCACATAGTACTGCTCAAAGGGTACATTTGCATTTTGATCCAGCCTGATGGAGTTCAAATTGTTACACTTCCTTCCGTTGTAGATGAGGTATGCAGTTTTCTATTATATGGTCTTTATTTTAGTGCTCCAAATATGCATATATTTGACAGTTTGGAATGTGGCTGTGGAACAGTCTGCATATTGGACGTGAATGTGTAACAACTTACTGCAAAAAAGTTTAAATTCTATAGTCTTTAGGAACAATTAAAAGAGAGGCATCAACGAACATAATTTTATCCTGTTCCACACATCATAGGCATTTGCTGCAGTATTTAGTGGTCACCTTGAACGGTGAATATCTCGGTGGTGTGAAGTGACAATCCAAACTCAAATATCCATATGCTAATATGTGTAAGTACAGACACAAATGAATTCACTATTCATTGCAGGCCAAAAACATTTTAAGAACATATTAACAGTTCGCCTTTCATTGCTTACTTCCGAACACAGACAACGCATGCGTTGTAGACAATTATCTGCGTACAATATGGAAAAATTTATCACCCAGCCACGGATTAGCGCTCCTCACTGCTGCTTGGATCGTACGCAAATATCAGACGTCATTTGTTAGTATTTCTAGGGTCCTTGGACCAGGTGAATCAATCTTTCAGGTGGCAAGAACTTTCGTTTTTGTAATTTTAAAAGTAGGAGGACATTTGAAGGTAGTGCAGCTAGAGCAAGCAGCTTACACTACGTAGTAGGAACGTTAACATATAACTGATTATATAAAATAAAATTTAGGTCAAAGTACATACTAGGAGTAGCAAAGATGGCTGCAAATTTGGATGAAGAGCAGAGCTTGCGTGAGTGTGAAGCCTATGTTCAGAGACACAATATTCAACAAGTTTTGAAAGATTGTATCGTGCAACTGTGTGTGAGCAGACCTGAGAATCCTATTTCATTCCTGAGGGAGTACTTCCAGAAGTTAGAGAGGGTGAGTATCCACAAATACAGTTCTAGTATGCCTTTACTCTGAAACGTTCGTCAGTTTTAATCCATTAAAAACATCTAAGACTGAAGAATGTTCAGAAAGGATTTTCCATTAAAAATAACTAACAATCGATCGGGTCAGTGTTACGGTTTATATTACTCAACAAATATTCACTGCAGACTGTGGTTAAACCTCCGCTGGATACAGCGGTTAGGAAGCGCACTTTTGTGTGTCTGCGGTATTTTTGTATATTTTCTGCAAGGCTGTGATATTCTCTAAAAGAAGTATGTCGCAGCATGCATCTGTCTCTTGTTAACAGGAAATATGGTGTTAAGACATGTCTTCATGTTTAAGCATTGAATGTTTATAGACGTACTGACTACAGCATGATTTGATGAGTTATTACTGCCATAGTAATCATTATCTATTAATACGTTATATCATCATGATTGTTGTAGGACCTGGCACAAGAATGGGATTTGTTCTTCATTCTTAGCCATAATGCTGTGTATTACATAATAGTCACCGAATTAGGGGTTTTTTTTTTAAAAAAAAAAGAACAGTTGCAGAATTGTTCATATTATGAGTTTGCTGTAATCAGTACCCAGAATTAATGCATCTGAGTGTTTGTGTGGCATAGTAAGTGTCTTTAACAGATGTTACACAATTTGGATTCTTTACAACATGGATGTTTTGTAGGCATCTTCCACTGGTTTTTTAATTCATTCTTAGAGATTATATATGACGTGACTAACACAAATTTTCTTTATGCATTCATTCATTCTGCATGTAAGCCTCACACCATAAATGAATCAGGTCCTCACTCTTTGTGTAGAAATGGATGGGTAGCATTTGTTATAGTTTATAGTATATTGGAACTTCACAAACTTCTCATTCTGTATTTGGGATGTAAGTTTCTTGTCTTCAGTACCTTGGGGGGTCTTTGTATGTTTATGTAATTTTGTGAAGGAATATTCACAATAATACAAATTAGGCATGTGATTAATCTTCCTGAGACTTGTTACAAATTTTCATTCCTTAACACCTTGAAATACTATTATAGCAGTATATTTGAGCCAGAATAGTAATTTAATTATAATCTGGTGCTTCATGGTTGTTATCAGTACTTCTCATTGTTAACAGAGTCATATGAACTGATATCACAATACCCAGGATATGTAAGAAGGAAGAACTGGTTTGAGGTTTTGTTTTATTGACGGAAACCCAATTTACTGTAGTAAACATACATTTAAAACACAAACCATACTGCAAGAATTGAAGTTTATTTTCGGACAGAAACTTTAGTCAAAGAAATATTAATTACTCTAGGGTTGGACTTTTTTGAGGTTTCAGTTTTATCGCAGATACTTAATATACACAAAAGAACACAAACATTTAATTCACCAAGGTTAGGCTTCAAGGTTTTATTTTAGTGATAAGGAGCTTAATTTATAATTCACAACATGTGTATTAAGAAAGGAACTCTATTCCAACTAGCAAGGCCTTTTCTTCAATGCCCACATTTTCCTTTGGGGTTTAATTGCAATGATACAAATTCATATAAAACAAAATATTTATTCAACAAGGGTCATGCTGTTTGGTTTTATATTAGTAACAGATGTAAGAAATGGAATGCTTTTGCTTCATGGAAATGTTGTTTGCTTAACTTGTCAAAATCAGCAGGGTTGCACCAATCCCAGGTGCCAGGTCGCCCAGGCAGCTGAATTTTGTGTGCTGGAACTTAATACTTATGGGTCCCGAGTGTGTAACTCCCTTTGTGCCACCCATCTGGCATCTAGAAATTTGATGTTGCCAACAGATTTTGGAAAATTTGTGGACCTTTGTGTTACCATCTCTGTATTGGTAGACATAATTCAGTGCAGTTATCCATGCATCCACCATGAGCTCCACACCATTTTGTAAGGTGCATATATTATGGTTATATGAATGTGTTCAGTTATAAATGTTACTTCTCTTACACAGATAACAGTCTTTCAGAATACAGGTGCCTGTAGAATTGTAAACATAGTCATATTACCAGGGAATTTTCTGGCATTCCTATATTGTATTCTGAAGATTTAAAATGACACTGGGGAATTACCCAGAAAAAAAAGCATACAACATTCAGAACACGACGAATGTTTGAAGTCAAGAATGGTACCATTTGTCTGTCTTCTCCCTGATAAATTTTCAACCAAATGACAGATTTCTTGTAAAACTGGTTTAAACATTGTGTTGCTTGGGGGCATCATATCTTTGTAGATTACTTCCTGATTTGCACCCATTGATATGAATGGATTGAGGTTTGTGGCACAAGGGTTAATGCTTTTGACATCTGTCCTGGAGCTGACTTGTTTCAATCGCAGTGAGGCCACTGGCTCCTGAAAGTTTTTGTAGTTTTTGTCAGCTACTTCAGAGAAATTTCTGATATTGTACCTCATATTAGGCCATTACCACTTCCTTTCTTATCCTTTCCAGTTTCTGGTTCACTAATAATTGCACTATTTATCTCGGAGTACCTGACCTTGACAATAGAGAAACTATGCTGGTCAAAAATGTCAGTAACTACCAATGGACACATGTCAGAAGTCTTGAATCTCAGTTCTGTTCAGTGCTGTATTATCTGAATTTGCTGACAGTGGTGTGAACCGTACATAGATAAATATCACAGTAGTGGTTGTGCACATAGTTGAGATGGAGTGATGGTAGTAACAGTATATGGCTGGAGCTGGCATAATGTGGTAATAGATCTGACAGGAATATACATTTCTGTCATGATCATAATTTTGTGAAATGTGAAGTAACATGGTGGTCATGTGAAATTTTTATGTGGCTTTCAGTTTCATAGCAGTAACTTATGAACCACAGTATCTAGGCTTGTCAGGTTGTGTATGTAAGTAGATTAACATGCCAACAGACTTTTACAGGAGAATTTCTTTCATGTTGTAAAAATTACAAACATGATAACAATGTAACCTTTGAGGTTATTTCATGTGGGCAAGCGGCTATCTGTATCAGGGAGAGCTATGTACAGAAATGTGTGACACATTAGTGTATTTAACACAAGTGTATAATTCCTGGTAGCATACATACGTGTGTTGAAGCATTGGATAAAAGTACCAAAATCCTCATGTGCAGCCAACTTGCAGCTGAGGGCAGAAGTGCAATATTTCAGAGACCCTCTAATTCTTGATTCTCGGGGTAAGATGTGATGGGCAGCCACCATATGGACCGATCGTGTGAAAATGAAGAAGTATATACAAAGTCAAGGAAGAAAGGAGCGTCCTACATGCAGTAAAAGGAAGGAAGGCTAATTGGATTGGTCACATCTTGGATACAAACTGCCTTCTAAAACACATTTTTGAAGGAAAGATAGAAGGGATGAGAAGATGAGGAGCCGGAGGAGGTAGAAGAAGAAGACAAACAGTTACTGGTTAACATTATGGAAAAGAGAAGATACTAGAATTTGACTTATACTCTTTGGAAGAGGCTGTGGACCTGTTGCAAGACAGACCTTGCAGTGAATAACTGTATACTGCCACTGGATGCTGTATTGTCTGAGCTGGAGACAGCGTCAATAAATAGCTTATAAATAAATTAATGTAAACAACAGAGAGGTATTTGTGTGATGTTAGGCTTGTAGGTTATACGGCCGTAGTTTTCGTTATGACAGTCGAATCTTCTTGGTATAATGGTCAGGAGATGAAGGCATAAAATTTAGAGGGTAGAGCTCTTGGAAACAAGCCACATAAAAGACCGTGAAGCAGATGGTGCAGGGGTGCACAAATCCCGAGCGTCAGGTCGCCATGGCGACTAAATTTTGTTATGACTGTTCCCAATACTTGTGAGTCCTCAGTACAGAACATGCTTTAGGGCAACCTTCTGGCGCCTAGAATTTTGAGTTGGCTTGCAGATTTTTTGGAAAATTTGTACGCTTCTATTATATTAAGGTGCTGTGAACGAGGGAGGCAGATAATGAGCCGGGTGTAAATTGGTTATCCGTTTGGTGTTAACGGTGCTGAATCTTCGGCTTCTGTTTTCCTGTTTTATAATATACAGGACCGTGTTTATATCGCGTCCCTTTTGCAGTTTTTGATTACGTGCCGTGGGGAAGTGGATATTGATGACTAGTCATTCTGTTCCTGGGAAGGCACAGTAAACTGAAGCGATGAAGTAGGTATTCTGGCCGCACTAGATGTGAAGGTGTGCCACCGTGCCGCCGGTCTGGAAGTTCGTAGAGTCAAGATTGATTGTACTATCTTAACTGTGACGCCAGAGCGTCGTTCTACCACGCGTCTCGTGACGTGGAGGTCGGCTTAGAAGGAGTATTGCTGCGCGAGACGTATTTCATACATTACCGCAAGTAAGACGGTGCATACAGATGTCACCGGGTGCCACTGGAAATGCGGTTTTGTTTGAGAACGGACGGTATCGATATGTAGGTCGATAATGGGTGACCCAGCTGGAGTCTATGTCTCTCGCGCTCTCGCTCTGCCTGTCTGTCTTTCGCCTAGTGTGTCCTCCTCGATTTGAAAATTCGGTGCACTCTGACGTCAGCAAGAGAGGAATCCCCGTATTCTCCGTTGCTAGGCGACCGTGCATTTCGTCAATTGCTGTACAGGAGCAGACTCCGTGTATCAAAACTCGGGGGAGGGGGATTATCCCCCTTTTCAAGTGAATATTTATTCAGTTGTGAAATTTCTGAAATCTAGAACAGGCGGTTGGGGCGCGCGTGCGTGCTGCATATGAAGATGTTTTGATGTAACAAAAGTGTTCTGGTGGTCACGCGTTCAAATATCTTTTATATTTACCAAGGTGCAGTTAAGTCAAGGTTGACCTGGGCTACTCTTGGGGGAGTTTCAAGATGATGCTAATGTTGGTGGTAAGTAAAACTTCCACCTGACATTTTCATTTCCAGTAGTCTTTGGTTTAAGTGGTGCTGTATACACAGAGTTCATGTGAGTGTTGAAATATGTCATATGATGGGATAGGTATTTTCTGTTATATGGCCATAGAAATCGGCGGCCTGTTCTGTCAACCATAATTTCCTTGCTCCTTTCCCTGTTGTTATCAGTTTTGCTCTCCCAGATATTGCTGATCTCTTGTAGAGCCAAACTATCATGATGACTGAAAGCAAGGTATATTGGCAGAATGAACATGATACTGACTAATGGATAGAGAAGCTCATTGTACAGTATAGTGTTTCAGTTTTCACATGAAGTAGCAAATGAATGAATAGACTAACTCCATAGAGCAGAGTACCTCTTGAGAAGCTGATAATTCCTCATATAGTCAAGTAACAGGCACTTTGTAGAAAGATGGTTAAGTTATACACCCAGCCCTTGTTTCATGCCCATTTGTTTTGTGCCTTTCTGCTGTAATGCCCTATGCCATTTTACACTACATCATAATTTGTGCTTTTTCATTTTTGATTTAACGCCTTTTGGCTGGTTGTGTTCTAGTATGCTAACCCCTTTATTTATGATGAGAATATAATTTTTGATGTGCAACTTTTTGATTTATGCCCACCTTTTCAGGAACAGAACTATGACATAAAACAAGAACTGGATGTACGGTGATATGAAACTTCACTGCTTCAGTCCACTTCAGTGTCGAACATCTGACAGCCACTTTTAACTGACTAGTCCACCTCACATTGCAGGGTGTGTCAGAAACTGGTAGTCATTAGGCTATAATAAAATTCCCAGTTGTAATGTAACCTGAGGCTTAGCATTGACATTGTTGTGAGTCAGTTCAGTTATTTGTATCTTTATGCCATAATTGTCTGTGAACAAATGAATCCCAATTCATCCAAACCCAACAAAATTCTAATTATTTTTCACTTGGACAATACCTAAAGTTAAGCCATGGTAGTTTTCTCCTCCATTTGCATGTTATGATACAGAATGACTTGAGCACTATGAAGTTAGGAACCGGCCTTTTCATTAGAAGCTATTTGTTGTGATTTTTCCCTCAATTTTTGTTGTGAAGCATGACTGTACCATAGTTTTATATGTGTTATTTAAACAGCAATACAATACAGACTTTTAAAGAGCTTTGTCATTTGTTCTGTTAGTTTAAATCTGTTATATCAGATTAAATCTCAATCTGTAAGAAGGTTAGGAGATTGACACTGCAGTGCCTGCCTTGGTGCATTGTATGGACCTTTTTAATTCTACACCAGCCTTGGTGCATCATATGGTTGTGAATACATTTGAGGGTACTGTAAATTTAAAACCCCTTTGTCCTGGGCAGTAGTTGAAATTTAAAACCCATTATCATTGAAGGGTTCAATATGCAGTGGGACATATGAACAACATCTCTGTTACATGCAGTGAGCAGTGTCACATATTCACAAATGGGAGCAAATTTTGAACATTCTGGCAGTTGTGCTTTTTGAGGTACTGCTATTTTTCTTATCGGTTGTATTAATTCTGTTGTTTCAGTTGGGTTATACGCACCTATCGTTATATGTGCATATATGACCTGCTTAGTTGCCATGAAAGATTTTGGTGACTGAAAGTGGAGTATGATTCCTGCCCAAGGCAAGAATTTTTTTTTTCCACCATCACAACATGGGCTTGGGTTTAATTCATATGCAGTGGATAATAGGGTCTCTTCCCCAGGGGTAGATGATCAGTGTGAATGACAAGGTATGGTGTTAAGTACAATAGACACTTACCTTCATGTACTCGGTACGTACAGAGATTGTATTTATCACTAGGCTGCTTACTGTAGGGTGTATGACATCACTGCCGCATAGCAACCAGTGATGCTGCTCCATCTTCAGTTCTCAGTCTGGCACTCAGATGTACTATATACTTTAAGCTGTTGTAATTAATTTTTGAGGGAAAATTATCTGCTATCTTCATATACATGACTTCTTTTCATTATTTATAATGCATTGTTACCATGTACACCTGCATCATGAATTGGTAAAACCAAAAAGTACATTTTTCATAAGGTGTTTATTTGAGATCAGATATGTTTTGCCATAAGAGCCGTCACTGGGCATCATAGTAGGAAGACATCAAGACTGCCATTACATGTTGAAAGATAAAATATGAATATAATTACAATCAGTTAAACTGATGACAAGTTAATTTGTAATATTTTATGTTACCCATTATTGTTTGTAATCAGACTTATATTTTATCTTTTACCAATCTGTCACACTGTAATGGCAGTGTTGAAATATTCCTTATTACCAAGATCCTTGAGGATGGCCATTAAGCCAAAACACATCAGGTCATATGTAAACACCATATGAAATCTTGTTGGTTTTCCTGTCTCCTCCTTTTCAATATTTATTAACAGGGAAACAATGTTCCCACTTTTTAACTGTACAGAAATCTTTGTGTTTTTTCACTGGCACTTTTTATATGCATGGTACAGAAGTCTTGTATTTTTTCACTCTTTAAAAATTAGACTGAAAGCCATCTCCTTAAACCATTTCATTCCTGTTCCAAAATCCAGACCTACTTGTGAGCTACATTTCATGGCACTTCTTGTTCTTGATACATTCATTATTTGACCCATTCATGTCTGCAGTCTGCGGTGTTTTCATCAAGTAAATATACATTTAGCAGCTGTGATAGTTTCTGCTTTCATTTTATAAAGCACTTTACTGCCTTAAGTATTTACTGAGGACAGATTTTGACTTGAAATGAGTTACTGTTTCATACGTGCAATAACAAAGGTCCAGGATGGATTGTAATAGTGGTCTATCCACATGGTGTTATTAGTTACATGACAGTGCTTTTTCCAGGGGTGCACAGACTTTCTAAAGGTGTAGGAGTGACCTCAAATTTCAGGTGGCAGAATGATGACATGAATGATGTTCCATACTTAGGATTCTCAAATATTAGGTACCACCATCCAAAATTTAGCCAACATGGTGACCTGGTGCCCAGGATTTGTGCACCACTGACTTTTTCAGTTGCATAGGTCATGTAATTGGAATACTGTGTGAACAGTGAATAGGAAGAAGTATAGAAGGAAGCAGTGGTCAACTATTGTAAGGTCTGTCCCAGATTTTGCCAGGACTGAGGACAACCTCACAGTCCTGTCTGACTGTTCCCAAGGACAAGGTCTGACTGCAGGACCTTCACAATACCAAGCACATTGAAAACTATTCATTTGTGATTTTTGCTTAGACTGTATGTCAGAGTGTTAGTGAATACTGAATTGGGGAAGGAATGGAAGCAATTGTGGACTAATTTGAGGTACTGTTCTGGTATTTACATAGAGGAATGCAGGAAATGCATGAAAGTCAGTCAGTCAGTTGTCATGGCCAAGCTTTGAGTTGGACACCTCTTGAATACGGGACAGAAGTATTATTGCTTGAGCATGTTATCTTTTGTGTGCTTGAGAAGCACAGAAAAAAGCTGGGAAATGCTTGTGATGTTATTCAGTTCCAGAACTGCTATTATTTTGGTTCTCATACTCTGTACAAGTACTGCCGGGTTCACATTAAACTGTAGGTCCTCTGTTATTTAGCTACATCACCACCAGCCATCACTGTCATACCTTTGGGATTAAATAGATCCTGTCCTAGGGTTGTAAAGCAATTCACTGGATTTCACATATCAAAATACTGTGGACAGTTAAGAGTACTGCAGGATTATTGATGGAATTCCATTAATTCCATTATAGTGAGAATCTAAATATACATTCTTTGGGCGATAATAAGAGTTTAAACATATAAAAAGTATGTAACAAAACTAATCACTTAATAATTTATTTGTTTCTATAAATACCAGTACATATAACTATAGAAAATAAGTTATTCTTACTCTGTGTATGAAAATGAAAAAGGCTCGCTGAGTGACATGGTCATACAATATCAAAGGATCAAGTAAAAACCAGAACATTGTTGCACTTCATCAACTCTGTTGCTGCCTTTGGTATTGACTTTGGGATTTCTTATTACAAAATTAAATTAGTACTGTGTCCCGTATTGATAAAAATAAATAAATGGCAAAAAATGCAATAATATAAAATTGAGGCATCACCACAAAATATTCTTTTAAAACCTATCATTCTAAACCTTTTTCTAATGGAAGTCTTCAAAGTATACCATCCCCCAGAACAAAATTCATCTGCGCAACATGAATATTTCAGTGTTCATTAGCTTTCCACAATGAACAGATCACTGAATTAAGTAGCTGTGCCGATGTACTCCGGTTTCCACAGTTGGTTTAGGAAGAAGTTGTGAACGAGAGCAATGTCTTTGTCAGGGGCTTTTATTAAGATTGGGATCATTGGTGGGGGATCTCGCTTCCGTCTCAAGTCAATTGGTTCGTTGACAGGCTCCTGACCTTGTGTGCGGCTGGCTGTGTCTGTCGGGCATGTCGGTTGTGTTGGTAGAGTTATGCCATATTGACATATAAGCTTCTCACGCTGTAGACGAACCCTTTTCTCAGTGATAGCATATACATGCATAAATGCTTTCTGGCATACCTCCACAGTCTGAACTCCTCGTGGATTTGCAACTAAAAAAAAGTCATAGAGAACATTTTTAACATTTTTTGTTTGATGTCCCATTCTTGCATGTTTTAAGGTTAAATGCTGAAAACACTATTTAAAAGTACAAAATGGTAATGCCTAGAATAAGGTGTAAGATGAGTCTTATTAAAATAAAGTTGACCCAAACTATTTTATGTCAGATTTACAAAGTAATTATGTTGTTCCTTCTATCATAAAATCTTTTATAATCATAACTATTAGTTACATTAATGTAATGAAGACTTGGCTCTTGTAACGTTTCATGAAAATTACCACAGACCGACTAAAAAGAATTATGCTTAAATGTTAATTGGCTGAAACACCCAAAATCACATCATTCCACTTGGTTTAGTGAAGTATGTTTCCTTGGTTGTGTTTGTAAATGTAACAACAGTGACTTTTTTTTTAGAGAAAGTTCTTTTTTTAATAACATGACACAAATTTCCCTCCATGCATTACCTACATGCCTGATATTTTAATATAGTTTGAAGTATATCTTCCCTGAATCTCTTATGTGTTGTGCTGATAACTTCAGCTATTTGCCTGGAACTATTATAATTTTGTTAATTATTCATTAGTGTTCTTAATATGAACCATAATGATGTTACCTGATCCTGTTGGTGGCCCTGCATCATTTAAAAGTGGGATGTGATATTTACAGCTAACTCTTCTCTGGTTCCTTCCTGGTACTTTATGGTCAGAAGATCTCCTTTGTACAGCCCTTGTTTCAATGTGTGCCATAAGGAACTCATTCTGTAGTGCATGGTCACCTAATCTGTAAAACTCTGTGAAGAGCTTTCGACGAATTTCTTGGGGTACTTTATCGCCACATCGTTGGGGGCACTGACACAGCACCTCTGAATCGGAAAATGAAGACAATGACTTTGTCACATTTCTTTCACACACGTTGTTGTAACCTATTTTGGGATGTAACAATATAACTTTTCGCATTGCTGTCTATAAATTGACCATATATATGCCATACAACGTTGAAGAAAACCTTAATAATGAGTACAGTTGTATACAGGATATTGACAAGGATGGATGATCTTGCGGTATATTCCTTTTGGGTCATAATTAGGACCACCGTGAAAATTACATTTTCTGTAAGATTTTAGTTGCGCTCACCTGGTTGTTTCTTGGCAGGAATTATTTTCCCAGATCTTGAAACATACTCCTGCCCAGTATTTCGTAACCTCTTCTGTAATTTTCTTTCTGATCTTGGCCAAAAGTTCGTTGTTTTGCTTTGTGTCATATTTTCTGAAGTCTCCATTTCAGACGCCATCTTAATAACATCCGCTACGATTTCTGTAAAAAGTAGTGTCCCCGATGTGTTGCTGCCATCTATCGGGCATAATGTGAACTAGGTCGTGAAGTTATAAGCGTAATCGTGCGATGCCGCAACAAGCACAGTAATAAGGACGCCGTGTACATCCTGTTACTTGTCGCAGTTGACCCGCTTTAAAGATACCGTTTCACGGCATTCCGAAAAGCTTTACTGTTGGATAGTAACAAAGCTGCATGCAACATATTTAGTTTTATTATCAGTGGATTCAGTTGTTTATGGTAACCTGTGTGTGTCTGCATGCCTATAAAATTTGAACGCATTTATTGTCATGAAACTTGAATTTGGTGTTCCTGTGTCATGTGCGCCTGTGTCCGCCATAACTTTTGAAGGTGAATGACTTTACGAAACTTGGCATGTATACAACACCAAGGGCCACATCGCCTTCCTACGTCGTAAGAGGGATAAATGAATTGAGGTACACTCCCTGAAGGACAGGGATGGTGACCTCTTTGTACGTATTGTGCCCAACCGAACAAACAAACTCCATGGTGCAGAGCCCTTCTTGAGAATCTAATACTTCCTCAGCTGGTCGGAAAGTTAAGTTCATGTATTTGGAAAAAAATCTTAACGTATCAACATTCTGTTCAGGAAGAAATCAGGAGCAAACTGAAGTCGGGAATGCTTGCTGTCTTTCGATGCAGAATGTTTTGTCTTCCAGTTTGCTATCCAAAAATGTAAAAAGTGAGGTATACAGAACTATTATTTTGCTTGTTTTGTGTGGGTGTGAAACTTGGTTGCTAACATTGAGGGAGGAACGTGGGCTGAGGGTGTTGGAGAATATGGTTGTGAGGAGAATATTTGGGCCTAAGAGTGACGAGGTAACCGGGAAGTGGAGAAAACTACATAATGAGGAGCTTAATGATCTGTATTCCTCACCCAATAATGTCCGGGTGATAAAATCGAGAAGAATGAGATTGGCGGAGCATGTAGCGCATATGGGGGAGAGGAGAGGCGTATATAGGGTTTTGGTTGGGAAACCTGAGGGAGAGTGGCAACTTGGGAGACCCAGGCGTAGATGGGAAGATAATATTAAGATGTATATAAAGGAATTGGGATGAGGTGGTATGGACTGGATCGATGTGGGTCAGGATAGGGACAGGTGACGGATATTTGTAAATGCGGTATTGAACCTTCGGTTTCCATAAAATGCGGAGAATTACTTGACGAGTTGAGTACCGGTTAGTTTCTTAAGAAGAGCTCTGTTCCATGGAGTAAGTATGTAAGTCAGAAACTTTCTCGAATCTTAAGCAGCCCGAAGATTCAGTACCGTGTTCACAAGAGCCCGCCATTATTTGTCCCTCACCTGAGCCAGTTTGTTCAAATGACATGAACATAATCTTATTTTTGTCTGCATTTATCTGTAGACCATCCTCCTTAGTAGCGACTAATGCAATTTTCATGTTTCTGTTTGTAGTCTACTGTTTTCATCCAGACTCTGTGCTTTCCTGTACCGTTTGTATGTTTCGCCTATTAAATTAACATGCGCGTAAACCACAAGCTGATGTCTCCCATTCATTTTCAGTACCTGCATACTGCCATATTCTAAAGCAAAGGTATCGCTTGTGATAAATGGTCTTCTAGTTTAAGACTATTCTGAGTAGGGAATGCATCAGACAAATATCTGCCTATGCGGACTGTGCTCGAGGTTTTATTCAAATTTGATGTTTGTGTGACCGTGCATCACTGATACAATAATATAAACAGCCAACTAGATGCAACAGTAATACTTTTATTAATAATTTCAATCAGCTCAACATGTTTTGGACGATAATTTCGCCCATCATCAGGAGCACTAGACTGTGTTTACAGCTTGTATAAAGCACCGACGATGCTGCCTGCTGGTGACTAGGATAAGTTGGAACCGTATCCTGGTCACCAGCAGGCAGCATCGTCGGTGCTTTATATCACAAGCTGTAAACACAGTCTAGTGTTCCTGAGGGTGGGGGAAATTATCGCCCGAAACATGTTGAGCTGATTGAAATTATTAATAAAATTGTTATTGTTGCGTGTAGTTGGCTGTTTATATTATTTTATTTAAATATTTTGATTACCATAACTACGTTCTTAGGTACAATAAACCCACAGAATATTTTATAAAACCTTCCCCTGAGGTTTTCGAAGCAAAATGTGGTGTGCGTTCTGCTGCATGTTCTGGCCATTTCGCCCACCTCGAATTTATCATGTTGCCATTGCTAATCTTTGCTTTCCCTTCTGATACTAATCCCATGTGTTTTTCTCAGCATTTTGTCCAGCGAGGTGACTCAATCGGTGTGATCACTGGGTGGCCTGGGGGTCAGGGTTCGATTTCCTGTAGTGACAAGAGATTTTTTCTTCTCTACATCGGCTATATCGGATTTGGGGCCCCATAACTGTACTGTTGAAGGAGGACCAGGGGTGAAGTAACCGGGGCGTGAAATGTGCAGCTTATACTTAGCACCGAGGTTAAGAATGCCCTGAGTCATGCTTCCACCACCCCTCCATGTCGTGGCGTTTAATTAACCGCAGGGGCCACGTCACTTGGTTCCATCCCGCTCTTATTATATTTTGTCTTCGTGATACTGTAATTAATTTAATTTGTTTCACTTCCTCTTGAGTGCCTATAGATAATTTTGATTAGATATTGTTGCTCCCAAGTAATTGAAACTTGCCACTTTAAGTGTTGCTGATATTGCGTTTTAATACTGTGCCACTTCGTTTTGTCGGCCTCCACGTAACGTTAATATGCATACGAACAGCTGCTAATAAAATTTCGTCTGTACGCCAGCAAACAGGCATCGTGTTAAATATAGAACCTCTTAATATAGGGACAGTCATCCGCGATTTTCAACTCTACTGTGGCTGCTGTGGGTTTTAGACATCTGCTGGCCGCAAACGCAGTTGTTTTGATCCCGGCTTGTTTCGTCTCGCTATCATAACGTACGCTCCATGTTCCAAAAATATTTGTCGACAGCGGTTGTGAAAAATTTAATTTGATTATCCATTTTAAGAAGTCCAGTCCCTGGTTTAACCCTCGACGTATTACATTTTGATTGTCGAGTATCAGGATCTTTGGGAACGATAATAATAAATGTAAGTTACATTTTCCAAAAGTTTGGGGCAGATCAATTTCGAGGAATGCTTATCTTTTATCGCTGATTCCAAAACGTTCTAATTTCCTGCCCCGTATCTAAAAATCACGTTTTGTTAGTGTGCGATAGTGTAGGCGTACTCTTAGGCACTTGACATCCAGTTGTGCTGTTGGAGCGATACACATTGATGGGAAATTACAGTCAGCCCGGGCTGTTGTGTTTGTAATTTTCTGTCATGGGCTTTTCCGCTTTGCCTTGTGTCGGCTTGATTCTGGCATTCTATGAAAGGATAACGTAGGGCTTACTGACTGTCAGCAGCAGCTTAGGGCGTATAACTTATGTTAATTGTATAAGCCGTTGAAAGGCAAAGTGGTGTAACGCAGGGCCGTGGAAAGCGGGTTCGGACCCCGGTAAAGTTTTTTTTTCGGGCCCCCCAGCAAGGGCGCGCCGGCTAAAAATCTTTACACTGAATCGGAGAGACTGTCGGTTGCTTAGTGACTTGGGCTTAGTCTGAAATGGTTAGTGCGAACATTTCAGCAGTTAACGATACTACTGAGAAAGACAAAACATGTGCAACATATTCGGACCCCGGGCCCCCTTCCGGATCGCCAGGCCCCGGTAATTTGTACCGTCTTCCCCCCCCCCCCCCCCCCCCCCCCCCCCCCCGCTCCCTCCCCCCCTATGTGCGCCCGCCATTTCCATGAGCAACACAAAAAACGGCAACTACCTATAGCTCGCCATCA
>Ga0131853_10011304_pt1 | contig 16338 bp, 10 predicted proteins | sample TergutLab28metaG_FD_92764 | JGI IMG/M metagenome (GOLD analysis project Ga0131853, IMG submission 92764) | Labiotermes labralis P1 segment gut microbial communities from Petit-Saut dam, French Guiana - Lab288 P1 (version 2) (version 2) | ecosystem: Host-associated > Arthropoda: Insects >...
TGAAAATGGATTCTGGAGAATCAGAAAGAACCATGAACTGAACGAACTCATAGGAAATGCAGACATAGTAAGATTCATAAAAAGCAGAAGAATAGCCTGGCTAGGACATGTGACGCAGATGGATGGAATGAGAATGCCTAGAAGAATACTAGAATGGAAGCCAATAGGTAGGAGAATCAGAGGAAGACCAAGGAAAAGATGGATTGAAGACGCTGAGGAAGACATCCAGACAATGGGAATAAGAGGGTGGAGAAAACTGAGCAAGGAAAGGATGGAATGGAAGAAAATCACTGAGAAGGCTAAAACCCATAGTGGGTTGTAACGCCAACAAAAGAAGAAGAATCGAAGTAGTTGAAATAGTGTTGTTAAATAAACCAGGAAACTAATGCACAGTGTGTATATAAATGTTGCATGTACCAGCACACTATACCTGTTATTCGATATTAAACAACAAATGTGTTTCAGTGTTAGTGTATAATTGTCAGTTTCTTTCATATCTAAGTACATGGTCTATAACAGCCATTCTTCTGTGGGTTGTAACTTATACTGTCATTGTTTGTAGCTCATATATGTACTCATGGTTGTACAAAAACAAAAAGTAGAAATATGACTTGTTACTCATTTGTAATCTGGTGGCAAGACTTTAAGAGAAAAATTTACCTAGAAAATGTTAACTAAAAACATTAATACAGTATGTACAAGAATAAGGATGAAAATAACAAGAATCCATACAAGGGAAGTGCAGTAAAAATTCCATATGTTTTTGACTAGTGTATTTAAGTAGAGTGGGTAAGACCTTAAGTTAATATGGATCTGCTGAAATATAAATACATTCAACATCTCTGTATGAAAGAGTAACATGGTTAGGTAATGAGAATTGCATATGACAATTTTAAGTTACAGATTTAGTGACACTTCCCTCTAAACCTACCGGTAGAAGAGTTTCAACTAAGGAAAGTGACATGACACTGTACTACTTAGCATAAACAAATCCCAGTCTTGTGTGTGTGTCAAACAGCAAACTATGCATAGCTTTTATTCACAGCTGTACCTTAGATGTCTCTTCTAGTGTTGTCAGGTGATTGAAAGAAACATCAAGAATACGTAGGTCCTCCAAACCAATCAGATCATCTGGAGAAATTTTTTCCAGAAGATTGTTGCTGAGGTTCAGCTTCTGAAGGCTATGAACACCCATCAAGGCTCCATCCAAAGTGTGCAGCAGGTTATGGTCCAGACGCAATTCTACAATCTTAGTTTCTGGCTCTACCAAATTCTAGAACAACATTTTGACATTTTATACTAACCCCTAAAGTGATGGACTGACAATGATATGAGGCAAATAGTGAGTGCAAAATCCTGGGTCTTTTCTACAGTTGTGTACAGTATTGTTAAAAGAACCAAACTAAACAAATGTGAGTTGTTTGAAAATCTGTGAATTTTGTTCTTTTGAGCCCAATCAACCACACCAAGACTATCAGTGACTTCCACACTGCCACCAAGCACATGCTGTAGGCACTAATGAAAGAAGAATTTAGATTAAATTCTAAACAGTTTTCCATATTGTTTGGTGTCTGAATGTCCTATTACCTTCTATTAAAAAATAGCATGTTTCAAGACCTGGATGTGTTCCCATCCGGAAGAAAAAGTGCAGAAAGGCAGATCGTTGGGTCCAAGGGCTATAGTCAGTCCTGGATCAGTGATCCTAGTAATAAAGGATCAGGTGTTCAGATTTGTTTCAGTTGCATTGTTGATGTATAATATCATCTTCATAAATCATTCTGACAATAAATTGTAACATAAATAGTGCAGAAGTGTTTTCATGAACCATATGTCATAATTCTACTGCCATACAGAGTACAGAGTTCATCTCATAAAGCTTGGCTTATTCTTGAAACCGTTATGAGATGTACCAGAATTAAAATACAAAATTCTGGAAATCACTTCATAGTCATATATCTTAACTATTATATTGGCTGTGAACAAAATGCCAGTACCAAAACTTTAGATTTGGAAATTGGGGTTCATGTAAGGAGTTTTGATTTGTTTAACATGCTGGTAATCACAGTCGACCACTGTACATAGTGCAGTGAAATTTACTTAATAATTTTGGTAATACTTATGACAATGGAAAGTACACGTAGAATTTATTTTTCCTTGCTTGCTAATGGTGAAATTGATTAAATATTAAAAACCAAAAGAAACGACAGGTTCAAAAGAACACACTATACCTCCATTCGCCCACTAAGATGAGAAATCTTGTTGTAGGAAAGGTCAATTATTCTAAGTCTTCTCAAGCCGTGAATTTCTTGCAAGGAAAATTCCTGAAGGAGATTACTGGTGAGGTTCAGGCAACGGAGAGAGCGCAGTGGTGCGAGAGATCCGTTCAGCGACGTTAACTGGTTATGTCCAAGCTGGAGGTCTTCTAAGGAGTCTAGTTCGGTAAATTCGTCAGGTGACAACTGTCAACAAGCAATTGAAAGGTGCAATTATTAATCATGGATAATGAAGTTTCAGTGTAAACCCATAAGTAGATATAAAACTGTGTTTCAGAAAAGCAAAAATTATGGCATTTAACAGGGTAGAAGCAATTAGAAATACTTTATACTGGTGACAAAGCACTGAAAAAAATTAATCCTATAAAGAAATACATTCTGATCCCAACACGGCACTAATTTCAGATACTGAAATGGATGATTATCTGTGTGGCAAGGATAAACATGTAGAAACTTCCCACTGTAGTCAGAAATGGCCCTCTCGCGCGCCTTTTTACAGGACTGTATCGCGAAGCGACCGGCAGTACACAGGTCGTCACTCGTCCCACCGTTGTGACATGCTTCGCTCAACCGTCAAGCAGAGCGGACAGCCAGGCGGTTGCGTCACATGAGAGGGTAGCCATTCCGAGCACGCGAGCAATCGTCTCAAGGGGGCGAAGAGTCAATCATCCCATAGGAGTGAATTCAGTCATCTGAAACGAATAAGCAGTCGTTGCTCGCGTATCTCAGCAACCACGCGCCCTTCGCCAACAGCAGTAATGGTGCAGTCACGCGCTCTGCCGAGAATTAGCAACCACAGGTTAGGATACGCCCGAGACAGTAGCACGCCGCACGCCGCTTCTTCGACACGCAGCAGCTGTTTTTCGCGCAGCAACACCGCTACAGTGTCGGTCACGCGTCAGGCTCGTCACTACAGCACAGCCGTCTGTTCCCAACATGCACGAGTGGAGTGACATCGCAAGAAGCCATAAAAGCCATAAAACCAAAACAGCAGTTCCTGTATAGTAGTTGATTATTATAATAAATCTGAAAGTAAATTGACAAGGAGTATTATCGAATAAAACAATACCAACCGACCATAAATACAACAATTTTAATATGAACAATTATAAGTCATAGGAAGTGCGCTGGCGGCATTTCTGTCAATGCCTTTTATACACTGATACATATCCTGTGAACAGTGAAAATTATCAGTCATATTGACCAGAAACTTATAAGTCAAATATCGTATCTACCTGAAGGAACTTCAGGCATACATGAATTAAAACATTACATTCTCTACACTCCCAGTCTTGCTTAAACTACAGCTTGCTGATATTAGTCATGTTTATCATACTCAAGATATGTTGCCAAATTCTGAAAGATAAGTCACTGAAACCCATTCAATGAATGTGTGATATCACAGTATAGCCAACAAAACTTTTGGACTGTATACCACGCAGCAACAATAGTTTAAAAATTCAGCTGACTGCTCTCTTCTGATAGAGCCAAAGTCTTTTCATAGACCTTATACAATGTTAAAGTTATGTAAGTCATATATATTAGCTAATGAGAGAGATGGGATAGTGTTATTTGGTGTAGTGATGAATAGTTAAAGGTCTAGCCAACAGAAATATTTTTCATCTATACCATTCTTTTACAGTGCAACTTTAAGGTAAAATACACCACAGTTTCTCCACCAACGTTGTACAATGTTATACTATTAAAGTGTGTGTCAATTGTTATTTAAAAGACTGCTGATACCTCTTGCATATTACCGAATAATGCAATGTGACTGTTAGCACTTCTGCTTCATACCAGGAATGTCATTGATTCATATCTGGACCTGGTGACTGATTACATTGATGGTGTTTCTCATGGTGTTCCATGGCCCTTGCCAGCATAAGTTAGAATACTGCTGTAAAGTAAGCAACTATCACATCTTCCCAAATTTTTTCAATTCTATATTTACAACCACCCTTCCATTTGATGCTACACAGATACCAGCAGTGAAATGGAAAAATGGTCAGCCCCCCCCCCCCTTCCCCAGCAATGTAATAGTCAGTGCCCTGTATGATTACTAAAAATGTTACCCCATGTCCGATGACAGAGATCCAGAATACTGCATTCTGTATGAAAAATGAACTCTAGTTGGAAAGAACCCGCAACAATTATAATATTCTCTATGTTAGGAGCCACCACTGATAGTCGCCCCCCCCCCCCCCAAGCTGCGGGGTCTGCAGGGTCCTTATCTACACCACTCACTTCCAGTTAATGTGACTGAGAAACTGTTACTAATAAATCAGGATTTTATTGTTTCTGAAGATCTGACATCTATACTCACTTCCTGGATATTATTGTTGCATAGATGGAGTAGTTTCAGCTTCCTTGTCCCCTGCATTGTTCCTCCCAGGTTCTGCAGTTCATTGTGTTGGAAGAAGAGAGATTCAAGTTGGATAAATTTTCGTAGTTCTTCTGGCAATTTCTGCAGCCGATTATTACTAGCATGGATCAGAAGCAGTTTATTTCCCTCTTGGGGAAGTTGTTCATCGAGGGTAGTCAGCTGGTTTCCATTTAGAAATAACCATTCTAGCTCCTTCAGACACCTACAATAATTATACATATGTATAGAACGTAATGAGAAAGAATTTATATCACTGAAATGTTTCATGAGACACATAGACTGACAATAAGTACTATACAAAGTAATGGTAGAAATAAAACATTAGTAACTACTCTTTACCATCAATAAATGCTAAAAAAGATGTGTTAAATAATTAGTTCAACGGCAGGCTTTTAGAATGATAATTCTGTATGTTTCAACTCAGTGTCAACAGGGAATTACTTGATCAGTTGAATAATTAATAATTTCTCAAGGAAGGCCCCTAAACATGGCATTAGTTATCCTACTCCATCAATTATTACAAGTTCAAAAAAGCACACAGTATTTGTGATATCAATCATTACAGTTTCTTACAACATTGAAATATTTACCTCAGTGTGCCATTCAGGTGTGTGATATTGTTGTAGCCAAGATGCAGATGTCGTAATGTATGAGGTATGGAAGAATGATCCAGTTGAGAAATATTATTCCCTGCAAGCACTAGGTGTTGTAAGTCTGTCATATTCTGCAAAAGTATTAAAAAAAATCAGTTCTATAAGGTTTAGATGATGGTGTATTTTTGTTAGGACTACTTAGCTTCTGGTTTTTGGTCATGATCCAGTGTTTTAAAAATACAATATAAATAAATGTTTTGAAAAGCTGGAAATATTTCCATCCTGAAGTAAGAAGGTGTGATGACATCTTCTCAGGTGGACTTATTAGGTCGAGCTTTCCTGAGTTTTGTACCATATTTTCACCTGTAGGAAGAAAATAATTCATTTTCTGAAATGTTGAATTTACTTCATTATACTTTCAGAAAACGGTGCCCAAAAGCTAAATAATTCAAAATATGAACACACACATTTATAACCTTACACTCTGACATCACAGAACTTGCCAGAAATTAAATATTTGTGTACTTAATTTAAGTAAGAGTAGGATATCTCAAGAGGTCGGAGTACTAAGATACTACCACTACTGTATGCAATACAAAGTATAGGGATACACGCAGAAATGTATTTAACATTTGCAAAGGATGAATAACCTTTGAACATGTAAACAAGTGTGCCAGTGATACTCTATTAGGAGACAAATAAAAGTTATCAAATGTAGGATCTTGCTGGTATGGACTGAATTAGCATTCAAGCTACTGAGTTGATGGCAGTTATGACGTTTGGAACAAAACAATATAAATTCTTAAGCTTTAATTTATTACTAAACATTTTCTTGATTTTATTGTATAATTAAGTGACTTATGCAGTCCAAGTCTTGTCCTTACAACATATTTTCATAAAATCAATTCAATTGCCATCCTCCTGCCTGTACTTGTGTTTCCAAATTGGTGACATCACATGGGATTTTTGAACCAAAATATTGTATGTATTTCTTGTATCCCAAATACAGACTATGTATCCTGATTCAATGAATCTTCTCAGCTTAATCATCTCACTATATTAGATGAAGTATATAAATTACTAATTTTTTAATGTTCTCTTCTCTCCATTGTTTTATATTCCTTACTTTCAATATTGCTTCATGCAGTTATTGTTACACATAACAATACTTAAGGGGTTTCGCTGTTCACAGATGTGTGTGTGTGTTTATGAATAGTTCAGACTTTGAAAGAAGTTCCATCATGCAAAGAGGGTCACAGAAGCTTTAGAAAACCCTTGTTGACTCTTTTACGCACCTGGAAATCCATGTCTGTGATTGTTTTGAGCCTACTACGACCAATATCGAGTGTCTTAAGAGCAGGCATCTGCCTCAAAACGTGATATGGTACTTCAGGCAGAGAGTTGTCTGCCAAGCTCAGGTACTCTGCATGCCCTAACCCAGCAAATACAGATTCAGGCAAGGAGCTGTAACATAGACCAATGGAACTATACATATGTGCTTTCTATAACATGTTCATTATTGAAAATGGTATAGATCTGAAAATGTCATGTTTCTTCATGTAAAACCGCTTGCAAAGAAGAAGTAATGATACACATTCTTGAAAGCAGGAACTAAATTGTATGCAGTGACAGCTGAATCATGGTTTATGTCATGAATCCAGTTTCAACCAGTATCTACAAGTGAATCAAAGTCTCTTACAGCTCTGGTAACTTCATGGATGTTATCAACATTCTGTGAGAAGCAGATTATATTACAACGCTTGTTCAGACAAGCCACAAGAAATTACTTAGGTATTCCAATTGTGGAGGGCAGGTACAATGAATATGCAGGTATAATCAGAAATATTTACTTCCAAGCTTGAAATACTAATAGAGAATTATTGGAAAAAGTGGCATTTATGAAGCAATAACAGGTGTAACAACGTCTTCCAGAAACCAACAATTCCATTATTCTCAAAAACAAATTCCTGTTTTTGTTTTTGACATGGGAAATTATGATTTTCTCAGCAAACAGGACCCATATTTTAAAACATTCCGTTTTCTTCACTGAGGCCCGAATTACATAAAATAAATTATGGGTAAAGACCAGACTGATGGATGTGGAAGGAACTGAGGTTTATGTCAACGAGATGGAGATGTGTGTGTGTGTGTGTGTGTAAGAGATTGACACTCCTCGGAAAACAACTTTGACTTCTGTTCCAAGTTTTCCAGCCTCTTTACGAATGAAAATAACAGGAGGACTTACGTGGAGAGCACATTCGTCCGTCCGCCCCGTCTCTATTGCTAAACTAATATCAGCGACAAAACCGATTGTCGAATATTTATGAAATTCGGCACTGGAATTTTGTAAGGAAAGTTGTCGAGTAAGAATTAGTTTCGTAAAAACCGGCGCAGTTAACAGGCGTAATTTACTTAAGGGCGTGGAGGAATGTCTGCCCGTATTTTCCACACTTCTTGACAATTTGGATAACATTCGATACAGCACATTTCCATATAATGCCATTAGTTACTATACGTGTCAAGAATATCGGCGCAGTAAAAGCCCCACTTTGCTAAGGGAATAAATGAAATTTTGTTTTTATTTTCTACAGTTCTCCTCCGATATGAATAAAACTTGATAAAAGAAATATCTACAAAAAATATTCATTGACAGCTTCGTAAAAATCGATTAGTGGAAGCCATATCGTACTTGGGTCTTAATTACATTTCTATATGTACTTTCCATATTTTTGTCCAATTTGGGTAAAAATCTCTGCCAGAGATCTGCACATGATTCCGTTACACATTTGTGATTTTCGTGAGAATCGGTGCAGGAAAGCCCCTATTTTTCTTATGCGCGTAGATTAAATAAGAATAGAAGCGCATATCTTGAAACCCTGAGTTTTCTGAAAGTAAAGAAGACATTGGACCAATTTTTGTAGTCCGCTACGGTGCGTTCATTTCTTGCTCTGACCTCCAAGCAAACATTATAGTTTTCGGCAATCAAATCCGGACGTTAAGGAAGTTCGAAAGCGAAGAATGTCAACAGTTCAACTACTAGTTCCATTGATACTCCCTGTTCAAAACCACATCCATCAGATGAGCCAAGAAATTTCCGGCCTTATGCAACACAAATTGTTACCGTGTTCACAATACCCCTCAAAAATTCAAAATTTAATTATCAAAATATAAATGTTAAATTTTCAAAATAATATATACTTCGTAAGTCTGACATATACTGGCTATAAAGCTAAGTTATCCGTGTGTAGGCCATGAAGATGTATGAGGGAGTTGAGCTATTATTTCATTCATACTTAACCTCTGTGATTGGTCAGCTGAACGCCTCGGCCACCCTACCCCACGTAAAGAGCTCCCGATATTCATTAGATAGGAGGCTGGTTGAAAACCAGATAAGATTTGGACGCTTCAGTGAAGATAGAATCGTCTTATCCTTGTGGGAAATCGAAAGATGATTCCTCGGATGCCCTGTCCATAGTGTAAGATTACACTAGCTCCATTACAGTCACAGGTTATGTTTTACAAACGAAACGTAGAAGTATCAACCTTAACACTGCAGAAGCATCAGTTATGGGCCTAACAGCCAACAAAACAGAGATGGATTGAGGTTAAGTGTTGTTTTGTATGAAGATGTGATGACCGACCCGTGAGATAAGAAAGGCATCCGGTTTTTATCACCCCATATTGTTACTATGCCTTCCCAGAGACAGGGAAGAATAAGAACACTCACATATCCAAATGCACTTCGGAACCAATTATTTTGAAACTCGTTACCAAAAAATGGCGTTTTACCTATTCCTGAGTATTCAAAACATTATGTCATAAAAATACAAGTTTCTTGCTGATGTTCAGTGGCGTACCGAGGGGGGGTTCGGGGGTTCAAACCGCCCTCCCCCCCCCCCCCGAAATTCCGAGGGCCCTCCAAAATCGTGCCAAACTCAACCCGACTGTGAAAACTGTTAAGAATTGCTGAATTTAGGAGGCCAAAACCCCTAGATGTTCGGAAAAAGGCAGTAAAATTCTAAAACTACTTAGGTTCGCAACTGTTGTACATTAGCAATGACAAATAACTCGGTTATCGTCGTAAATAGTCTTAAATTACAAAAAATTAAGAAAATTTTACTATACGAAATGAAATTTCTTGTACCAAATTACAGCTGCCTTCAGAACCCCTGACTAGGGGGCTGCCGCCCCCAGATCCCCGTTCTCCCTGTCCTCTGTCCTCAACTGAATTTGTTGACACCCCCCCCCCCGAAAAAAATTCCTGGGTACGCCACTGCTGATGCTTTAGTAAGAACAGGTCACTGCATATCCCGAATTATGATAAAGAAACCCATTAATGGCAATGACCTGATATTTTGTCTCCACACAAGAATGCACTTTTTCACAGCGCGAGGGATTAGGCAGCTGAATGTGGGCTAGAGTTTAGGCAGATGACTTGTGACTTGTGACTTCCCCGTGAACTCCGTCCCAAACACTCGAGCGGTGATTCGAGGTTACGACCTCTGGAAATATCACCCTACAGGCGCCACGGTTTGCATCTTGGCTGGCGGCCAGTCTCAATGCTTGTTGTTCATTACATATTCAGAACTCATACAGCAAGTATAAAAGAGAAAATTATATTAATGCTCGAAGTCGCTTTGCGAACCGTTCACATTTAAGTTTTACACTAAGGATGGAAATGTTATTACCCAGTACTGAATAACTCTGCACAAACAAAAGAGGGCCTTTAATTTAACGGTTATTACGATTTATTTCCTGATTCCACTTTATTAGCACATAGACCTTCCAACCATCTCCTTGTAGATGTTTCTTCCCTCATTGGTATTCACTTTACTTATTCTCCCAAACAAGTTTACTGCAGAAAAAATGCAGCAAAGAAGAGAGAAAGCATCAGATTGCATGCAGTGATAAATTCTACGATTGGCGAAGCTAATTTTTCTTAAATATCTTACGCTGTTTAGAACAGCAGTTTTCCTTCTTTTTCTTTACTAAGCCGAAACATAAAATGTTTCAAGTAATAGTTATAGACTTCAGCAGACATTCGAATCAGCCTTACAAAATTTGACCTGATTTTCTTATGTGGTTTAGGAGATGTAACGTACATGATTACAGGCACAGCGACGTAATAACACCACAAATATAACTTGCATAAACAGAGCGGGATCGAGCCAAGTACTAAATGAAAGAATTAAGCATTTTTAAACTAGCTTAAGTGTTTGCATTTTCACAAGGGATGCACTGTTTTATCCCCATAATCATTCTGCACGAAGTCTTTGAGGCAAATATGATGAATTGCAGAAATCTGCGCTATTTTAGATAGCCTGTCTACAGACACACACATTGCGCATGCATTACGAATGCATGCATGTATAATTTACTTACTACGTGGGTGTGTGTGTCATTGATCATTTCATGACCCTGTATCACCTTCAAGACTGAAATGACCTTGAATTACGAATATGGAGCCGGGAGTGCAAGGTTCGTGGCCTGACTCACTGTTCCGATACCCGCTGAAACAACTCGGAACTGCACGTCTAGAAAATAAATCCATGAGCCGTCTTCCTACAGCAGACCGTGTCTACAGTACTGCTGCTTGCATTGCCTGACCAGCATTCTCGGCTACATCAAGACCTTCAGAACCGGTAACACAGTGCCCATGCTGAAGGTAACAACACAGGTACAAATAAGATGACGATTCTGAGTATTCATTTTAGTAGTGACAGAAACATTCCCTTACACGTGAGCTTCTTAAATATCCATTAACCCTGAGGCCTAGCGAAGATTGGGCTCCTAGTAACGCCTGCAGTTAGACTGCCTGTAGCAAGTATTGGGCAGAAAAGTTGCCGCTGCGGTACGGCGCTAGAAAACGGATCGAAACAAAGAATGTGGTTGAAATTCGCTCTTTATTTGTGATTTTTAGAAGTGGCGCTACTTAGGATGTGAAAGGATGTATAAATATTTCACACACACACACACACGTGTACACATATGTATTCTGTTGTATATACAATATGTCTAATTATACAGAAGAGGACGAGTTCCGTTCGCACTGCATGTGGAGTAAGTGTATGTACATAATGCAAATAAGATGTGTGAACCAAAAATTATTTCTAAGCACATTTACTGACGACGGGGGCTGTAGGTTTACACGTTTTGTGTTCGAACTCGTAGTTGAGTCCCAAACGAATCCTGTCTGATACCAACCATTTTCTTTATTAGTTAGATATATTATGGCAGCCTTGCCCTTGGGTCAAGAATTCTTACCACTGAAGTGACCAACCCTCCAAACGACCTGATGTGCCAAAAGGAAAAATAAGAAGTAGGCAGGCACGATCATAAACTGGCTGAACGATACGATGGCAGACAATGTGAGGTATATGGCAGTTGCTAGTGGTATGAAACTGTGTGTGAAGAGAGCACGCATGTGTGTAACTAACAGAAATGAAGATCAGACCATAAGGAATAAAGCCAAGTGCCTGGAAGTACTAAGCTGTAATAAAGAATGGGAAAAAAAAAGAGTTAGTGTTTTTATGTCAGTGCTACACATTATTACTGACTTGCGTAAGTATTATTCCACTAAAGACTTAGGCACCAAAGCTGCAGCTAAATCTATCCGTTTCCAAGGCAGCCCAGTGGATGATGCAACACGTCGAATTGTAACGTCATAGGAAATAAATGGACGTTGGCAAGCGTGAACGATACAATCCTTCGTTCATAGACTAACATGAATTCGTTACATTTTCCTGTAATACATGACTTACACTATCCCGAAGTGCTGAGTTGCCGAAATTCTTCTGTCTAACGTTGTTTAGGTTGTTACGATTTCTATTCTCGATTCCAGCCACGATGAATAAGGTTCATTTTTGTGACTTTCTTGGAACGAGAGGGAAATTCAAATATACAGCTAAATGTGCAACAGCTGCAAAGTCTGTAGCTTAACATTTTGTAGAGTTTTGTTATTGCGATCTCATGACACGCATCCTATTGGCTCTGAACTTCAGTGTGAGCCTGACAAAACCAGTAAAGGTAAAGCTATCCCACTGCAAGCACGGACAGACCCTCAGGTATCCAGGGGTTTAAGGCTCCCAGAATTTATAGACAGTTGGTGCATTAAGGTGGTAAAGTTGTCAGCCTTACGCATCGGCAGCCTTAAGAGTTCATGAAATGTTCCTGCTACTCATTTCTGTTAGGCGCGGAATTGACCCAAGGGTCATAGTGCGGCCGGGAGGATTATGACAGTTGAATATTCCAATGAAACCATCGGCAAACGAACCCGCGACATTTAGGTTTGTATGATGCACGAGTGCGCTCACCAAGTGTTGATTAAAACGTGGGTGAATCTGTGCTGTAAATCTCAATGCAGCAGGCCAAGGATTGCTAGCTGAAGCTTAGTAATACTCCTTCGTCCTGTGAACAACGTAATCGATGGACCGTTAAATTAGCCCCTGATGCATTAACCCTTATCCTGCTAACGTGGAGAATATGGTGAGCTCTTAATAATGCCAGCAAATGACAGATGGGATTTAATTCGGCGTTTAAAGGGTTAAATATAAAACTAGCTGCACGTAGTAACTGGACACTTTCACAAATGACTTCTAGCGGTTCATTCACGGAATTATGACTATTACATTCAGTGTGAACGAAAATTTCGTGACAAAGAGTAAGCGAAGTTTGTTCATCTGGATAATTTTATTTAATACTGAGTCGAATTCAGGCACAGCAATGAAATTTTAATACCGTCACCGTCAGGGAATTTTAAGGTCCTCAGTTGATATTCTACCGGTCACTCACAATATCAACTGCCGACTGCGTTAGCAAAACGTCTAGTGCTGCCCGGCCATCACACCACCTATGTAATTCTTCGGAACCTCACCGGCAACTTCGTGAGGGCAGTAAATAAAAAAGTTATGTAAATCTGTCTGCAATTGCCTGTACCTCTGAAAAAATTAAGGATTTATAATCTTTGTAATTTTTGTAATCTTTGCACTGTCAACAATACATAAAATTAAGCATTTGTAGTTGAAGAAATAAAATTCAGAAATCTAACCACAAAATAAGAATAAATATTGTCTGGAACAACAAACATTAAAACATTTTGAAATTAAATTCTAGCCTACTAACAAAACTAGCCTATTTATAGCTTAATTATGCCGGTCCCAGTGGCCGCGCCGTCCAAGGCGTAGGTCTGCGGCTGCTCGCCCGCTGAGACTGTGGGTTCGAATCCCATCGTCGGCATGGAGTGTTGTATGCTGTCATGTAGAAGTCTCTGCGACGAGCTGATCACTTGTCCAGATGAGTTCTACTGACTGTGTTTCGTCGTTGTGTGTGATCCAGAAACCTCGTAAATTAGGAGGCCCTGACACACTGGGGGCCGTCGAGCTCCAAAAATTAAAATAACAATACCTTAATTATAGCCTAATTATAATACACCTGCTTTCTTTCGACAACTAAGTCCATGTCAAGAGGTTATCAAAACTCTGAAGTAATATCTAATTCATTCCATCGATAGCAGTACCCAACTTAATACGCGTCTACACTACGTTAAACGTACCAAAAGGGGCACCATCGCAATATATGCAATTGTTAACACGTCTCACTCTGCCACATGTGTCTTGTACTGAGCTTGTGACACATATTGTGTAGCATTTCACGTACATAATTTCAATGGTAAATTAGATTTTATCACTAAAGGGTAAGGTGAAGGTAAAAGGAAGACACACGGCCATCATGTTTTTTTTTTACATTATTCAGAAGAGCCAACAAAAGCCACAGCTCTTCGTGTATTAATTAGCTCTCTAAATCGGTTATAGTCTTAATTACATGCCACTTAATTTGTTCGCAAGTACACTTTTGTCATTTGAAGCACAACGCACAAAACACGTGCAGCCGTGTTTGTAGTTAATAGTTAAGAGCATTTAAAGAAAATACTTTGAGTTGGCTTACGATTTCCAAAAACGTAATTGCTTTAACCCTTTAGACGTCGAATTAGATCCCTTCTGCCATCTGCTAGCATTATGAGGAGCTCACCATATTCTCCACGTTAGCGGGATAAGGGTTAATATTCACTTTGATGCTCCTGGAAGACCATTATCTGAAGGTCTAGTCAACGTATCTGACATTCCCAAAGCCACTCACCTGTTCTTTAACCACATTTAATATTAGTGACAGTCACACGAGGAACTACATCACTCCGCAGATGTTTTGTGTGGACACAACCAATTAATACAAAAACCAATGAAGTCGAAATAACAAAGAACCCAAAATTAGTAAGCCTATCGCGATTAGGCAGTGTGTGCGAGCTGGTCTTGTTGCACCTTCCTAAGTGACGTCAGTTAACGTCGGCATTGATGTGGTTAATAAATTGAATTCTGAAATTCCAATAGACGTCAGTCCCTTGTTCTAGTGTGTTGGCCCATTTAAAATATTTATTGGTTTAAACGTGGCGTAGTAATACGTCTCATTTTGTGAGTGCGTGTATGAATCCAGTACATGAGAATAAGTAGACAAAATGACCTTTACTGACATGGTAGGGATTGATTTGAGCCCTTGCCGAAGGCGGTACAGCTTCTTGGATGTGGGAAGTGCCTTCAAAGAACAACATAAGAAACGTGTTAGAAAGAAGGTTCCCTGTTAGCGGACTGAATAAATTGTCGCACTATTTGAGAGGCATGTTGCAGACACGCTGCAGTCCGTATCGGAATTGAAATTCTAACGTGTGAACTTAAATTTAAGACGAAAGAATGCCTCTCTGTGGGAAGACAAGTGAATTTCAGAGCTAACTTAGAGTAGGCATGCAACAGAATCCGATGTTTCAGTATTGTTACTATCATTAAGCTCTTATTGAAATGGACCCAAGATAAAATTAAACACTTTCCTGGATCGAAGTAATTCATTTAGAAGCGAAAAGCTGTCCAGATTAACAGCCTTTGAGCAATCACAATTTTAATACCATGTACACCATTGGTCCTGAACCAGGTCAATTTCAATCCAGATCGTCAAAATATATTCCTTTGAAAACTAGCCTAAAACTGAGAACTGCGAACGTCCGGGCTACTACGCAGCGAATAGTGGTAAGTCCTATCGGTCCCATCTTCAAAAGTAAAGAATCCAACAAGCATCTCACTTATACACATATACATATATATACACTTATATATATATATATATATATATATACAAATGTACACATAAATATACGTATGTATCAATTTCCATTCAAAACTATGTAATGAATCGTCCATTCTTGCCAACCTGATGACGCCGCGTTGGGCCGAAGTATGATGTAGCGGTGCAGTACTGAATAAACAAATTGTGTTCGACTTTATCTATTATGAGTCTTGTTGCATAAAATGCAACGGGAATGAATAACTTTAAAATTACTAACTTTGATTTGTTTTTGGTATTTTCCGACCTCCATCTAGAGCCCTGCCTCTACTTCTTCATGCGTCTTTATGGTCTGGTGCTTACTTAGGCACAGAGATTATTATTATTATTATTACTCTATAAACTGTAGCGTGTTCAAGAGAGGACATAACCCACTGACGAAACGGTTCCTCTGTTTCCATTCGTATGGTACAGTCTTTAGCAAAGACCATCTTTTTGCTTAGCTACAGGACGGGTGTTTCCTAACGTTATCCATTTGTACGTTCCGGTGAGAAAAACATTACCACATCCCTTCCGTCTTAGCAGTACCTTTCTCACCATCTTCCACAAAGTGATGTTTCTATACGCGAATAAATGACGTAGCATACCACACCACATTCGTTATAGGAAGTACAGGGTGGGGCATAAAGATCTCCCACTTTTCGAAGAGGTATAAAATAAGAAAGAAGCCATCTAAAAAAAAAATTGAACATATTTCTGAAAAGTACATTAAAACAGTTTTTAATGGGCTTTAAAAATCAGATCAGACATAAGGCAGCCGTCGTTGGCAACACATTGCTGAAGACGTTCCCGGAAGCTCTTTATAACTCTCCGGGTTAGCTCAGGCGTAATGGAGTCGATTTCCTGTTGGATCCTTTCCTTCAAATCCTCAAGAGATCGAGGACGATGTTTGAAAACCTTTTCCTTTAGGTATCCCCAAAGGAAA
>Ga0131853_10011305_pt1 | contig 16338 bp, 11 predicted proteins | sample TergutLab28metaG_FD_92764 | JGI IMG/M metagenome (GOLD analysis project Ga0131853, IMG submission 92764) | Labiotermes labralis P1 segment gut microbial communities from Petit-Saut dam, French Guiana - Lab288 P1 (version 2) (version 2) | ecosystem: Host-associated > Arthropoda: Insects >...
AAACCAGCAACAAAAACTTGCCTATTTGCCCCATGCCTATGTCGTCAGAACCCCGCTCGTACCTTTGGGTACTGCGGGAACCTGACTCCTTGGCAAGGGACAAAAATTCTGCGTTTTATGTTATAGTAAAAAGACTCTAAACCAGTAACAAAAACTTTATATTTTTTTCACATAACGTCGTCCTTTGAACCATGAGAATACCTTTGGGTATTCTCGGAACCAAAGTCCTTGTTCTGCAAAAAAATCTATGCGTTTTTGCGTTACTGTTTCAGAATCATTTTACTATACTGTTTCGAGATTGTTTTACTATAGTAATTTGGGATAAATGCAGCTTTTGCCTGTGCAAAAATTTCAGGGATTTCATACGCGCCTGAAAAACTATGTTTAATTTATGCTTCACAAAAAGTCTAATCACTGTTAAAATTTGTATTCATCTTTTAACAGCCTGTATTCCACTCGGTTTTTCATCTGTCCATTATGCCATGTATGGTTTTTGCGCTCTGCTTCTTTTATCATGCCGCATTTTTGCATAATGCGCTCTGAGGCTTTATTTTCTGCCAGGCAACCGGTGTATATGCGGTAGACGTTGCCTTCTGAAAAGGCATACTCTATGACTGCTTTTACCGCTTCTTCCGTATATCCGTATCCTCTATGGTCAGGTGAAATAGCATAGCCAACCTCAACCATTTTGCCAACAGGTGTAGTTTCTGTAACCATATATCCCACAGAGCCTAAGAATGCTTTTTTTTCTTTATGTTCCATTGTAAAAAAGAATTTTGTTCGCTGGGGGCTCCGGGCTTCGGCTATAGCTGCTTCCAAATTTTTGCGGTTATCTTCTAAGTATGTTGAGCCGATATCCGGCCAGTAGGTTAGTGTAAGCTCGTCAGACAGCATTTTGTGGTGGCCGTCTAAATCTTCTATTTTAGGGTCGCGAACTATAAGCCGCTCTGTCTGCAAATAAATCATATAATAACCCCTTCTTTTTGTGTGTTTTTTCCATATTTCACAATTAAAACCTCCAGTGCCAGTTTATCGGTGATTCTGCCTGTTTTTATGTTTGTATCTGCTTCAAGGCAGTCTTTAAGCGCCTGTGTAAGTTCTTTCACACTGAAGTTGCCGGCCTGCTTCATACACTCCTTAATTGCGAAGGGCGGGGCGCCAAGAGCGGCAGCTATTTCGGAAGAAGTTTGGCCTATGTTTTGGGCGCACCCAAGTATTAGGCGGAATTGGCGGGCTATAAGTGAAAGTATCATAATGGGTGCCTCTTTGGCTTCCATAAGATTTTCAAATATTTGAAGTGCAAGGCCCGTGTTTTTTGTGGCTAGAGCATCCACTAATCCAAAAACTTTTGTTTCAAGACCTTTTGTACATATGTGGTCTATATCAGTAATCACGGCTGTTTTTTTTAAGCTGCAATAGGCCGCCAGCTTTGCCATCTCTTTAGAAAGGTTTTCCATATTTCCGCCTACTGTTCTGATTAGATGAACAGCCGCACCTTTTTCTATAGCTACACCGGCAGCCTTCATTTCTCTGACCACCCATGTTATAAGCTCGCTTTCAGAGGGCCTTTTAAACTCAATACAGCCACCGAGCGCTGAAACGGTTTTGTACAGGGCATTTCGTTTATCCACATTATCTTCTATGAATACAATAATACTTGTATCAGGTAAATTTTTAACTCCTGATGCAATGGCCTGGGAATCATCCTTTCTCCCTGTGGCAAAAAGGCCGCTGTTTTTTACAAGAACAAGCCTGTAATCACATAAAAATGGCAGTGTTTCAAGAGCGTTTAGTATATTTGAAACGCTTTCTTTCTCCCAAAATACATCTACGTTTACAGAAGTTTCACCTCTTGAGGCAATAAAATCCTTCATTTTATTTTCGTAAAGGCTTATTAAATATTTTTCTTCCCCATAAAACAGATAACAGTTCCCGGGATTGCCTTCATTTAAGCTTTTGCCTAAGTCCTTAAAGGACGTTTCTTTCATGATTAATAATCTCCCAACATTGTTGTTATTCTGTTGTTTTTAAGGTTTATTATAATCGCTCCGTGGGTGTCTGTGGAGTAAAAGCTGATATTTCTTTCATTAAAACGAGAGATGACGCTGGGGTGGGGATGGCCGAAAGTATTATGCAAGCTCACTCCTGCAATAGCCGCTCTTGGCCTTAGCACGTTTACAAATTCATCTCCTGTAGAAAACCTTGACCCGTGGTGGGCCACTTTTAGGATATCGGTTTGAAGATTTGTGAAACCAAGCAGCAACCGCTGCTCTGTTGGCAGGCCAATATCACCGGTGAACATAATACTAAGCCCCATGTCAACATAAAGTACCATAGAGGATTCGTTTATGTTTTCGTAACTAACATTTTCAGAAGGGCCTAAGACCATAAATGCAATACCACCATCTGATTCAAAGGTATCCCCTGCTTTTAGAAATATTTTCTCAACACCGTTTCTAAGTGCGGCTTCTTCCAGCAACAAATATATGGGGTCTTCCTTGTCCATGTGTACATGCAGATATAGATTTTTAACATCTATAATATCCATAAGCTCTATGGCTCCCGCGGCATGGTCTGCGTGAAGGTGGCTTATAAATATCCCGTCAACGCGGCCTATTCCTCTATGTGCTAAATACGGTGCTACAACACGCGCGCCGGTGTTTCTTTCAATCTCTAAAAAAGAAAGCTCATCCCCTAAATGCCAGCCGCCGCTGTCTATTATATAAACCTCACCGAACCTTTCTATAACAGTAGCGTCACCCTGGCCTACATCAAGCATTATCATAATAGGGTCTTTCGGGCGGTTATAATAAATGCTTAGGGAGGTAATATATAGAATAAGCGCCGCACCTAGGAGGCTGTATTTTGCTCTGCTGTTAGCTTCACTTGCAAACAAGTACCAAAAGACGGCCAATAAACCCATAAAAGTAAATGCCAATAAATAATGGGGTGAAGCAACCAGAATTTTGGAAAAAGGCAAATTGGCGGCGAAAAGGCTGATATTTTCATAAAAAGCCAGTAAAAAATATATAAGGCCGGCCATAAGCCCTGCCAAGGACATAGAAACAAGCCCTAAAAGACCCATAATAAAGCCCGGCACTATAACAAAAGAAAGCAGTGGGATAACCAGAAGATTGACAAATATAGAATAAGTTATAAGTTGGTTAAAGTGATATACCTGCACGGGGATAGTTACTATAAAAACAATTAGGGAAGCCGCTGTAAGCTCCATTCCCCATAATTTTGGGCCTTTTTTAACGCCTGTTATTTTTTTAATGTAAAAGCTTACAGGCTGGGCAAAAAAGCCAAGGCCCAACACTGCCGAGAATGAATATTGAAAACCAATATCAAATAGCCACAAGGGCTCATAAGTAAGCATGGCAATGCCGGCTATAGATGCGGATGATACCAAGTCAGGCTCTTTCCAGAAAAGCTTAGAGGCCACCAAAACACCGGCCATTATTACAGCCCTTACAGTGGAAGTGCTTGCGCCTGTAAATATGCAGTAGACACAAAGAAAACCCAGGGTAATAAAAGCCGCCGTCTTTACGCTTGCTATTTGCCGGAGTGCGCGGTCAATAAACAGGCCCATTATTGAGATATGCATTCCGGAAATTACCAGAACATGATATATGCCGCTGTCTCTGTAAATGTCTCTCACATTGTGGGTTAGGCCTCCGCGGTCGCCTGTTACCATTGCAGAAAGTATACCTGCTTTTTCCTCGGGCAACGAGGCATAATAGACGGCGCTTATGCTGTCTCTAAGTTCCCGCAAAACAGAACGAAAGCTGAATGTTGCCCCGTCATCACGCCAAAATTCCACCCTCATTGTATAGTCGTACCCTCTTGCACCCAAATAATGAAACTCGCTGAACCCGCCCGGGTTTCTTGTGGGTTGCAGTCCCCAAAGAGTACCTATTAAATATACACGGCTGCCGGCGGTTATAATTTCTCCCTCCGGCTCCTCCTTTAGTGAGGCTAATACTTTAAGGCGCTCGTAATGGGTTTTGCCGCCTGAACTTATACTTTCGGTGAAAACCGTAAGCCGCTGTGCTCCTGACGAGGTGAGTGCAGTGTCATGCACTATGCCCTCTATTCTAACCGGCCCGCCATTTTGTGCAATTTCGTCAATAATTTCATTTTGCGGTACAGAAGAAGCATATGCAATATAAAGCCCCATGAGCGGAAACAGGAGAAATAACCATGCCGCCCGGCTTTTGCACATAAAACGGGCTTTGATGGAAAAAAGAATTAAGAGTGCGGATATAACTATTGTTGCGATAATGTTATCTGATAAACTTACTGATAATAACGCAAATACATACAAAAGAAAGCAAATGAATAAAGTCCTTTTCATAGGTCGCTGCCTTTAATTGAAAGGTTTTCGACTGTCAGGCCGACAAAAAGGAAATTATAATCTATTCCCAGAATATATGCAAGTGCGACTAATTCGCTTACTCTAATGTTAATGCGATTCGTTTCAATTTTTGTATATGTGCTCCTGGACATTTTTAGGCCCATAATTTGTAACTTGGCTACAACTTCATCTTGTGTTAATTTTTTATTTCTTCTGGCTTTTTGTATGTTATTTCCTATGTCCATATCCGGTCTAATTTTCTGCACTAAAAAACCGCCTTGAAGTTCTGTATTACGAACATTTTCTTGATTGTATAGAAAATAAATATAATTATGTTTCGCAATAAAGAACTTTTTTAGACAAGGAAGTTTTTCAATGGCAAAAAAATAAAGACCCTCATTGAACGAGAGTCTTTATAACATTTTGCCCGTAATGTCGATAAAAGCCTAGGACTTTTATCGACCTAATTCATATCCACCGCTGAATAATAAGCGCTGTAATGGCTGTCATAATCGTCTTTTACAGTATCGACATCAATTTTCCTGTAAAGGTTCATACCTGTGCCGGCCGGAATTAATTTACCGATAATAACATTTTCTTTAAGGCCTATTAGCGGGTCAATTTTCCCTTTAATGGCGGCCTCTGTCAGAACCCTGGTTGTCTCTTGGAAGCTTGCGGCAGAAAGGAAAGAGTCAGTGGCAAGAGAAGCCTTGGTAATCCCCAAGAATACACGGCTGCCTATGGCTATGTCTTTGCCGTCATCTTCCATCTTTTGGTTAACTTCTTCAAACTCCAACCAGTCTACAAGGCTGCCGGGCAAGAAGTCGGTGTCACCATTTTCTTCAATTTTAACTCTTTTTAGCATCTGGCGGACAATAACTTCTATATGCTTATCGTTAATGTCAACCCCTTGCAGCCTGTAAACCCTCTGCACTTCTTTCAGCATATAATCTTGAACAGCACGGATGCCTTTGATTTTCAGTATATCATGAGGGTAAACAGAGCCTTCTGTAAGTTCATCTCCCTCTCTGATAACATCACCGGATAATACTTTTATCCTGGAGCCATAAGGGATAAGATATTCTTTAATATCACCGGACTCACCGGTTATTACCACTTCACGTTTTTTCTTAGTATCGTTTACTACAACAGAGCCTGCAAGCTCAGAGATAATGGCAAGGCCCTTAGGTTTCCTTGCTTCAAAGAGCTCCTCAACACGGGGAAGACCTTGAGTGATATCCTCGCTGGAGGCTACACCGCCGGTATGGAAATTCCTCATAGTAAGCTGTGTGCCCGGCTCGCCAATGGATTGGGCGGCGATAATGCCAACAGACTCGCCAATGCGTACAATGCGCCCTGAGGCCATATTAGCCCCGTAGCACTTGGAGCAGAGACCTATGCGGCTTCTACAGGAGAGTATTGTTCTTATATTAACTTCTTTTACTCCGCTGCTTTCAATTTCATCGGCCTGGTCATGGCTTATAAGTGTATCGGCAGCAGCTATAAGCTCGCCTGTTTCAGGGCTAAAGATATCATCTACAGCCCAGCGGCCGCGAACTCTGTCAGACAAAGGCTCAATAACCTCATCCCCATCCATAAAGGCGGAAACTATCATGCCGGGGTCGCCTTTACCATCGGAGGAACAATCAAACTCACGAACTATTATATCCTGAGAAACGTCAACCAAACGGCGGGTTAAATAACCCGAGTCGGCAGTTCGAAGAGCCGTATCAGAAAGGCCTTTTCTGGCACCGTGGCTTGATATAAAGTACTCAAGAACAGACAGTCCTTCACGGAAGTTAGACTTAATAGGCAACTCATTAGTCTCACCGGAAGGAGAAGCCATAAGCCCACGCATTCCTGCAAGCTGCTTAATTTGGGTGGTAGTTCCCCTTGCGCCTGAGTTTGCCATCATGAAAAGACTGTTATACTGCCCAAGGCCTGAAAGCAGCTCTTTAGTGATAGCGTCGTTAGCCTCTTCCCAGGTTTTTATAACTTTATCGCGGCGCTCCTCGTCAGTCATAAGACCGCGGCGGAACATTTTAGTAATATTGTCAACAGATTTGTCGGCTTCTTCCAGTATCTCATCTTTTCTGCCGGGTATTTCCATATCAGATACGGAAACGGTTAAAGCGCCGGCAGTAGAGTACTTAAAGCCAAGAACTTTAATTTTATCAAGAACTTCTGCGGTCTGTGTAGAGCCGTATTTATTTATGCAGCGGTTTATAATGCGGCCCAGGGCTTTTTTATCGGTTAAGAAATCAATCTCAAACAAAAACCGATTTTCCGGCTTGGAACGGTCAACAAAACCAACATCCTGAGGGATTGCTTCATTAAAAAGTATGCGGCCAACAGTAGTGTTTACCTCGCCTGTTATTGTTTTGCCGTTTATTTCTTTCGACCTTCTGACCCTGACACGGTCATGTAAGGAGATTTGCCTATTGTCATAGGCTAATATTGCCTCGTTTTCGTCTTTGAAAGATTTCATTTCACCAAAGCGTTTAAGCACTAAAGCAGGGGTGGTGTTTACCAAACACTCAGCGTTTGAGTATTGAAGCTCCACCCATCTAAGCTGTATGATTTTCTCGTTCATACTTATACGGCCTGCGTTAAGCGCATCTATAATTTCTCTGTCACTTTCAAAAATAGGCTCATTTATTTCACCGCGGATAACATTTGCCGTGGCAGTGTTTTCAGAGCCGGCTACAAGGCTTTCACCGTCAAGCAATGGCTTTTCGCGGGCTACAGTCAGGTAATAAATACCTAAAACCATGTCCTGTGCGGGCACAGTAACCGGCGCCCCGTCAGAAGGTTTAAGAAGGTTATTAGGTGCAAGCAAGAGGAAGCGGCACTCGGCCTGAGCCTCTGCTGAAAGAGGTACATGAACAGCCATCTGGTCGCCGTCAAAGTCCGCGTTATAAGCCGTACAAACCAGAGGGTGCAGCTTTAGTGCCTTGCCTTCAACCAAAACCGGCTCAAAAGCCTGTATGCCAAGTCGGTGTAATGTAGGCGCACGGTTAAGCATAACGGGGTGCTCTTTGATAACTTCTTCCAAAACATCCCAAACTTCAGGTTGAAGGCGCTCAACCATACGCTTGGCACTCTTTATATTATGGGCAAGACCAACACCAACAAGCTTTTTCATTACAAAAGGCTTAAAGAGCTCTATTGCCATCTCTTTAGGCAGGCCGCATTGGAAAAGCTTAAGGTTAGGCCCAACAACTATAACAGAACGGCCTGAGTAGTCAACGCGCTTACCCAGAAGATTTTGGCGGAAGCGGCCCTGCTTGCCTTTAAGTAAATCAGAAAGTGACTTGAGTGGTCTGTTGCCGGGGCCCGTTACCGGCCTTCCACGGCGGCCGTTGTCAATCAATGCATCTACCGCTTCTTGCAGCATACGTTTTTCATTGCGCACGATTATATCAGGTGCCCCAAGCTCCAAAAGGCGCTTTAAGCGGTTGTTTCTGTTTATTACACGGCGGTACAGGTCATTAAGGTCACTGGTTGCAAAGCGGCCGCCGTCAAGCTGAACCATAGGCCTAAGATCAGGAGGGATAACAGGAATTGCATCCATTATCATCCAATCAGGTTTGTTACCGGAAATACGGAAAGATTCTATAACTTCCAATTTCTTAATAAGCCTAACGCGCTTTTGACCGGTAGATTCAGGCAACTGAGCCTTAAGCTCTATGCTTTCTGCTTCTAAGTCAATGTTTTCAAGAAGCTCTTTAATAGCTTCCGCTCCCATACCAACACGGAATGTTTGGCCGTATTTTTCAATAGCGTCTCTGTATTCTTTTTCACTCAGCAACTGCTTGTAGTCAAGGCCGGTACGGCCTGTATCTAAAACAATATAAGAAGCAAAGTATAAAACTTTTTCCAAAACCCTTGGCGACAGACCCAGTATAAGCCCCATACGGCTGGGGATACCTCTAAAATACCAGATGTGGGATACAGGAGCGGCAAGCTCAATATGCCCCATACGCTCACGGCGGACTTTAGACTTAGTAACCTCGACGCCGCAGCGGTCACAGATAACTCCTTTATAGCGGATTCTCTTATATTTACCGCAGTGACACTCCCAGTCCTTAGCGGGGCCGAAAATACGCTCACAAAACAACCCTTCACGCTCGGGTTTTAGAGTTCTGTAGTTTATTGTTTCAGGCTTTTTAACTTCGCCTCTGGACCATTCACGTATTTTCTCAGGTGCCGCAAGGCCAATTCGTATTGAGTCGAAAGTAATAGATTGTTCATTCGTTTGCGCCATGCAAAAGCCCCTCCTAATATTTATCTATATCTTCTTCATCATTAAAGGTTGTTTCGAATAATTCTTCATCCAACACTTCAATATCGTCTGATTTTAAAATTTCATTTTCATCAAGTTCTTCAGGAAATTCATCCTCAGGGAAATCAGTCTCTTCGTCAAAATCAGATTCCAAATCGTCAAAGTCATCGGCTTCAGTTTCAGTTTCCAACATATCGTCCATGTCATCATCTAATTCGTCTGAAAGTTCATCTTCCAAATCAGAATCATCATCTCCTAGAAGCTCAAGCACCGATGGCTTTTTGATGAAGGGGCTGGAGTTATCGTCATCGTCTTCACGGCCCTCAATGTTCACGGCCATTTCGGCGGCTTCCTCTTCTACAGACTCTTTAATTTCCACTTCGGAGTGGTCTTCTAAAAGAACGCGCACATCAAGGCCAAGCGCTTGCAGTTCTTTAAGGAGAACTTTGAAGCTTTCGGGAACGCCCGGCTCAGGCACATTCTCACCCTTGACAATAGCCTCGTAGGTTTTTACGCGGCCTATAATATCGTCGGACTTTACTGTGAGTATCTCCTGCAAAGTATAAGATGCGCCGTAGGCTTCAAGGGCCCAAACTTCCATCTCGCCAAAGCGTTGACCGCCGAACTGAGCTTTACCACCAAGAGGCTGCTGTGTAACAAGTGAATAAGGGCCTGTTGAACGGGCATGTATCTTATCATCAACCAAATGGTGAAGCTTGAGATAATGCATATAACCAACGGTTACAGGATTATCAAAGGTTTCACCGGTTCGCCCGTCTCTAAGTTGAATTTTTCCGTCACGGGTTACAGGAACACCTCTCCACTCTTCTCTATGGTCTTTATTTTTCTCAAGAGCATCCATTATATCATCATCAACTATGCCCTGCCATTTGTTTTTAAACTCCGGCCATTTTTTCATATTGGCATAGTCGTTGGCAAGGTCTAGCGTGTCCATAATATCAAACTCATTGGCTCCGTCAAATACGGGGGTGGCCACTTTCCAGCCGAGAACCTTAGCAGCAAGACCAAGATGCACCTCCAAAACCTGGCCAATGTTCATACGTGACGGAACACCTAAGGGGTTAAGCACAACATCAAGGGGCCTGCCGTTTGGTAGAAAAGGCATATCCTCAACAGGCAGTACACGTGATATAACACCTTTATTACCGTGGCGGCCCGCCATTTTGTCCCCCACAGAGATCTTGCGTTTCTGAGCAATGTAAACGCGGACAAGCTGGTTGACGCCGGGGGGCAGTTCATCCCCATGCTCACGTAAGAATACTTTAACATCAACCACCGTGCCGGATTCGCCGTGAGGCACTCTAAGGGAGGTATCCCTAACCTCTCGGGCTTTTTCACCGAAAATAGCTCTAAGCAGGCGCTCCTCGGCAGTAAGTTCTGTTTCGCCTTTAGGAGTTACTTTACCCACAAGGATATCGTTAGGCCCAACCTCAGCGCCTATACGGATTATACCTTTAACATCTAAGTCTCTAAGAGCTTCTTCACCTATATTAGGAATATCCCTTGTAATTTCTTCGGGGCCAAGCTTAGTATCACGGGATTCAGCTTCATACTCTTCAATATGAATGGAGGTATAAACATCCTCCTCAACAAGTTTTTCGCTTAAAAGTATAGCATCCTCATAGTTGAAGCCTTCCCAAGTCATAAAGCCAATAAGAGGGTTTCTGCCAAGGGCAAGCTCTCCGTTTTGAGTAGACGGGCCGTCAGCGATAACATCCCCTGCTTTAATTACCTGGCCTTTAGTAACTATAGGCTTTTGGTCTATGCATGTTGACTGGTTAGAGCGAACGAACTTTATCATCTTATAAACATCTTTGCGCCCTGTAGTTGTTTTTATCACAATTTCATCAGCAGAAAGGCGTTCAACAACACCGTCTTCCTTAGCAATAACACAGACACCGGAGTCATAAGCGCATTTATATTCCATACCTGTGCCTATGATTGGCGAGTCGGTTTTTAACAAAGGAACTGCCTGGCGCTGCATGTTAGAGCCCATTAGAGCCCTTGTAACGTCATCATTTTCCAAAAATGGTATGAGTGCTGTGGCTACAGAAACCATTTGCTTTGGCGAAACGTCCATCAAGTCAACGCGGGAAACTGCAAGCTCTGTAATTTCCTCACCGCGGCGGCAGGCAACTCTGGAGTTAACAAACTCACCATTTTCTTTCAAAAGGGTATTTGCCTGGGCAATGATGAACTCTTCTTCTTCGTCAGCCGTAATGTAGCGGCACTCATCGGTAACTTTAGCTATAGGGCCGCTGTGGTCAACTACCCTATATGGAGCCTCAATAAAACCATACTCATTAATGCGGGCAAAGGTTGCAAGGTTGTTTATAAGGCCAATGTTTGGGCCCTCAGGTGTTTCTATAGGGCACATGCGCCCATAGTGAGAGGAGTGAACGTCACGCACCTCAAAGCCGGCCCTGTCTCTGGATAAACCGCCAGGGCCCAAGGCTGAAAGCCTTCTCTTATGAGTAAGCTCACCAAGAGGGTTAGTTTGGTCCATAAACTGTGAAAGCTGGCTGGAACCAAAGAACTCCTTTATAACCGAAGTTACAGGCCGTATATTAATGAGTGCCTGAGGCGTGATAACATCTAAATCCTGTATGGTCATACGCTCACGGACAACTCTTTCCATCCTTGCAAGGCCTATTCTAAATTGATTTTGCAAAAGCTCCCCAACACAGCGGATACGGCGGTTGCCCAAATGGTCTATATCATCAATATTGCCTATATTATAATCAAGGTTGATTACATAGTTAATTGACGCAACAATGTCGGGTACGGTAATATGCTTAGGAAGCAGCCTGGACATATTCATTAAAATAGCTTCTTTTAAGTCCTTTGGGTTATCATTGGCCTCTAACAGCTCCTTAAGGACGGGGAAATGGACTGCCTCATATATGCCTAACTCTTCTGCACTAAGGCCGGCAGACTCTAAGAAACCATCAATTTTAACAGTAGCGTTGGAGATAACTTTTACCTCTTTACCGTCAACAAGAACAAAAAGAGCGTCAACTCCGGCATTTTGCATATTATCAGCAAGCTGGGAGCTTATAACCACGCCTTCTTCTGCTAGAATTTCACCGCTCAACGGGTCGGCTACAGAGCGTGCAAGAACTGCACCCTTAACACGGGTTTTAAAGCTTAATTTTTTATTAAATTTATAGCGGCCAACTTTAGCTAAATCATAACGCTTAGGGTCAAAAAACATGCTGTTTAAAAGGCTTGCAGAGCTCTCAACCGTAGGAGGCTCACCGGGGCGGATACGTCTGTATATTTCAAGCAACCCTTCTTCATAGTTTTTGGAAATATCTTTTTCTATGGTGGCGGCAATCTTGGGCTCATCACCAAAAAGCTCAATTATTTCCTCGTCAGTGGATATGCCCAGCGAGCGTAAAAGAACAGTAACAGGAACTTTACGGGTTCTGTCAACACGGACAGAAAAAATGTCCGCCGAATCGGTTTCATATTCAAGCCAAGCGCCGCGGTTAGGTATAACTGTGGTTGTAATAAGCTCTTTACCTAGTTTGTCATGCTCCATATCATAGTAGATACCAGGAGAACGAACAAGCTGAGAAACTATAACCCTCTCGGCACCGTTTATAATAAAGGTGCCTGTGTCAGTCATAAGAGGAAAGTCACCCATAAACAGCTCATTTTCAACAATGTTGTCGGCCTCTTTATTTCTAAGGCGGGTTTTAACCCGCATGGGGGCCGCATATGTGGTGTCCCTCTCCTTACATTCAGCTATGGAATACTTGGGCTCATCATCCAGCCTAAAATCAATAAATTCCAGCACCAAATTACCATTATAATCTGTAATCGGCGAGATATCTTGAAATACTTCTTTAAGGCCCTCTTCCAGAAACCATTTGTAAGAGTCTTTTTGCACCTCAATCAAATTTGGCATAGAAAGAACTTCATCAATTCTGGAATAGCTTATACGGCCGCTTTCACCCATATGACGCATACGGTTTTTCTCCATAAAATCACCCCTAAAGCATTGTAGTACTAATCAGGATTAGTAATAGATATTTCTATGTAGCTCTTAGACACAAAAAAGCACCGAAATGTAGAAACAGGGCATTTCGGTCTTTCAGATTGCAAATTTATTGTTAGGAACCTAAAAAAATTGTCATTCGTTAGCTTTTCCTTTTTTATATATCATCAAGGGAGAAAACTGCGTAATAATTATTTAAGAAAATTTGTAAAAATGTGTTGAAATTTTTTCTGGACTATGCTATACTTAATTTAACTTGTCAAATATTGACATTTAAGGATACATTTGAGTATTATACCAGCTTTTGACGTGCCTGTCAAGGCTTATTTTTATGTGGAGAGAAATTTACTTACTGGGATATTTTAAAATGGGACGAGTATAATAGAGTACATACAAACTATAAACAACCCTTGCCTTATTTATGAAAGGATAGTGGAGAAATTATGAAAAAATTACTGATAGGTTTGTCTTTAGCGGCTATGTTAACGCTGTCTGTCGCTGTTTTTGCACTGCTGGCATCTATGAGCGGTAATGTTGAAGGTTCGCTTTCCCCGGTAGAGGAGGCACCTGTTTTGGTGGAGTTGGCCCGGGAGCCTGAGAAAGAAGAGGAAGAAATTATAGACCAAGGCCCTGACTTAACGGGTATGGCCATCAACCCTCTTACAGGCCACTACATAGATGAAGAGCTTGCAAAGCGCCGCCCTATGGCTGTTGTAATAAACAATATAAGCCAAGCTCTGCCCCAAAGCGGCATTGCTCAGGCAGATATAATTTATGAGGTTTTGGCAGAGGGTGGCATTACCCGTCTCGTAGCTATCTTTATGGAGATGGACTCTGAAAAAATAGGCCCCATAAGAAGTACCAGAGAGTATTTTCTTGATATCGCCCTTAATCATGACGCAATTTTAATCCACCACGGCGGCAGCCCCGGCGGTTACGCCGCCATCAATAACTTTCGTGCACATAATTTAGATGGAATGAGCATAGCCCGCGCCTTTTTCAGAGACCCGGCAAGGGCCTCTGTTCCCCGTATGCTGGAACATTCCTCCTATGCAATAGCCTCCGGCCTTTTTGAAGAAATTGAAAGCAGGGGCCTGAGAATGGAGCCCAGGGAAGGTTTTGGAGCGCCTTTTCTTTTCTTTGAAGAAGACGATATGGTAGAGGGAGAAGAAGTTCACGAAATAACAGTGCCTTTTGCACCGGGCAGCCAGGTAAGCCGTTTTGATTATTTGCCCGATGCCGGGCTTTATATGCGCAGCCAAAACAATAACCCTCATATGGACGAGTACACAGGCCAGCAGTTAGCTGTAGAAAATGTAATAATACAGTACGCAAATATGAGGATAATAGACAGTGAAGGCCGCCGGGATGTAACCCTTGTAGGCTCAGGCCGCGGGGTGCTGTATACTAGAGGGGCTGCTGTACCTGTCAGGTGGTCATGTGCAGGCACCGAATCGCCAACTGTGTGGACTTTTGAAAACGGTGAGCCTATGCAAGTTTCAAAAGGAAAAACCTGGATTTGCATAATGGCGGAATAGGGAGGCCTCGCTGTCCATGATTGCAGGGGCGGCGGCTAAAAGCCCGCGCCCCTGCATTATTCGCTGTTTTTACTATGTATTCTTTCATTAGCTTCATAAAAAAACTTCATGCCTGAAACAAAGCCCACTTCAAAAGCCAGGTCGCTTAAACTGCATGAGGCTTGTACTATTTCATCAAACATCTCATCTGTTTTGTCAGCTTTTAACACGCCGTCATTGCCTAAACTGCCCCAGTCAAAGGCAATTATTTTATCTCTTGTCAGGCTTATATTGTAGTAAAGTTTTGTGGTGTAATACTTATGCCGTTCTTCTGCGGTGTATTTTTTCGCGTCTTCGTTTACAGCCTCAACGCCTGTACGTATAAATTCTAAAATGATGCAGATGTTAGTTCTTTCCCAAAATTCTTTATTGTACATAAGTATTCCTCCTTTATAATCATATAATAGAACAAACGTCATCATATGTCAATAATTATATTTGATTATATTATAACGGCTTATTTGCGTGATATATAAATAAGTTTGTATAATTAGCATTAAGGTGGTGATATATATGGAGGGCAAACCCAAAAACCGTAAGCATTGGAGTACATCTACAGACCATGAATTACATGGAAAATTGAAGGCATTTTCAGACCGTAGTCGTATTCCTGTATCAAAATTACTTGACGAGGCCATAGAGGATTTGCTGCTAAAATACAATGAAATAACTGAAAAAACAAAAACGCCTTAAAATGGACGTTTTTGTTTACAGGGATATTGTTCTATCGCCTCAATATGTGATTATATCAAGGGGGGGATTTTTAAATGATTACGTATAGGCCTTTTGGGGAGACTATGAAAGCTAAAGATGTGACACAATATTATTTAAGTAACTATTGTGATATAAACAACAACACACTTTATAAATTAAGGCATAATAAGCCCTTAACTACAACAACTATTGGACGTTTATGTGAAATATTAAATTGCAATGTTCAAGACATTATGACTTATGAAAAATCTGAAGCACTTTAGCATAATTAAAAAAGAGCCGAACATTTTTAAGAATGTTCAGCCCGTTTTTGATATTATTATCTGTCTATTTCAAACTTAACAATATTGCCGGTGTCTACATTGATATACCACTCGTATTCAATTCTGCCGTTACGGAAATCTACTTCCCAAACCCATTGATTTCTTTCCCAGCTCATAGAAGCTGACCTGAGTGTGCCCGAAAGCCCTCTTGCGGCAAGATCTGCCCGGGCTATTTCTATTGCCCCTTCTCGTGTAATAGTTGGGTTAGTCGGCCTTTCGCTCCTATTGCCGGAGCTGCTTGAGCCCAAACTACTAGAACCTGAGCTGGATGCTTGGCTGGGAGCAGAAGGAGTAGTGCTTGCGGCAACGTCGGTTTGAGTTTGGTGCGGCGGATAATCCGGTGCAGCGGTTGCGGCCATGCGGGAGGTTAGATGAACGGTGTTTGTGGCATCTTCCCATGTTACATTATACCCTACTGCCTCGGCTACATCACGCACAGGTAAATACGTTCGCCCTTGAAAAATAAAGGGCTCGCTTTCAATGTCAACATACCGTCCGTTTACTGCAACTCTAATATTATTATAATCTATAGTAATTGTTTCTTGAGCCACTCTAGCTAATACGGGTACAGCCACCATTAAAGCGAAAGTTAAGGCGGCCCCGATTACGGCGCTTTTTAGCCTTTCTCCAAATTTAATATACTGTATTTTCATTGACAAAACTCCTCTACGATGATATTTGAAAATATGGAACAAAATTTTATCATGACATAGTGGCAAAAGTCAAATGCTTTTGCAATTTAATATTATCTGCATAAACCTTTCCCTTTGCGAATATATTTTTTATGGACAAGCCAGTGAATACAGTTGAAAAGGAAACGAAGCAAAGCTTAGGAAACTTTTTAACTGTATGAACGGCCCAACAGCGATACTTTTCGCTATGCGAAAAATATCGCTGTTGGAACTATATGATTTTAGCTTGCTATAGCTGTATCCCTTTAAAAGAGATACAGCTATAGCAAACGACATTTAAAAACGGTTCAAGCTACGCGGCAACCCCGCCCCGAAAATACTTCACTTGCTAGTCAGTGAGAGTTTACGGCAGGGTTCAATGCCGTA
>Ga0131853_10011306_pt1 | contig 16337 bp, 6 predicted proteins | sample TergutLab28metaG_FD_92764 | JGI IMG/M metagenome (GOLD analysis project Ga0131853, IMG submission 92764) | Labiotermes labralis P1 segment gut microbial communities from Petit-Saut dam, French Guiana - Lab288 P1 (version 2) (version 2) | ecosystem: Host-associated > Arthropoda: Insects >...
AAATAGTTCGTGGTGTTTCAGTGGAGCATGTGTCTCCTGCATTGTGTAACAGTCCAAGAGAAGTATTCAAAAATAAAGAATAGAATTTTCTTCCTGTATTGACTAGGGTTCAGGCTATTCTGATCTTGTACACAAGTGTAATTTTATATACTTGTCTTCTTTCAGGCTTTTGACTTGAAGGAGCAACGCTACGTTGCGTGCAAGGTTCATCAACTGAATAAAGACTGGAAAGAGGACAAGAAGGCCAACTACATCAAGTGAGTTATAGTCATTATGTTGCTGGGCAGGTGATGTAGTATGGCAGTAACTGTAAGGGTGCATTTGAATATGCTGGAAATTACAATTTTATCTATTTTGAACATAGTGAACCTGAAGTGACTACTTCCTGGCTCTTTCTAATTGTAGATTTATGCAAGAATGTTGCCTTAATTAAAGTCATATGTCCACACCATCAAGCCTCCTGCCATCTGTGTAGATGTCTCAACTACATCAATATAGTTCTGGTGGACTGCTGAGATGTTGTGAGCTGTGCATTGTTTTTGCTATTAACTAGCACAGATAAATGCACACCATCTTACCCTCTGTGTACACATCTATTTGTTACAGTAGTGAGCATTTTTACAGCATCTTTTGATTCAAATAAAAATTTTGTGAATGAAACTGTGACAAGTAGAACCTGGTAAATTTTGGTAGTCAGGACTGGAAAAATTAAGTGTGGATTTAGGAAAAGTGTGAAGTTGAGTAAATGTGAAATCTGTTGAAAAAAACATAGTCATAAAAATTTGATGTAGTTCTTATGGGAATTTGGCCAGGACTTTATAGAAAGTTTGTAATATACTGTAAAACACAAACATTGGCAATATAAAATATATGTTTTCTGCATGTATGACTGTACAGTGCTGTTAGTACCTTGGAATGCATTGCAGCCGAAGTAAAATGACTGCAGTGAAATGGAAAGGAATGAAAGGAAGTGATGCTGGCCTACCGATGGGGGATATTATCATGTGATTGTTGGGAGAGATTGAGGAAAACCACAAAAAACCTCATTCAGCATAACTAGTGTTGTGGACAAGATGTTAAGTGGGCATCTTCTGAAGGCGAGGCAGGAGCATCACCTGTTGAGCCAGCTCGCTCAGTCCCTCCCCCATTGGAAAATCGCTGTCATCTGAATTGTCGGTCATAGAGTCTTCACTGTGGTGTATTATAGGGACCTAACTATGTACCATCTTCACCAAGAAAATAAATTGTGGATCCATTAATTGTCTGGTAAATGGAAGACTCTTACACTCACCTGGCTCCGGCTGTGAGGTGGAGAGCTCATGAAAATCCACCCTAGTGAGTACGTGGGTGTGTCGGGGAAAGGTGGGAGGGAGTATAGGGAGGTTGGCACAGCATAACAACTCCATACATGTGGGGGTAAGTGAACTTTGTGAGAGGAGAGGCATGTAGAGGTATATTTCATCCATCTGTTCCCACTTACACTTTTGAAGAAGCTCTTGTGTCTTGTAGAAATATGTAGTATATTGGTGCTAGTTACTGTATCAGTGATACAGTATCCATACATTGTCAGGGTGGCATATATGTTAATGAACACTTACTTTTGCAAGATTGTCAAATTTAAATGTTTTTAAACTGACTGATTCACCAGGTTATGGTGATAATACTCTCATTTAAATACACTCATAGTTGAAACATCCTGCAGTCCCCATGTGTTTTCATTGGTGCACAGGCATGATGCAGCCTTTAGGTCAGTTCGCTCTGCCTTGTTTGCAGTGTACCACACAGGAAGTACCACTGGTATGAAACCCAATATGGTGGTTATTCATTGTTTTCTGATTGGCAGCATGATATACTTGCACGTTTAGTCTTGCACAGTAGCTCTGATTTCTTTATAAAATCCTGCATTGTTACTAGTTATGATGAGGTATTTGTGAAAATGTGGTTTTTGGTTGTGAATATGATTATGTTCAATGAAAATTTAGTTACAATTAGTATTAGCTGTAACAACAATTTATCATGTTGTTATGAACTTCCACTGTAACATACTTTTCCTGTAACTAAGAACAAATATAATGGTGTTGCTGGATTCAGACAAAGAGGTAGCACCTTGGACCACCTTGCTTGTTTGTGTGACTAAGATTTTTATGTTTGTAGACATGCGCTAAGGGAATACAACATCCACAAGGCCCTGGACCACCCTCGTGTGGTCAAGTTATATGATGTATTTGAAATTGATGCCAACTCATTCTGTACGGTGCTGGAATACTGTGATGGTCATGACTTGGACTTCTATCTCAAACAGGTGAGCACTAGTCATTTTGTTTCATTTCTGAATGTTGCTGCTTGAAACATTGCTCTCACTTTGTTGGCTGTCTGGGACAGCTGGATAGTTTGCGCAGTCTTCTTTCTGATGCAAGGGTACAGAAATGTTTATCTTTGAGTTACATGGGGATACTTCAGAGTTGTCATGGGCCATACTTCCTGTTTTACTCAATTATTTGTGGGATCAGAGTGTGGTAGAAACTGTACATGCTGAGTGAATGTTTAGGATTGGAACGCAATGTACTGAAGCATGTACAAACCCATGTAGGTCACTGTATATAGTCATTGTTGTAGTATCCTGATGTACACAAAAATAGAAATGGCTGAGGATTTCTTATGACGGTTCCTAGTATGAAAGTACATGAAGAAGATGTGTTCACTGGTTCTTGAGTTACGTGCTTGCAGACATTGATTTTAATGGGTGCTGTGCAGGTTATGAATGTGCTTGAAATTGTTTCAGTATAGTACTGTTATCTGGGTTAATTATGAGGTGATGTCAAAAATATGGATAATCTCATACCTTTCATGTAGTGTGCACAAAACTTCACGGTTTAATTCTATTTTCTTTTACAACTGACATTGTTTTAAGGAAGTGATTTCTTGTTTTTGTGACCTTTGTCACACCTTGTGTGACAATTTAATGGTTAATGTGGACACATGACTTTGACTTTTTTTAGTGTGACCAAGTGTAGAGTGAGCAGCACTTGCCATTCTCATACCTTGTGGGTAGATAAAAGATGTGCAGCATGAACCTAGACACTGCACTTCTGTGATTATAATGCATAGGATGTGATTGAAAAATTAAAGGTTGTGGGAAGTCCATATTGATAATGTAATATACTCTAAGCTCTGTAAGGGCTGGATTACATTTTTTGTTACTTCCGGCCTGTGAGCCACATTTGCTTACCCCTGGTCTTACAAATGCTGGCATCATATTTCTCAGATGAAAGCATTCTGAGCAAGTTCCTGACTTTTTCTGTATCTAGTGTCAGTGGTAAGGGTGTGTGTCTCATACGTGTATGGCTTATGGTGTCATGCATAAACATGGGTCTCTTGGTTGTTTTGCCCCAGTGCCCCTCGGTTGTATGTAATGACTGTATGCAAACTAATTGTGTCCATTTGTTGATACCACTATTGGTATGTGTAAAGTAAATGGTGAAGTGTACCCTAGAACAGGCCATCAAGGCCCAGAACGGAGGTAGACTTATAGCTCTTCTCTTTCTTTAACCTTGACATTAGAAGGGGATCTGGTGGCCAGTGTTGCACCCTCAGCTGCTTTACTGCCGGGAGAGAGACCTGGTACCGATTGTAGTTGATTGTACATTTACACAACTGAATTACTTCAGGAAGTTAATGAATTTGAAGATGGAGATTTTCAGTTCAAGGATTTCTGTACCTTAATTAGACTTTGTAGAATTTTATGTGGATGTGATTTATAGATGGGAGATGGGATAGTGTAGTAGAGTGAATGGGATGCTGATGGGTTTCATTCCTGGCAGATAACATCCTGACCAGTTGTGGGGCCATACTAGCATTTTAGGCTTTGGTGACAGTGTAGCATTTCCCTTGGGAGTGAGGTGATCACTGACTTCATTTATTGCTAAAGTTAAGAATGCATAGCACTATAATGCAGTTCTCCCATATGTCTTCACAGCATTGTGTTTAGTCAGCACAGACAACTTGTATTGAACCTGTTATGTCAGTACTGTGATGATGGAAGCCTGTGGTTTTTGTAATTTATTAATTACAAGAAGCATTAGTAGCAGCTATAGTTTCCTGAAGAAATGTGTCCTGTCTTCACTTTTTCTGCTGTTAGCACCTTCTGACCTGAGTGTTGGTTGCCTTGCAGCACAAGACTATTCCAGAGAGAGAAGCAAGGTCTATTGTGATGCAGGTTGTGTCAGCATTGAAGTATCTCAATGAGATAAAGCCTCCAGTTATCCATTATGACCTGAAACCAGGTAAGGTCGTCATACAGAGGCATCTTGTAAGTGCAGTCATATTACCATAAACATAAAACCTGTATTTTTCTACATTGCTCATCCATTGTCTGGTTCTTCTCAAACACAGCGTTTTGGAAATTGGATTGTTCCTCCACCAAGTAAGAAGGTTTTTGCTTTGTTGGGTTCTTCAGAAGGAGCATCCTGATGGTAACAAGTCCAATTTTCAAAGCATTTTGTTTATTACAAGATGGCAAATATTTTTTTATGACATAGTATGCACTCTTTACCAGGGCATTCTTTACTTTTAAAATCTAATAGTACACAGTAACTAATTTCATTTACAACCAGAAAAAGAATTCTGCCTTCAGTATGCCCATTTTTGTGATACCCACAAGTACTTGGCATCATTATGTTCATACCTGTTATACTGGATCTGACCTAAACTGCAGAATAAATGTGGGAGGCACAAGTAGTAATTTATTTATGCCGTTATTTATGCTCCTAAGTAAAGTTTGACTTACACTGAGCTATTTTACAGAAGTCATAGTTGCTGAGTAGCATTACATGTAGATCTGTATGGATTGTTATCCAGGTTTGATGAAAGATGTATAAGTTTCATTTACACACGTATGTAAAGTATGACTTACTACTGCGCTGATTTTTTTTTTTATGTTATAATTTCTCATTGTTATTACATGGGGATCACTTTGTCAGAAAATGTGGGAAGTGCATGTACAAATTCATTTATGCCCTTTAGTAAAGTGTGTCTGTTACTGAGCTAATTTTCATGAAACTTATCCTTGCATGCTAACTGTTTGTAAAGAACCCCTGTAGCATATATGATAAAAACTGGACAAACGCAGTACTTGATACTAGGTGACAGATGGGCATCGTCTTCAGGGGAGTGTGGTTTTTCCCCCCCTCCCCTCTTTAAAGCATTCCTATAAGCCCAGGGTGGTGGCCAGTGTCCAGAACCATTTTTATGTTGTAAGCTTCCTTTGCCACGGATTTTATCAGAATAGGAAGTGAAGTAGCATGTGGCGACATAAGCATTCCTGTGTGATGTGAGGCTTTCACAGAATTGTTGGTGGATTACAGTCTTTCTGGGACATACCCTACAAGGCAGGCAGGTCTCATTTTACGCTATTTCTTTTTCACAGTTTCACTTTAATGCAACTTGAAAATTTAAACCACTTTTCGAATTTACTCGATAATGTTTGCTGTAATGCGATATGTCATAGACAATACACGTTAATTTTCAGTTTATTGCGATTTGGTATAGACGATCCTTGGCCACACCTGTAGTGTCAAGTGTTGGAATCTGGCAGAAAGTGTTGTTACTGTTACACCATCAGTCACATGTATGGATTATGTTGGTGATATAATCGCAAGGCTGATAAAGTTTCCCCTTCAACAGCATTGGCTTTTGTTACCAAAATGTGTGACAAATGTAAATTTACGTCACCTAGTGCAATCCAAGTGAAAAATCAGTGAAAGATAATCAGAAATTAGATGTAACAAGCCAATTTGAAAAATGTGATGTGAACTGTGGATGTATGCGATAATGTTAGATTAGCTTATGGTAGCATACATACAATTTGTGATAATGCGGATATAATTACAGAAGATGCTAAGATACAAACGGGAGTATTAATGTAGCAAGACTGCCACAGTCCAATCGGAATGAACCGTACTAAAAACTGTAGCTGTGAGTCTTACTTTTTAGTGCATTAGAAATAAATAATTAAATTGTATATAAATGTATGTGTACTGTATATACAGTGTGTGTATACTCTACAGGTCCATATGTCCAGTAGTGGTCTTCTCATACACTATATAGGATGAGGTTGTCAATCGTCTAAACCCGAGGAAATAACAGCATTTTAAATGGGAATGTGTGATATTTTTCAGGAATATAACCATGGTGTAAAATGAGACCTGCTTGTACTCCAGTGTTGTCTTGTGACTGTGTTTATCCAAATATGAAACAAATGTGCACATTTGACAAACTCCCAACCCCTAACTTAGACCATGATGCTGCCCATACAGAATGCATTTAAGTTTGTGTGTAATTGTAAGGCAGCCTTCCATTTTTCAGATGATGAAGTAGGACAACCTTCTTGTCTTATACGTGGGTAAATATAGTTACTGGGTTGTTGCTGCTGGCTGTATTTCACCACGTATAATCCAGTAGGTCGTGACTAAAATAATCAGTAATTTGTATGTGCTTTGTGTTGTCCTGTCATATAAGTCACTGATAATGGTTACAATATGGTATGTTGTTGGCTGCATACTGAGGTAATTAATAGTTTTCAGACAAATATGTGGCACCTGGTATTTGTGGTCTGTCTCTTGTTGATGGTTTCCTGGTATGTCTGTAAGTTTGGATACCCATGTGGAGTGTCTTAGGGTTTTTGTTATTACCAGAATTCCTTCTGACATACAGGAGTAGAATCCTAAAATAAGCCACTACAACTTCCAGTTCAGCATTGACAGTTGTGTAATTCTGTGTAATATGTGTAGTGCACAAAGAAATGTTCAACAAACAAGCAATAAATGATGAATGTGTGATATATTTTTTCAGGTAACATCCTTCTAACAGAAGGGAATGTTTGTGGTGAAATAAAAATAACAGACTTTGGACTGAGTAAAGTAATGGATGAGGAAAACTATAACCCTGACCATGGAATGGACTTGACCTCGCAAGGAGCTGGCACCTACTGGTACCTTCCCCCAGAATGTTTTGTGGTCGGAAAGAACCCTCCAAAAATCTCATCCAAGGTTGACGTCTGGAGTGTGGGAGTTATTTTTTATCAGTGTTTGTATGGCAAAAAGGTATGTTTGTCAGCTAACAAATTAGTTCTGTGGACTACCTCATAGAGTTTCATGATGAAATATTGATTTCTGAAGGACTTTGGTGACCTTGGCCTTCATGCTTTTCAAGTTTTGTTTAATTTGAGTCTATTTGATAATGTATGTTCAAAGTATATAGGCTGAAATGAGTTGTCTTATTTCTGTCACCATGTAGATGAAAGTGTTCACTATTTGTTTTTATACTTCTTTTAGAATCACTGTATTGGTACTTGGATTGATGTTTTTTTATTGTATGGTTGGACATTGTAGCCTTTTGGACACAACCAATCTCAAGCCACCATCTTGGAGGAGAACACAATTCTCAAGGCTACTGAGGTGCAGTTTGCCAACAAGCCTACAGTCAGTAATGAAGCAAAGGTACGGTCTTCTTCCTTCTTTACCGGGGGATGATATTCATAACCATTTCTGGGATATGATTTTCATAATACCTTTGTGATCCAATAATTTATTTCTGTAGTTTGAAATTCTGTAATAGTAACTTATCATTTGTTATAATATCTGTTATCCTGCTATTCAAATTTCTGATGCATGTGAAATATCAGGTCTTGCAATTATTTTGTATGTTTTTTGGGGTTTGTTCTGTTCTGCTGTTTATTACCAGGAGTTTTATTTTGCCATTGCTGTTTTGAATACCTTTTTTGGGAACTCTGTAGGAAGCTGAGACAAAACTAAATGGAAATCCAGTTCCCTAGTTTATCATTATAGTCAAAGCATGAGAAAGTGTAGCATTGCTAAATATCATGCAGCAGGAATTTAGGACTGGCACAGGGTAGTGGCTGCAAATTGTTTAGAGGTTCCCCTACACACTATACTTTCATGGTAGGGATCCATACCATTAAGTTACTAAGTGATGGGACTGGAGTGCATGGATCAGGGTAATTAATGTAATGTGATTCAGCTCTGAGATAAAATTGTCTGCAATCTTCATGTGTGCATGAGAAGTATACTTGTAGGAATGCTGAATTACCAGTAGTAATAAGGGAAGGTAATACAAAACCAGCAAACCAAAATTGAGGTAGTGGTTGACAGTTCTGCATGTAGCCAAAGACTTGCCTCACATCCTGCAATATGAAACCCATTCTTTTTTAACTTCTCATTTACCAGAAGTCCAAGAATGGATTTATGTCCCTGATTGGTTCTTTCCTTTCTTGGTTTATTATGAAAGTTTCCTTTAATCAAAACAAAAGTCTTAAGTTGATATGTTTTATAGGTTCTTTAAGTAGCATGCATTATGTGATGGTAGGATGTATAAACTCTCCCATTTTTCTATTTCTTTGTCTCATAGGTAGCCTTTAACTTGTTAACGGAAAGCTGCTGCTGATCCTTTAATTTTATAGTTTACAGTAATAAAGGATGACACTTTGGATATGGCCCGTACTGTCCAGTTACGACTGTAATGTTTCTTCGTGGTCCTTGGAATTTTGTTTTGGTTACTGTATTTTTGAAGCATGGAGCTGAGATAGGGTAGTTGGTATAGCTACTAGCTACAGGCTGGATGGTCCGGGATTCAAATCCTGGTAGGCACAAAATTTTTCTCTTCTCCAAAACTGGCCGTACCAGCTCTGGGGCCCACCTGTTTTCTTATTCAGTGGATACCAGGGCTCATTCCAGGGGTGAAGCAGTTAGTGCATGAAGTTGACCACTCACCTCCATCTAGTGCTGAGCTTGAGAATTAGTGGAGCCAATACCTCTGCTCCACATATATGCCTTCATGGTGTGACCCGAGACAACTTTTTGCTGTAGTTTTGAAGTAATGAAGTATGCTACTCAAACTTGAAAATAGTGTGATGTAAACAGAGGCAGTGCAGAATAAAAGGTATCTGTAGGAACAATTTCAGACCCACTTAATGTAGTTATTGTTCGGTTCTGTGTCACTATCTCATTCTTCCATGTTTAGCCCTCTGGAAGCCAGTACTGAGTAAATACATAAGTATATGTGGATTCTTTTGCACAGAGCTTCATAAGAAGTTGCCTAGCATATCGCAAAGAAGACCGGATTGATGTGTTCTCCCTGGCCAGGCACGAGTACCTGCAGCCCCCTATGCCAAAGCATGGTCGACAGGCAAGCAACCAGCAGCAACAACAGCAACAGCAGCAGCAGATCCAACAACAACAGCAGCAGCAGCAGCAGACATCATTCAGTACTGGGATGTTCAGTGGCATGAACGCATCGAGCTCTTCCTAGTGACCAAGGAGGCGACGCAGCGATGTGGCCATCAGAAAGAACCTGGCTTCCCGTGCGGCCTCTAGTGGAACGTACTCAGCCTAACCTGGCAGCAAGTGTAACTCCATCTCCTGCAAAAGGCAGCCCTTGTTAACATGGCAGCAAAGAAAGAATAATTGTTCAGTTTGTGGGATGGAATTCAGGGCCATGCAGAACCATCCTGTCAGTATCAAAGAAAGGCAGATTGATTGCTGAAAATACTGTGAACGATTTGTTTTGATTCTTCTCCATCTTGAGATTATCCAGTGTGACATGATAATGCAGCATTTTGTTGGTCTTGGCTCCATGGTTTGCAGACTGGAATGTGGAGATGTAACCCATAGCTTCTTCTAGAGCCCACATCCAAAAATTACCTCCAAAAAATAAATACATCTTAAAATTTGGTGGTATGACCTCTGGCAGGCCGCTCTAGGGTACAGTTTACATACACCATTTTCTGAAGTAAGCGTCACCATTGCTGTGTTGCTTTCCACTTTGATCAGTGTTTCATTTCAAAGCAGGAAACATAATAAGTCCCTTTTGAGTTTAGAAAACAGTGGCCCTGGACTACATAATATAAAGACGGTGATCACAATCGGTGCTTAATTCCCTAAGTGAACCTAGATTGTCTTGCTGTGCTGTGGATTGAGAGACATTCACTTAACCATTGTGCAGTGTTGATGAAGTTCCTCGTTAAAGAGCGGCAGTGTTGCTGCCGACAGCAGTAGAAGACTGATGCTTCTGGCAGAGGCATACTGCAAAGGTGGTGAGGGGGTCCCCCCCCCCGTGTATATATATTAATGTTACCTCCTCCCCCCCTTGCCTCCATGATTTAAATGATCAGCGTTTATTGACCAGTGCATCGTCATCTGACCTAACATCACCAAATGAAGAAGGAACAATCGGATAAAAGGTGGCGGAAAACACCTACTGTCCGGTGACTTTGGTTTTTTCATCTTCTGTACAATGCTCGCGGAAGTGGGGACGTGTTTGTTTTGTTATTCCCCGTGTGTGGAAAAGTCATATGGAGACCATTATAATTAATAATAAAAGTGAAACTTATAAATACGTAGTGTAAAGCTTTAGCGAACATACACGGAAGGAAGAAGTACGAGCGAGCGAACTGACCCTTAGTGTGTGGAAGTATTCCGTGAATATTTCAACACTTCTCTCTCCAACTCTCTTTCTCTGTCTCCCGCTGATGATGCTTTCTGCTTCCATCGTTGACCGCATGTGTACAGTCAACTTTTGTGTCGGTTTTTTTTTTTTACCGTTGTAATTATGTTCATTTCCTGAAGGATCACTTTTTATTATAACTGAAGAATCTGGAAACCAGAGCAGTCCAGAGAAATGAAATGGGAGAAAAAGGAACGGCAACTCAAATTTAATCAAACTTTTAATCATGTCTTATTTTCTCCTCTTTTTTGATAGAAAATAATAAGGCTATTGTAAGTTATTTTTAAAAGTGACCTTGCTCGGATGCTTTGTAACATATACTGTTGCTGTGAGTGAAACCACAAGGGAGGTTTGAGGTACAAGCCGTGGGCTTGCATGCAAATTGTTTTACTGATTCCAACTGCTAGGCAAGATTGTGTGAGTGTGTGTGAGAATGAATGTATGTTGTGTGCATGGTCAACGTGTCGCCAAGCGGCAGATGGACAGACTGGTGTAGTGTACAGCTGAGGCTTCAGTGTGTTGAGAATATACAAGTCTGACTGGTACCGTAATGTGGCACTGGTTTCTCATACCTCCTTGTACCTAGGCTTGGTAGAATTTTATTTATTCTTTAAGAATGAAGTGTTCATCTTCTGGCTTCTTTGGCTGTAGGTCCGAAAAAAAAACCGCAGATCTTATGAAGTGTGATCATTGCCCATTGATTTTAACTCCATTTGTAATGGTTGAGCCTTACACCATCTTTTGTTTCTGTATGTCATATATTAAGCTTAGGCTGTCTCTGTACAAAGCACTAGTTACTCAATGCCAAATAAAAACAAATACAGAGTTTTATACCCATTGTCATTTTTGAAGGCCAGGAATTTATGAATTCTACCAAGCCTACCTATACCTCCTCATCTCCCGGCATCACAAGTGTCTGGTTAAGTACAAGAATAAACCATCAGCAGTATGGCACCTCAGCATCCAATATTTTTTTCTCTGTCTCTCTAGGACAGTGGTTCCCAAACTGATTTATAACTCACATGAAATGTGTTGCATAGGTCAAAGGTTAAAAACGTATATTGAGAGGTTTTTGAGTGACCGTGTTATTACTTAAAGATAATTCAGAAAAATAATGTTGGTCTTTTGCATGTAAAATGTATGCAATAGGTTCCAGACACATGGTAAGATGAATTTCTGTCCTTTCAGGGGGGAAGTAGTTTGTGAATTGCCATCTAAAGTGTTAGGTTTGCTCAGTGCGTAATTTAAGTCAGTACCTGATGAAAGTGAAGGGACATGTAAGAACGGAATTTATAGAAGGTAAACCATCAACTTGTGACAGTTTGGATATTGTGGTTTTTATACAAAGATGTTCATGGAATTTTAAATTTCGTGAATTGCTGGCCTGGAATTTTTGGGTGAAAATGTTGTGAATTGGAGTGAAATTTCGAGAAGGAGCAACATAGGTAAGGTAATGTTCAGTTATCAAGAGGTACTTGGATATTTCAGAATGCTTCTCATGGGGAATATTGAACACTACTACTACACAGCAAAATAATTCATTCTTGTTGCATGACGCTAAGTAAGAACACACCCATTTCAAAAAAAATTTAATAAACTGAGAGACTTGTGTCCAAGATGTGAACCAGAAAGTCCTTGAAAATCAGATATTTTGCATGACTACATCATTAACATATGAATTACATGTCATTGGACCACAGCATTTAAGCATCTGTTAAGTTGTTGCAGAATATGCTACATTGGCTCAGTTGGGTTCACTGGGAGGGAAAGAGGTAAAGAAACGTTGCATTTATATATTGTGTTGTGTTGTGGAAGCAGATTCTGACTTTATGCTCTTCAGTATGCATATTTTGGGCCTTGAGTAATTGTAGATTTACGTTGTTTGTAAAGAGCATTTACCGGCATAAGAGCACACATTTTCATACAAACACCAGACTTTTCTGCTCATGGAATGTCGTTTCAGTGAGGAGACCTTTGATAGTTGACGCTCACTGAGGACATTCGTAATGTATTTTTTATACATTTGTTTCTGTGGGTTCTAATCCTTGTAAGTGCTCTCTCCCATCCCATCAATTTCACATTATCTGAGTCAGGTCTCCCCACCCTTCATTTGAATGATGCCCAATTTTGAGGGAGTGTTTATGTGACACATTAATTCCCAGGTACTTTCTGGTGCTGATTAATGTAGAACATAACACCCCATTTTTTCATCAGCCTGTGTAAGTTGTATGATCCTTTTACTGTCATATGAATGGTTTCCTTTCTTTCAGAGTTATCATTACTTGAAACTGTATTTTGTTTGTATCAACAGACGACTTACAAAGGAAATTTTCTTTGACAAGAGCGTGCATGTGTGCATTTTTCATGGAGTAAATCTTGTAATATTAGCGTGAATTTAAAAAAAAATGGTATTTTGTTATTGGTTCCAAAACGGATACATGGAGGAAGCATAGAGAAGTATCAGTTTTATAAGTTTTTCCCTGGAAACAAAGCAGTATTAATAACATCATGCTGACCATGCTGTCTGGTAGAATTTGAGTGCACTGAGGTGTACAATAGCTGGCTGTGGTAGAGAAGTGTTCTCGGTTAATTTGTAACATCAGAATTAAGATTACAGTCATATTTAGTATTAAAACTCTTTCACAGGTGGGTTTTATGAAATTGCACCCATTTGCCTACCTATGCAGCATCACATGCCAAGAGGCTAATCTTGATACACACCCGTGTGAGGACCTGAAGTTCATGATACACCAGAGTACAGTATGGAACATAAATGTAGCTGTTGTTGAATTCATGGCTGAAAGGCAGCACATACCATGGATGGATTACTCTTCATTGCCAGATGGATTAGTATCAGTGCAAATATATTAACTGCGTAAATCAGAAATGGTACCCTTGTTAGCTTGACTGCACATGAACTGTGTACTAGATATCTTCTGTATCTTGCTGAATGGCTTCCCTGTTTGCTTGCCTACCACCATACACAAAAGAGATGCAGGACCGCTAGTACACAGCAACAGGTAATGGACCATAATATTACACACATTATGTGACTCACCTGAATAATATGTGTAACTTACCACCAGGAGGTGTTCTGATTTAGTTTATAATTCTTATTACTCTTCAGGTATTGTGTTTGGGTGTTCCAAACTTCTGGACAATGAATGATTTATTGTGGACATCACATTCTGTCATGCTACATGCATGAGATTGCTGACTCTATAGAACAAGTTATACCTCCTCTGTATGTGAGTTATTTTGAAACTTATTTTCCCGAACAAATAGTTTAATTATTTGAAACAAGATGTCTGTGTTGTGGTCTCTGGGTTGACAGCACATTGTAGTCTGGTAGGTAGGTTGATGACATTTGAGAGGAGAATACTGTTCTGAAGTGTTGATACCCACGGACAACACTAGGGTATATCGGAACCCACTATAATATAAATCATTACCACCTTGAAAAAACGAAACCTTACAAATTCTGTTTTAACTCCTTGTATTTCATTTGCATAATCAATTTCCAACGTTTTTTGCAGCACATTAATGGCATTTTTTATTTTTTTCTATGGTGCATGCCACTCATGTCATGTGCCAAATTTTGTTCTTCCATTAACAAAAGTGTAAGTACTAATAAGTTTTAATTTGTGCGTAGGGAGTTACATTTGCTTCTGAGACGAGGTACATTGAATACGAAAAGTGCTGGAGCCATGTGTTGATGTGGTACCCAATTGTCAATGGTTAAATTCATTACCAGTGTGCTGATTATCAAAGAGGGCAATCTGGCCACAAAATATATTTCAGAATTTACTTCAAGAACCAGAATAATAAGGTATACAGATGTAATTCATTGAATACGATCCTTAAAAAGCTGGTGTGTTCTATCATGGAGTATGTACTGAATTACGACACGGTCTGACCCGTGGAGACTATAAAAAATACCACAAAATCCACTTTTTTATCCACCTCATGGGGCAGCGCCTCTTCTGGGAGTTTCGGTAATCAATACCACGTATTGAGGCTTATCTGTAAGATTCTCTCTGATTCTTCAGCACCTGTTACCATCCGTGGTACGAAGGATGGATGAGACTGAATATGCTATTCCGTGGTTAACACAGCTGTGAACAATAAATCAATCGAATGCATGTTGCAGGCTTCAGAGCCTCCGTGATTTCACGTTCAAATGTCAACAGATTTAGGGTTGTGAGAGACGGGAAAATTGTTACGTTATTTGATCGACCGGATGATCGATGTGGTCAGGCGCTGGTGATTAGGATGTGAAGATGAGCTGTTGTGCCAATTATGATTAGAAGTTCGTCGAATGTTAGTGTTGTTTAAAATGTGTTTTCGGTCAGAAGTTGCACAGTTCTGATTTGTGATAATAAATGAATGCTATGAACTCACTAAGATGAATGCCGGTGTATGTGTAAGTAAAGGTAAATAACTTTGCTGCGTACTTGAAAATGCCAGGATGTCTAAAGTCAGTACGATAATCTGTACTATGTCATTGTATTTTCAATTGAAATTCGTCACAAAGGACAACGAGATTAACATTGACGATCTGGCCTGCTTTGGGTGACTGGTGTCTGGGGGGTTGATTATCAGCAGTTCAGAGGAATCAGATGCCTCTGTCTTTGGATATAGCAAATATAGATATTGTCAGAATTTGTCATCTTGTTGATTTTTATGCTATAGCATTGCATATTAACTGTATTTCTATATTAAATCACAGAAATTAAGACAAACAAGATACACTGTATTTAGGGAGAACTCCATAATCATCTATAAGTAATGTGCTTGTTTCATGCCTCTTGCCTCCTTGATAATGGCCCAGGAGGGGTGAAACATGTAGGATATTAATTATAGACAATTAAGGGGTTCTCCTTAAATACAATGCCTTTTGTTGGTTTTAATTTCATTGTATTCTTAATGCATAATTTAGAATCATCACCATTAACTTGAGTACATTATATACAGGTTTTGGAGGCCCTGCAGGCTGTATGAATTCGGACATGTACCATCACACATCAGGTAAGCAAGGCATGTTGCCTATTTCACATGAAAGTCTGATTTCCAGGCGTGCTGACATAACTAGTAATATTGCTTCAAATATTGTTACTCCTTTCATTTCACTGCCTTCATTTCCATTGGCAGATGTGTAATTTGGTTAACTTTAATACAATTTCTCTTTACCATTTACATATCATATTTATGTATTCATGTTACTTTTAGTCCTCACTAAATTTAATTGTTATGAAATTGCATTAATGTGAAATGTGCATCACTTGAAATCACTTGGGCTGACAGATACCTGTATACAGTAAAACCTGGCTTAAATGAAAACCTGTTTTGATCAGGAAATGTTTTGGTTCCTGAGAATGTGGGATAAGGATATAAAATTATCTGCGGTGAATGGAATCAGTTTAACATAAGGGAAATAATACATAGCAGTCTAGCAGACAATAGTGTACTAAATATGTATTGCTGGCTGCTCATACAGTTTTCTTTCATATTTAACTTTCTGGAGTTTCAGAAGCTACATTTCTCCCACAGATGTGAAAGAATTAAGCCCAGACAGCAATAAAATGCAGGCAGAATGCTTTCATTTTAGTGGTAACTTGTACACAGTATAAAATATATTCTGGCACTGTCTGATTTCATTTTGGGCCTGTATAGGGGTTTTACTCTGTAAGTGGCATGTATTTGTACCACATGAAACTTTCAGAAAGTAAGTAAGGACTGACACCAACATGTGCATTATTCAACAGTGTGTGTGTGTGTGTGTGTATATATATATATATATATATATATATATATATATA
>Ga0131853_10011307_pt1 | contig 16337 bp, 12 predicted proteins | sample TergutLab28metaG_FD_92764 | JGI IMG/M metagenome (GOLD analysis project Ga0131853, IMG submission 92764) | Labiotermes labralis P1 segment gut microbial communities from Petit-Saut dam, French Guiana - Lab288 P1 (version 2) (version 2) | ecosystem: Host-associated > Arthropoda: Insects >...
CATGCATATAGCTAGCCCTTAAGTTCCCTAGACAACCTGATGATGGCCAATACAGGCCGAAACATGTAGTTGTTTCCATCACATAGTCATTAAATACACCTCAGTGATTAAGTTGTGTTTGACAACATACCTTTTCCTAGTTTCACACACAATGGGGATGACACACTTCCTAGAAATCCTGTTCATGTTGCACTGTAATATATTCTAACTGCTAATAACCTTGTCATCTCCTTCAAGCATCTTAACTCTGAACTGTTTTGAAGTTGTCTTAACTTCCCATGTTTCGTTTCCTGTGCCATAATGCAGGCGAGATGTAGGACGCTCAGAAGATATTGCCAGTATTTGTGGATGTTACTTCAATCTTAATTTCATATCTTCTTTGAAATATACGAGTGAACAACATTTCTTACATTCCATATTTAATGTTCTGGCTGTGGTATACTCTGATATTCACTAGACCAGGCAGTGAATGGATATTCCTGTTTAATAAATAGTCAGGTTTCCTACTCCAGAGCCATTGACCAAAAAGAAGGCAGTTCTTTTCAAATACAGTGGGCAGCAATGTTACATTAAGTGATGATTATTCAGTGGTTGTCTGTTTAACTACATGCAGCAGAGCCCAGTGGTTGTCTGTATACTTTTAACTAAGTACATGCAGCAGAGCCCTTCTTGAGAAGCTAACTGTTGGTCAAATTCCCTCACATTTCACAGCACCTAAATGTTCACCATGCTGCGCCATTTCTCCCTATCTCAGGCTAAATTAATACAGTGTACACCCTCCCATCCTATTTCTTTAAGATACATTTTAATAAACTCCCATCTATGCTCGGGTCTACCAAGTGCTCTCTTTACCTCAGTTTCGCCACTAAAACCCCAAATGCATTCTCCTTCTCCCCCACACATGCTCCTTACATGTAGCCACTGTATTAATCTCACAGTAGTGAGATGTTAAACTAACACCATGGCTTTCTCATAATTCTTCAACATTAGAGATAGTAGTCAAATTCTGGCTGTGCTATGGTTTGAGAACGTATTTGCCAACCAGTCACCACAGAGGTCCAGGTTCAATACCAGCCCAGTTCATGTAGGATTCCGTGATGGACCACGTGGCAGTGGGGCAGGCTTTTTGTCTTTGTTCAATTTACCCCATCAGTATCAAATCACCAATGGTCTATACTCAATTCACTCAATCATCACCGATACCAAATATCATGCTAAAAATAACAGACCCATCAAGTGTGTACTTATAAACACCACAGCTGGGCAGCCATTTCATTTACAGACAGGAGAGCCTAAAACTAACAACAGTTCTGCTTTCTGGCTGTACATTATTCGTGTATCTTATTTACACATGAATGAGTTCAGACAATGTGTCAAATGATGTATGATGGTGAATTCGAGTACGTGTCTCAGGGAGCATACATAGCCTAATATTAATACTATCACAGAATATGAGTGCATGTGTGAGGGGGCAGTAATAACCTAAAATGAGTACTAACACTGAATTTGAGTGCACAGTTCAGGAAGCTGTCAAAACTTACTACTTCCGGAGTTTGCCCAGAAAAATCAGGGTCAATTTAGTTGCACCCTAGCCACAATTCAAAGTAGGCATCACCTGACTACAAGTCAGATACATTAACCGCTTGGGCCAACTGTCTTATATGCCATTAACACGTCAATATACGCGTCATATATGGTGAAAGACCTATGGGTCACACAATCGCCCGACTTTATCTGCTGGATGAAGATTGCCCTCTGAAATCTGTATAAAAATACAGATGCATTTAATCGGGTAATTTCACAATTTTATGTTTTGTTGACCATTTTCTTGTACTGGTGTGCTTGTTTTGCTTGTTAAAAATGAACAAGTAAAACAAAGACGGTAATTTCATGTCCTGTACACACATACTGGTAGTTTCATGTCCAATACACACATATGAATTGTGACATTGTAGGTGCATCATTCACTGTACTGACAAATTATGTGCATACACCCACACTCTGAAAACACACACACACACACACACACACCAAGAAATTAAACCACATTAGTACAAATTTATACAGTTTACTATTAAAGACCATAATCAGTGAAAACTGCCATCTACTGCAGGCACTGCGTGAGATATTCTCTCATGTAGAACAAATTACACAAGTTGTGGAAGCACCAAGAGTTTTATTGAGTTGCAAACCGACATTGTTAAGACTTTTGAGCACGTGACAGACTGTTACCGTGGGACTATGATCACAAAAACACACTCTGAGCCTAGTGGCTTCATTTGTACTTTTAACACTGTACTTCTAAACAATGTGTTGCACTACAAGTCTGTGTTAAGACAACCTTCTATGACGTTTTTCTCTGGAGATGCCAGATATGAGTCAAACTGAATGATATATCACTCATGAATACAGCAAATTCTCGTAACCCATGGGCATACACACTTCTACAGGAACAGGCAATTTTTTCGTCGACATATTTTGACAGAAAGTGTGTTTGTAACCCAAATTGTCTTAGCAACGCAGGAATCTGGGTTTTATGAATTGGGTGGGTTATGACCAACCTGCTGTTTAATGAGCAGTATGTATGGCAAAGTACACTCCATAACATGAAACAGACATTCCATACATAAAACAAGCAGTCGATCAGTCTGATATTATAAGGACATTATTTTATATAAAAACTCTTGTTTGTCACTTACCATCAGTTCTCCTAATTTATTAAACTACGGTGTTAGCTGTGCACTGAACAACATGTTTATTGTATGTGGTGTTCATCTTTGAGCCAAAATGAAACATTTCCAGTATATTCTTTAAAATATGGTGAGAAATAGATATTAACTGCATTACACTGAATTAAATGCATTGACACTGACTGATGGCAAATTTGAATAGTGGAAAGCAAAGGGCTGCCTGCTGTCACATTAAGTATCTCGAGTGAAAAGCGGATAAGAGTTGTCAGACCAAATAATGTCCCCGTACTTGCTGAACATTACTCCATAAACAGGCACATTTCCTATTCATGCTACTTAATTCTGTCTTGCTTGAATGTAATAATACGACAGTCTCTTGTTAACAAAGATCCAAATGTCCATGTCAGACACAAATTCACTCTTAAGACATCTGTGGAGAAATAAATTAATGTATTAATGAATACATTTAAAGATCTCTACACACATGGCTGCCTTGATTTGTCACACAAGTGGGTTCATTTGCACTTTCCATATGCATATGTTTAGAATTTCTTTATGCAAGTCAGTACTGACAATGAGAAATTACGATGCACTGTCACCTACAACTGACAAATAAAGGCAAAGAAGATGAACAAAGAGATTAATCTTTGTTCAAATTGAAGGACTGAAATATTGTAAAATTAGAGCAGATAATGCATCAAAGTAACAACTTTTTGTAATGGTTTGCAGTAGACTCCAGTTGAAATGTGATGGCACACGATGGCGCACGGGAGGGGAAGTGAAGGGGAAACTGGCGAATGGAGTGGGTAGCCAGCACCCTTCACACTACCTCAAAACATGGTTTATCCAGCATTACTTCCGCTGACGTGCACACCTCAGCTGCCAGTAGTCGACTGAACTGACGACCCCGCCGATTTAAACGGACTCGTCTGTTTCGCCAAAAGACGAAATCTGGTCTCTGCGTGTGTGCCGTCACATTTCAACTGGCCTCTACCAAATTTCATACCAATCCACGTATCCGAGTTGTTAATCATAACACATGCACAGATGGTGTGAAATTTACTAGCCATACCCGGTGTTAGAAACTTGCAGATCATTTTTTTTATACAAGATATTCCTGTTGTGAACTGATTTACTAATTAATAGAGTTAGACTACATTATAACACTCTATCAATTATTGCAGGTAAACCCACACATCTGATTATCCTCATAGACATGTAAGCAGTTCTGAAATGCAATTTTAAAACAATACACTTTATCCTCTTCGCTACCCAGAGTTCTAAGGAAACAGGAAACATGTCAAGAACAGGCCTGTGATCAAGATCATCTTAATCCATTAGAGGGAACTGGCCCCTATGTGTACCACTTGTTCTGATATTCAGCAATGTTAATTTTTGTCCACAGAGTTTGTTTGGCTGTGTGAAAAATAACTGTCTCCCAAAATACCATTAACTAACAAATCTTGTAATAGGAGATGCAGTGTACATTGTGAAAGTGAGAACTGATTTTGGAAATATTTAAACAGTTTCATCACATAAACGAAAATTGACAATCAGTACATACAGCTTCACATAAACAGTATTCACTATGCCACTCCACTGGAATCATAAAATGATGCCAGCATAATACATTTATAATTACAAAATTCTCTCTCCAACTATTTCACATACCAATACATAAAAAGCAGGTCCTCTGTCATGAGCCTGACTTTGCATAAAGCCTCTTTGAATCAACGTTAGACTTGGTGTGGTAACACCAGCAATCTCGAAATTCATAATACGTGCAAAACTGGTCATCTGTCATATTGCATGGACCTCAAAGAGTGGTGAATCAAAATCACAGTAAAGTCCCATAATTCTCTCATTCAATAAAGTGAATGGACATAGATAAATGTTACCCAAAATCACACTGTTCAGTGACATCATGTATAAGCAACACTGTTGTATGCTTAGGCATGACACCTGTGGTCTGGCAGGTAGGTACTGTGTCAGAAGAAAATACACAGGGTGTTTTTTTATTTTGTACAATGACCAACAAATGGAAAATTGACAAATTTTCATACTCTTCCTACATGTTTAGACACTATCGTGTCATTAACACAAAAAAATATTAAAATAAGAAATATACAGGGTGATTCAAGAGAAAGGGTCAATATATTGGCAGGTGAATGCATCTGTCATTGTGAACCAAAAAAATAATTTAAACACGTTTACAATTCTGAATGCTTACCGAGATACAGCTGTTCGAATCTGATGCACAGTGCTCTTACCTCCCTCCATCTGATTTTTGTTTGTGCGGATGGATAAGGAATGAAGTTTAAAAAAGAAAGGTAGATAAATGAGACGAAATGCTAATTTAAATTTTGCATGGCTGCTGCCCATGTGGGAAAACACTCACATTGACTCACACAAACAACACAGGATCTTCGCAAACAAATGCACCGACGCTGACAATGAGATTTTCAGACACTTACAGCGAACTGTAGCAGTTAATGTGTCAAAAAAATATTAAATGGAAATTAAATTAATGGTGAGTTATTGACCATTCACTATGCTTTTTATTTGTTTGTTCAACCAGGACTAACAGCCGATCCCAGTGGGCGCATGGTCTATGGCGTGGGTCTACAGCTGCTCGCCTGCTGTGATTGTGTGTTCGAATTCTCCCAGGGGCATGGATGTCTGTCTGTTGTCAGGTAGAGGTCTTTGTGACGCACTGATCATGCGTCCAGAGGAGTCCTACCGACTGTGATGCATCGTGTGTGATCTAGAAACCTCAAGAATGAGGAGGCCATGGCTCGCGTTGGGCCACAGCGCCACCGGGGGGGGGGGAGGTTAAGAAAGGGTCTAACTCTGTAACCATTCAGAATTAGACACATGTTCATAAACTTCGTTTTTCACATGATGATCAATACTACTGCCTCCCAAAATGTTAAAATTTTCTCCTGAATCACCCTGTACATTCCATTCTCACCACTTCTACATAACAGACGGGAGCTATTCCAGTGAAGAACCGATTGCCAACCATCAGAGTATACAATGCCTCGTGCCAGGGACATGGAAATACTGTCCCTCTTCTTAACTAAGCATCATAAGGCACATGGAGACAGTAGAGATATGAGTGCTTGGCAGCTGAGAGAGGCGAGTGTTCTAAGTTGGAGCTGGTTGCTGTATCCCTGTAGTTACAGCCCATCAGATAGGAGGTTATGCGATGTCCAATGCTCTGGAGAAGATTAAAATCTGTTGGCTGTGCCAGGAATTGAACCCACAGTATATTCCATATACTGACTGATCTAATATAAGCTGTTACACTTAGACCTTGTGTCTCATTCGCTGTTATTAGTATCAGTTTATTTTTCCAGTTTTTTTTTATCCCACGTCTTCCTTGTGAACACAGTGTGTACCTATGATTGTCAGGTGACTTGTGTAGATTTGGATGTGGGGGGACGTATTTGATATTTTTATCCTTGCATAATTTGGGATTGGATTTTTTCGAAGACATTTTTGATTACAACATACATTGGCATTGTAACTGTATATTTTCCTTTCTAGGTCTTCATATATATATGGATGCATCCTTGAATGGTACTTATGATTTTGCCAAATTTTATATCAAAAAACATATTTTGAATTGCAGCCTGAAGATGGATTTACAAAAAAGGTCGAAACATGTCGCCGATTTAATTATCTTTTATATAATAAAGGTTGTGTAACACAGGAAACTTGAACACATTTTATTAATCAGTGTGTACCTGCTGCCTGTAAAAGAAATCAGTTGCACCAGCGCAAAGTATGGTCATTATTCTTTCAATTTTTTTCCCAAATTGTGAATGTCCAAACTCTAGTGCCAGACACGAAAACCGTAATCTGAAGGAACAGGCCACTTTTTATAGAGATATAATTCATTCATTCATTCCACTGGCATGTGCAGAACACAACAATTCCTTGCCGTTCTCAGGAGCTTCTTCCATTTCCTCTTTTATGTACTTTTTCTTGCCACCCTTCTCCACCAACTATTCTTCCATCCTCTCTCACCTCATCTTGTCATCTATTTCTTGGTCTACCTCTCAATCTTGTTGTTTCCAAATTCATATATAATACCCTTTTGGGAATTCTATTTTCTTCCATTCTCTGTATATGTCCAAACCAGCGTAATCTATTTAACCTTACTGTCTCTATTATAGTAGGTTTTTTAACACTTGCATAAATTTCTCTATTGATTAATACCCTCCAATTTTCTTTTTCAATGTCATATACTGGGCCTAAAATTCTTCTATACACTTTCCTTTCAAAAATGTTCAATTGCTTTTGGATATAATGTAAAATAAAAAAATAAAAAAATGTGATGATGATGATGTGGTTATTTGGGGAAAATTTATTTTGCATTGTCACTGTGGAATTCCGAGCATGAAGCATAAGACATTCATGTACAACTTGTGCGCATTGCACAGAAAATGCATCCTGTTTGCACAAGTGACATTAGAGCATGACACTCTCAAAATGACTAACTTACTGCTCAGTTCATGTTATATATCCGTTGCTCCCTACTAACGGGGTGACAAGACAGCTGAGTGTTTAAGAATGTGGCTTGTTATCTGTGAGTTACCCAGTTTGCATCTTGCCTTTAACATGTACGAACATACAACTGCTGTGATTATTTTCACTGTTGCCACTTGGATGTCCTTCAGTAAAACCCACAGCAGAAGCTCCCTCGATGCTAGAATTCATAATTTCCTGCAGCCCACTGCTGTGTAATCAGATTATAATGTGGTTTTCTCACCCAGTCACTCCTGAAAAAATTTTAGAAACCTGCATCCATATTTTTCAAAATTTTTGTAATGGAACTTTCATTATACTTGGGCAGCACAAAGGATTTTAATGTTGGCAGCATTTGGTTGCACTGTAGGGTCCTTCAAACAAGATTCGACATGTAAGCCTTCAGGTTGTCAATGCAGTACATGGCGGTCTTCAGGGATGTGACACCGTGTGGTCTGGTAAAAATTTACAGATGTTTTGGAAAAAGTGCTCAATCCATCTTAAGGCTGAAGAAGGGGGCAGCACTCCTTCCAAAGCATCAGCAAATATTTACCAGACCACACGGTGTCACATCTCCCCACATTAGTATGGTACACTGAAACTGGAAGCAAGACCACAACACTCTTTTTGATGGTACATATTGGTATCATCAGTACCAACACCTCCTTCTGGCAGTATACAGTACCAGCACCTCTTTCTGATGGCACACATCTATATCCAGTACCAGCACCTCTTTCTGACGGCACACATCTATATCCAGTACCAGCACCTCTTTCTGACAGCACACATCTATAACCAGTACCAGCACCTCTTTCTGACGTCACACATCTACATCCAGTAACTGCACCCCTTTCTGACGGCACACATCTATATCCACTACCAGCACCTCTTTCTGACGGCACACATCTATAACCAGTACCAGCACCCCTTTCTGATGTCACACATCTATATCCAGTACCTGCACTCCTTTCTGATGGCACACATCTATATCCAGTACCAGCACCTCTTTCTGACGGCACACATCTATAACCAGTACCTGCACCTCTTTCTGAACACACACATCTATATCCAGTACCTGCACACGTTTCTGACGGCACACATATCTAGTACCAGCACCTCTTTCTGATGGCACACATCTATATCCAGTACCAGAACCTCTTTCTGACAGCACACATCTATATACAGTACCAGCACCTCTTTCTGATGACACACATCTATATCCAGTACCAGCATCTCTTTCTGACAGCACACATCTATATCCAGTACCAGCACCTCTTTCTGACGGCACACATCTATAACCAGTACCAGCACCCCTTTCTGACGTCACACATCTATATCCAGTACCTGCACCCCTTTCTGATGGCACACATCTATTAAAGTACCGGCACCTCTTTCTGACGGCACACATCTATAACCAGTACCTGCACCTCTTTCTGAAGACACACATCTGTATCCAGCACCTGCACACCTTTCTGACGGCACACATATCTAGTACCAGCACCTCTTTCTGATGGCACACATCTATATCCAGTACCAGCACCTCTTTCTGACAGCACACATCTATATACAGTACCAGCACCTCTTTCTGATGACACACATCTATATCCAGTACCAGCACCTCTTTCTGACAGCACATATCTATATCCAGTACCAGCACCTCTTTCTGACGGCACACATCTATAACCAGTACCAGCACCCCTTTCTGATGTCATACATCTATATCCAGTACCTGCACCCCTTTCTGATGGCACACATCTATATCCAGTACCAGCACCTCTTTCTGACGGCACACATCTATAACCAGTACCTGCACCTCTTTCTGAAGACACACATCTGTATCCAGTACCTGCACACCTTTCTGACGGCACACATATCTAGTACCAGCACCTCTTTCTGATGGCACACATCTATATCCAGTACCAACACCTCTTCAAAGGCATAAACTTTGCATTGCAAGTGCTGCTACCTTTTCTTCCCGAAAAAAGCACCAAGCAACAGACTCAACAAAGAATGCAAAATGGTTCGGGGATAATGGTTGATACAATATTTGTAATGACAACAGTTCTACTGAATTATGTAAACAAGTGACAACTTTTCCGTGGCATCAGAGCAACCGTGTAGTAAAAGAGGCTTTGTGCATCAATTCTTTCACTAAAAGACATCCAAAGGAGAATCTAGTTGTGGGACACTTGTTAATGCTCCGTAACTTTCACGCCATATGGTGAATGCAAATGTTAACAAGCATCTACCATAAGCTCATGTCCAAATAACATAACCTTATTTAACAAAATGACATAGACATGCTTAACAACAAAAAGAGTCATGATTGAGACATAAGCAAAAAATAAGCAATCCATCTCTGGCTGACCATGCCTCTGTCTATAAACTTATGATATTCTGGAAACTTTCTCATTCTTATTGTCCACATTTCGAACTACATCAGACAAAGTATTTACAAGAGGGCTCCATTAGCTCCAAGAATATACGTTGGGCAATTACAGTATTCCATGTTTCATATAGAAAGAATATCAAACCTGGTCCAAGGATTCTTGCATAAATACATAAATAATTTTAATATTTAATAAACAATGTTGTTTTATTATACCTATGTAAATTGTCTTTAACAGGCATCAACTTTCACTAAAGCAAATTCATGGGAGAAGAAATGACTCGATTCCACTTCACTGTATCACATACAAGCAAACAGGTCAATAAAAACCAATGCCACTCTGTGATCGGCACCTGAGTGTTTGGCGTGTCCAGTGTGTTACTATTTCTTGCCCCATGATTGTGAAACAGGTTCTGGTGACCCAAGGGCTGGGAAATGGTTCTCAAGCGTGTGACTGCCCACATGATGTCGGAGGTCAGCGGCTGACAGAACCTGCCGACACGTCACGCATACCTCAAAGTTCCGTGATGAATCAGCATGAACAGACAACAGCTCCTAGAAAACATGAAATATTCTACATCACACTCAGTTCAAAATGTGAGTAACCAATCATAAGGCCATACACGAGCCTTTGAATATGGTCCATGTATCATTCTTTTCATCCTAATCTACCTGGAAAAATTCAAAATGTATAACAGCCAAGCTGCCTCAGGAAAATATTGATAATTTTCTGGATGGACCAGACAACAAGCGAAGAGTTGTGGAAGTGCACGAAGCAACCTGGAACAGATATGCAGATCAGGACATGCATGTGGTGATGGCTGGGCCATACATTGCGAAAACCATCCAACGATACAGCCAGGCAAGCCCTGAAGTGGAACCGCCAACGTAAACGGGGCAGGGGGAAACCGAGAAATACACGGCGAAGAACGGTGCTTGAAGAGGCCAAAAGAATTAAGAAAACCTGGATGGAAATCAAAACTGATGCCAAGAACAGAGTGAGATGGAGGATTCTTGTGGAAGCCCTATGTTCTGCGGCGGAATGATGGTTCTTTTATATACATATCATTCTTTTAAGGTTGTAGGCTGCATGCAACAAGATGTCATCTCCACATTTCCAGTTCAATGTAACAATGTATTATTCAATTTCCTCACAGGATGGCACGAAATTCATCAGAGGCTTCCGTCATCTTTCGTTTTAAACAATCTCCCAGGTGAGATCGCAGGTTCTCGCAGCAGAGACCATGGAGCTTGTCGTTGTATGAGATGTGTGGTTTGTAGTCTGGTAGAAGTGTACCCGCTCATTTACCCTAATCATGCATGTAGCAAGATTCCACAAAATGTCAGCATTTTTCGCTACAAATTCCACACAGCTTAACCCCAGGCCTAGCCGTGTAGAATTTGTGGTGAAGAAATTATACTGGTACAGGTTTTTCTCTGGGGAGAACGTGGTGGTGCAATTGGCTGAGGCACTGCGCTACAAACCGGAAAGTTGAGGGTTTGATTCCTGATGGTGTTACTGGAATTTTTCATTGACATAATCCTTCCGGTTGCACTGTGGCCCTGGAGTTGACTCAGCCTCTAACAGAAATGAGTACCAGGAATATTTCGTGGGGGGTAAAGGCAGCCGGTGCGTAGGGCTGACAACCTTACCACCTTCATGTGCCGATTGTCTTTAAATTTGGAAGCCTCAACCTCCTGGAACTCTCAGTGCCTGTCCAGGCCTGTAATGGGATTGCTCTACCTTTTACAGGTTTTTCTCTGAGTACTTCAGCTCCCCCCCCATCATTCCACCAATGGGCTCTACTCATTCATTCATCTACCACCAATATATAATCTTAGCAACAGATAGCATGAGTAACACACTTAAATTATTTTCTGCCACACTACTTCTCACATCTCATTCATGGACAGAAATCTTCATTTGACTGGATAATTCATTCACAAACTTATGCAATTAAAGTCTCTGTGTCACTGGGTAAATAGCTACAATTTTAAGCACTCCATCTTTCCAAATGTCGGGAAATAATTTGTCCAGCAAAAAGAGCATCACATCACAGGAGACTTGGCACTTCACCAACACAGCCGTAAGAACGCAAATGTAATGAGGGTCAATTTTATTTTCACAGATATGACTGAAGGATACATCACCAAAAAACAGAGGTGACACACTACAGGAATGAACAGGGAAGGTGGACCTGAACTGACAAAAAAGAAAGTTCTGTTGATCCGATATAATCCGCCGAGGCACATAATGCAAAGCGTTAGCAACCAACATTGGTATGACAGTGTCAGACGGTGTTGAACGATATGTCTACCCGGCACACTGTGGGGCTGGCTGTATTGGGTCCCTGGGCATGCCGGGGGGCAAGGAAATGAAACTGTCGACAGGCTAGCAAGGGACAGTTCTGTTCAACGGTTTGTTGGACCTGAACCTTTCTTGGGGTCTCTAGGCAGAATAAAAGAGGGAAAATAAAATGCTGGATGGCAAACCAACATCTGGTATTGTGATGAGGTCTTTGTAGTGTACAGAGACAGGCTTGGGAATTGATCTCTTGTCCTGACCTGGCTACAAGGGCCCTGGATTGTGTCCTTTAATAGGACACAATCCAGGGTTGTTATTGGCCTCCTTACTGGACATAACACCTTAAGACATTTATATACAATGGGGCTGAGTAATAACCCCATTTGTAGGAAATGCAATACAGAGGAGGAAACCTCAGCCTACATTTAAGTGTGAGGCCTTGGCTTCACTCAGACATGCATATCTGGGTTCCTTCTTTTTGGACCCTGAGAGTATCAGGAAACTAAGTATAGAGGCCATCTGGAACTGTGGGAAAGGAACAGGGCTCCTCTTAGTGTAGAACATGGGGCACAAAGGGCCTGCCCTAAGGCCTAGGTGCAAGGCCCAGAAGGGCTCAAACCCAAATAGCATTCAGTTCATTTAACTAACAGGGATGGCAACAATGATATACTGGTGTAAAAGAGGATGCTTAAATGTTGTTAACAGTAGAATATGCATATTAATACATTAGGTATATTCTGATACTTTAAAATATTAGGTTAAAACCTCTAATGTAAACCTGGTAGATTGATTTTGAGTGTTATATTGCCCCTTGAAGATGGGTGAACTGTCAAAGTACACTGGGCAAATAAATGGACTCTGTCATGTATGATGGACAAAGTCACTACAATAATTTAATAATGATACAACGTTGGACATTAATATTAACTTATGTCAAGGTCAAGTGTTCCCATTACAGGTCTGGTGTGGCCCAGAGGGTGGGCAGAGGTATAGCTCTACTCTTTCATGACCGCGGCACTAGAAGGGGGTGAGTGGTTAGCAGCATGCCCTGGCTGCACTTTACCCCCGGGAAAGACCCGGTACCCATTTTGCAGGAGGCTGGGTGGGCCCCAGGGCCGGTCTGGACAGGTGGAAAATCTTGTCCCCACCGGGATTCGATCCCGGACTGTCCAGCCAGTAGTCAGTCGCTATACGGACTGAGCTAACCGGCCGACTATTAACTTATGTAGCAGTGCCAAATTCTGGAGAGTTAGCTAAGACAATTTAATTGTATTGAAATCCCCTCGTAGGATTCCAGCTGTTTCATATAATATGTGGCAAGACAAAAACAACAATGGATGAAGGTCAGAAACAAAAATGCAGCTTGTGTTCTGTCGACTTCTGAAACTGTAACAGCCAAGCAGTAAATGCATAAACACTCGACATCTCATATTCGTCATAGTCTTACCTGCTGTTTATCTATATCGGGCAGAAGCACGAGGAGCTCTGCAAAGATTTTTGCAAATTCCTCCGAACCCATTATCTCCTCGCAGTATATGCTAAAGTCGCGCGCACTTATCTGACCCCGACGGAACATTTTTGAGGCCTGACAGAACTCATCCATGGAACAAGTGTCAACAAACATTTCCTTTACCCGGGACACCAAAGCTTGGTTTCGACGGGCAAAGTCTTGTGGCGGAATATATCTACGAGAACCGTTGCCAGAACTTCCCGGAAGAATCGAATATCTCTGGCCACTGCTACTGGTGAATGTGAGACCGCTGGACTGGGGCCGAGCAACTGAATTAAGAGTTACTGAAAAGCCTGGAGGTGGGGATGTAACACTACTGCTATTTGTACAAACACCTCCTCCAAAACCAGGTGGTGGTGCAGGTGTTAATTTTCCTCTATTAACAGGTACATCAAATCCTGGTGGCCAACTTTCAGAGCTTCCAAGAGTTGTAAAGGCATCCAGTACTTCACTACTGCAAGAATGGTCATCATCCTCACAGGATCTGCTAGTGGTAACTGCCGACATTTCAGTCTTACTATTTTCTGTGCCATGCTGAGGTGTCACACTTTCGATTAGTAATTCCGATCTCTTTCGCTCAATGGTGGGTGAATTTTCTGTGTCATCCCCAAATTTTGCTGTTTTCCCATTTTCCTGATTTTCACAGCCATTATCTTTGCTCTGTGAGTCTTGCTCCAATTTCTGCTGTACTTCAGCTTCTGCATTCCCTTGTTTCTTCTTCTTTTTACCAGATTCACTCGCTGCACACTGAGCAGGTTTTGTCAGAAATGAGTCATTACTACAACTGTTGCTAGTATGCAAAGTGGCATTTTTTGCTTTCTTCTTCCTGGATTTAATCCTAATATTTCCTAGGCTAGTAGCAGTACTGTCAAGAAAGTCTGTGCTTGATTTACCAGTAACAACATTTGGTTCACGAGTCCTAGTAACGCTGGACAACCCTTGACATACTGTCTCTAGAGGAATCATTACAGAAGATGCCTTTTTACACATACTCTGAGGGTTCACAGCCGCAGATGAGGCCAAATTTGTCATGTTACAGCCTGCACTGAATTTAGAACTCAGACTTGGGAAGTCCTCTTCTGTTCTATACGCTTTTGGAGTCTGTAACTGTGGCTGAACTCTCGATTTTGCTCCCGTACTGGATTGGTTGCACAGCCACTGTACAGACGAACTGGGAGTGGGTGTTTTGGACCCATTGAGAGACGGGAAATCATCATGAAATCGTGAAGGTACGGACATGGGTCGGATGCGTATATTTTGACTGCTACCACTCGCACGATGATTCACATGTATGGAAACGTTGGTTGGTGCTTTCTGTGTGCCGTTCCTGACGGACGTTCCTGCGGTAGAATTTGGACGTTCTTGGCCACTGCTATTCACGCTCAGCCTGACCGTTTTACACCCTGAGGCGGTTCCTTCAGGTCCGAGTGCAGGAAAATTCTCATCTGTAATTGCTAGAGGCTGGGACTGCCGGATGGTTTGTATCGTCAGTCCGCTATTGTTCACGGCGACTTTATGCGCATTTTGTTTAGGTGAAGGGCCTAACATTGGTGGGGCCTCACCACTAAGTGTGGGGAACTCTTCCAAACAATTTGTATTGATATTCGGAGTATTTCGAAACATAGGCGTTGAATCAAAGCGTGTGTCATCGTAGTCTGCTCCAACAGCCCCATGGTCCTCCTCTTCACTGAGCCTTGTACGCTGTCTTGCACCTCCTCTTCGGCCACCTTGCATTCCATCTAGTCGGTCTCGTGATCGAGGGGCAAGCGTGAATTCCAGTTCCAACGTACGTGCCTGTTTTGTGGCAGCCTTCCCAATGGCACGTCCATGAACAGAGGCCCTGTGTGCTGCAACAAACCCCAAAACAGTCCTGACCATTTGCTTCACTTACACCTGGTAGATGTATGTCAGACCTAAAAGTTTACTATACTCACCCTTCAAATCGATCTGTGTGCGGAACACAGACGTAAACTTTTCCTCCACACATCCACCCTCTTCACACAAGAAATGCTCAGAGCGAAAATGTTCTCTTAGATAATCATAGGAACTGGAACAAAGCACACATTCTCAGTTGAGAAATATTACAGCCATGAAAATTATAACTGGCTAGGGTCACCATTCCATAGTGGAGAACCCCATACAGAAATTATGCATGATTCACCTGTATATCTGCACACAGCCTAACATAAGGTTCACACTGCATACACATCTGCTTTATGACATGAGAGACTCCTTCCCCATGGGGGAGGCACACGCATCTTCCGTCTGTAACGACAGCTTGACAGAAAAATAACTTCTGGGGCTCAATAGTCTATGTTTGACATCTATGTAGGTTGTGTGACTGGAAAAATATTTCTCACCACATTCATGGTCTAAAAGTGTTTGTAGAAGGTACATAGATATCAAGATAAGGATATGTGTTATCAGTCCGTACTGTGTGGGATGTTGAAACAGTCTCATGACAAAGAACAAACAGTCACAAACATCATATGCAACTATGAGGTACCACGTGAAATAAAACTTGACTGCCTGGACTATATTTCATGAAGCCAAGTAACTACAAACAAACAAACAAAAGGCCTCCACCAGGCAGGGCACTCAGCTTAACTTGAAGTGAATGATTCATCTCAGAAAGCTAATCTTACACACAGAAGATACAACAAATCACAGATAGATAAAGTGCTGGGGGTCTCTTAATGCTCACCTCTTCAAGGCAATACAAACCAGCCAAATATAATCTAAAGTTAGTGCCCTGATTTGATAAGAGATAGCCTTCAATATACATACCATGTACAGATCGAGGCATAAGCATAACTTGGGGGGGGGGGGGGGGGGGCACCCCCCCCCAAAATTTTTTTTCCAACAAATATATTTTTTTTTTTGTTTTAGGTTATAAAAAGGGAAAAAAAA
>Ga0131853_10011308_pt1 | contig 16337 bp, 10 predicted proteins | sample TergutLab28metaG_FD_92764 | JGI IMG/M metagenome (GOLD analysis project Ga0131853, IMG submission 92764) | Labiotermes labralis P1 segment gut microbial communities from Petit-Saut dam, French Guiana - Lab288 P1 (version 2) (version 2) | ecosystem: Host-associated > Arthropoda: Insects >...
AAACACCTATGTCCAAAGTTGAACGGTTACGGAGATAATGGCCAGAGAAGTTTGAAACTTTGACAGCTGTTACACACTTATTGATTACCAAATACATATTAAAACTGGCAGGAATATGTGGTTGTTAATATCTGTACTTAACATCAAACTAACTTGTGAGTGACATAAAGCCATTAAATTGAACTAAAAAACACTCGCACTCATATCATAGTTGTCCTTAGGGTTCCAAGCACAATACATGAGATTGCCCAGCGGTGACGTAACATGGCTGAAGGAAGTACGCGTGCAGTTCTGTGGCTAGCGTGAGCTGAATTGCCGTCATATGACACCACACCCAAGGACGGAAATGGATAAGATTGTCAGCTGACAGGTACAGTGTGTGGAGCCGCAAGAAGACCACACTTTTCTCTGGCCATTATCTCCGTAACCGTTCAACTTTGGACATAGCTGTTTTTGGTTATATTGGTATACTTTAACATAAGGAACACCCTCCCGAAGTCTGACACATTCCTCCTGGGACGCCCTGTATATATATAAGATTTTGTTCAGAATACCAATAGACGATTTTTTGTTCAAATTGCTCTGTTTTGTTCAGTATGCTTTCTAAATATTTTATTTACTTCTGCTTGGTGGATATATGTCTGATGGAAAAAAAGTGTTTGCCTTTCTGTATGTGTACACGCATGTAGGTATATGTCGGCGCATACCCTTCACCCACACGTATTTATGTGTTCCTCAAAGCATCGAATCATGCTTCCGATTTGCAGATTACCTTACACGCCTGTATCAGTTGAATGAGAAGTTACACCTTAAGTGTTGGTGATGCGGGAAAGTTGTTTAAATTGTTTTACGTACAGCAGCGTTCACCTGATGGAGTGGTTTTAGCTAGTCTTCTTTGCTAACTCTTAGTCCGTTTATGACAATATAAGATCACCGGCAAGAGTAAAACTTATTTAGGTCTTTATCTCAGTATTTAACCAACTTGAGGCACAAAATTTGTTAAATACTGAGATAAATATACTGAGATGCACGGTCAGCAAAACGTCAAAACTTGTTTAGGTCTTTATGTAAAATTTGAGATACCCGTGAGCGATTGTCGTCAAATGTGGAGTTACTCTTAAGTCTTCAATATCGAATGTCTACGGAAATCCATCCAGTGGAAGCCACACTGAAAACATGCAGATCGATGGACAGACGGACGAAGGGAATTCAGACTGATACCATTTCACTCGAAGAGAGCTTTGTTATGGCAATTTTATATCATCGACAACAAAAAATTATTTATGCATGGTACACGATATTGGTGCCAGACTTTAACAAAATTTCTATTTTTTTCTAATGATTTTCATAGAAGTTTTCAGTATCAAAGACCACGGACGTTCGTCCAATGAGAGTTGCGCTGATCTATGCGGCTAATAGTCGCTTCTCACGGCTTTGCGAACGCGTCCAAAAATTCGTGTGGTCCACATACGCATGAGTTTCTGAATTTGTGGTCTACCGCTGGAAAAACTTGGACACTTCTCGGCGAAAGTAGAGTCCTGACATATCCGCTGCAGGCTACAGAAAGCCGCTAAATCTGAATCAGAGTAGCTGAACTCTCGAGCGGGATTAAGGGCTCTCAACGACAAAGCAGCACTGATCAATATATTACGACGTCACCTGTTATGGGGAACCTCACTCTTTTTCTTGAAAATAAATATGTCGATCTGGTAGTAAAGAAATCCACTGCCAAGGTGCTGATAAGTCCTTAGCCCGCCCAGGAAGGAAACATGCTCGGAAGTATGTCAGGGACGTGCGCTATTTCGACAACATCGAGACGCGAAATATCAAGTTTTTTTTCTTGCAAGGCAAGGCGCCGAAAGAAATTCACGCCATTCTGACAGAAACATTGGCGTGTTTTCTTCCCGGTCGGGCTAATGACTTATCAGCACCCCTATACAGAAGCACGTTCAGACTCCTAGGAGGACCTTGTCAGACGCCATCGTGAACCAGACGTTTCCAGTCCATTCTCAAATCCTGTTTCTTCAAGACCCATTTCGATATTAGTCTACATCCTACGTTTAGGCGTCCGAAGTAGCTCCATGTTTTCTGGCTAATGTACTGGGTGCGTGCCTCACTTCTGTCGTGTGAGTTACGTTGATCACTTGTATTTTTAATGTACTTGTTCTCCTTAATGTTATTTGGCGAATGTTACACGTTATTGAGTTCCTCATTCCGCAGTTTTCTTCGCCCTCCCAATGCTATTGCTTTTCTCTTCTTTCCAGATAATCTCCTTTCTTCTCAACCTATTTTCTTACCATGGGATAATACACGTATTTCGACTTATAACACTAACTACTTGAAGCTAAGTCCCTCTTCAGAAAGTGGTACTCTTTCCGAATTTTATGGGAACCGGAAATTTCACAATAGCCCACCATTGGCCACTGTCCTGTGGCAGACCAATCCATTCCACTCCCTCGATTTATGTACTTTTAAGATCCATTTTAATGTTATTCGCTCTACGCAAGTTTCTCCAGTTGGTCTCCTACCCTAAGCTTTCCCCACCAAAACCCTTTAACTATTTTTCTTGTACGCCCTGCCTGCCACATTTCCCGCCCATCACAGTCTACTTGTTTTGTTATTATAACAATATTTGTTAAGAGTAGAAATTACGAAGCCTAATAATAATAATAATAATAATAATAATAATAGCAACAGATTTATTTATTTTTGTGTTATAAGCGATTATAAAGTTTGAGAATTTGAGTTTTAACTTTTGTACCGGAGCTAATATCAATGTTTAGACTTTTAAATTCTACGAAACATTTTGTAGTCTTTCATATATTATCTTCTTTCTTGTGTTTTGTGTGATCACTTAATCTTGCCTAGAAATAGTGGAGATTGTAGAATAAATAAATCTGTCATCGTTTGGAGAAACGCTCTGTTTTCAACATCGCAAACTGAGAGAGGCTGGCCGGACGACTAACGTAATGTCAACATTAGCACACCCGTGGATGCCAAGTGCCCATGTTATCTCTAGACAGCTATTTTCAGGTTACCTTCCGTGTTAAAAGAGACGTTCGAATTAATTCGAAAAGAAAACCGACCAAGTATATATCTGGGAGGACAAATATTCAAGGTCATTCTTTCTGTAACACGTTCACGCCATAAAATCCTTTATATTAACACAGCAGCGCGGTTTACCTATCACTGTGCAGATTTAAGTCGTGTGTTGATGATCACTCATTACTACTTTCGTTAAGCAGGTTAGACATAGGATACAGACGAGCTTCTCGTGACATTGGCTAGAGAGAATAATATCTGTGGGATGTGACGATGTGTATTCCCTTAAAAAGGTAGGAATTTGATGTCTCAGCTTAGAGAAGAATACTGTCGTGTGGGTTATGGCATTGTGCAGTCTTGTAGAAAGGTACCTGCGTTTCGGGGCAACCTGCTGTATCCATCTTACAGGCAACAGAGTAAGACTTGATGTTTGATGTTTGTGTGACCGTGTGTCACTAATACAATAATATAAACAGCCAACTAGATGCAACAATAATAATTTTATTCATAATTTCAATCAGCTCAACATGTTTCGGTGGGCCGGGTAGCTCTGTCGGTATAGCGACTGACTACGGGCTGGACGGTCCGGGATCGAATCCCGGTGGGGACGAGATTTTCCGCCCGTCCAGGCCGGCTCTGGGGCCCACCCAGCCTCCTGTACAATGGGTACCGGGTCTTTCCCGGGGGTAAAGTGCGGCCGGGGGGTGCTGCTGACCGCTCACCCTCTTCTAGTACCGCGGTTACGGAAGAGTAGAGCTATACCTCTACCCAATCTCTGGGTCACACCGGGCCTGTAACGGGATCACTTTACCTTTACCTACATGTTTCGGGCTATAATTTCGCCCATCCTCAGGCATCATCGTCGGTGCTTTATACCACAAGTTGTAAACACAGCCTAGTGTTCTTGAGGATGGGCGAAATTATCGCCCGAAACATGTTGAGCTGATTGAAATTATTAATAAAATTATTACTGTTGCATCTAGTTGGCTGTTTACATTATTGTAACAGAGTCAGAACTGTGGATAATGACACTGTGCAACTAAATTGTACGCAGTGCTTTGTTGGAAACGTCGGCAGACATCTACCGGACCGCAAGCTGTCACTTCCAAGAAGTCACCTTTCTTTAACTAGACCTAGGATATTACTATTCCTGACTCTCGTGGACTTCCACACCCACACTTTGTTCCTAAGACACGTGTCTTGAGGATGTCATATAGTTTTTAACTCTGCGCCGTAACTGTTAAGGCTATTTAAAGACTGTTTAAATTACGAGTTTAATTTTAGTATTAATACAGATGGTGATATGCTGACGAAAAAGATGAAAGCCAAAGAAAACGAGGGAAATGGTAATGAATCTTGCGAAATGCATCTAAAACCTACGCGTCAGTACTGGCCTAACAGGTATGTAAATGGGATGGGGGGTAATGGAATAAGAGGTTTTTAGGAAGCTAAAAAGCGTGTGCAACAAATAAGCACATTCTGGCTTTACTTTTTTTAAATCATTTTCTTTCGTTCAGGGTTTATTGACGACTTACTTGTGTCCTTGTTTCTCCTCCATTTTTTTCGAAGTCCTCTCTGCTTATTCACACATTCTTTCCTGCTGCTCCCTTTATTAGTTTCCACTTTCTCTCTCTCTCTCTCTCTCTTTCTGTCTGAAACGTTCTTTGCCACAGCAACACTTTTAGCATAAAGACCAGCGGATGACGCTTTCCTCGCCCCGAACATTAAAACTTACTCCAGCAACAATGGCCGCTGGTTGAAGGGGTGGTGAATTAATGATCGCTGCTAATTACACGATCATATCGCTATTGGCTACATAGATAAAAATGGTGGTAAGCGGGTCGTGGCCTTTGGGCAAGACGCCGTACCAAACTTTTCGCAAAAGGCTTGCATTAGATCTCCAGTCAAGATAGTATGGGAGGGCAGTCAAGCCATCAGCTGAGAAACACAAGACCAGAGCTTCACATCGAGCTGTTCAGTTCAGTTTCATTCTATTTTTAGGCCTATCCCCTAAGAAGCTGACAAGTTAAAACCACGCTCTGCGCTCGTTTTTCACACTCTGTAATGATACTGCAAAGACAGTCTTTGAGACTTCCGCAGCCTGTGTAGGTTACTACGCCGTACCTGTAGCCAGGGTGAATGCTCGTTCCACTTGAGTACTTTCCTTTATATTTTCCCCTTTTTATGTCTGCGAAAAATTACGTAAATGTAGGCCCTATTTGGGAATAGCGTGTAGCCGCTTTATGTGCTGAAGCTCTTAACAACCTTTTGTGACACAATGCACTTGCCTTGAGTATGCTAACTGCAATGCGGGCGTATCGTTGGAAGCATTTCGATATACGGCGCGTCCAATCGCCAAAATGAGAAGTTGTACTGTTAGGCTCGGATCGCGAAAACTTAAGAACGAAGAGTATAAAAATGTCACATTCTGTCAGTGTGAAACGTAATACCTCAGAATACAAAAGTTTGACTCAATTGAAATTATTTATTGGAAAATCGGAACGCTTTCAGCCCACCGCTGCCATGTAAATGAGATCGTCCTGCTGGGATGTTACGCGGCGTGGATTGGTAGTTATGTACCGACGTTTCGGGTTAACCTATCGGTCCCATTTTAAAGGATCAAGCAGTCCAAGAGGGGCTTATTCTTGGAATGTTTGGACCTTGAATATGGGGCATATGGGTTGTCCCAGAACATCTGTAAATAACTACCAATCTACGCTGCGTAATATCCCAGAAAAACGAAGACCTCTCAAATGAGAAAGCGCTGAGGTGAATAAGACGAAATAAATGCATCATGGTTACTTTCTGTGCTGTACTGTCTACCATCTTCATTTTCAGTGTGTAGCGGTCTTCTTTGGCTGCTTCACCCCGGAGGTAAAATGAAGGAACTACGATTCTTCGAAATGTAGGAAACAAATCGCCCAGCTATGTAGCGTCGTACCGAGAAGACTCGGACCGTTAGGTTCTAGTGTGCCTAGAATAGAAGACGACGTAAAATGAAATCCAGAGACCAAGTAATCTTACGACCAATGTACGTGTTTCGCAACCTTTGAGAACTGACTAAAGCTTATATGTTTTTCAGGAGAGCAGAAAATGTTTCTGATAAAATGGCAGTTGTTTTTCTTAAAATAAGTTTACACCATGCCCTGAGCGTTTTATGTCTCAAAAGATCGGACATTTCACGAAACGTGTACGAAGCTTACTGGGATTATGCGGATGGCTAAGCAAAGAGCTACAGCTGTCTGTTCACCTTGTTCGGAATTGGCGTGTTTATTCCAGCAAGAGATACTCCTTGATGGATGAAAAGACGTACCTCTTGGTGTAATAAATATATTTTTAGCACTTTAAAACATGATATTCATAAGAACTATACTAAGGTATTGAGTTTCTGCCTCTCAGTTTCATTTGTAGAGATCAAATGGTTTGTGCTAACTGCAGAAATATTACTGTTTTAACGACCTCCATAAGAAATATATACCTGCGTTTACACCTTGAGATAAAGCAGAACTTTTAAAGTGAATGCACAAGGTACACTATAGTAGCCATTGTGCTTTAAGAATTAAAGCCAAGTAGTGTGCTGAGGTGCTGAAAATTCGCATTCCTGCAACTTCTATTCCAAGCTGACGATATTTACGACTTCTTGCTGGTAATATGCCTAGAATCTTGGCAATAATTCTTCTGATAAATGCAATTTGTTTCACACCTAATTTTCAAGTGAACGTGCTTGAATTATTGGTGTGCTTAAAGAAAATGCGTGTTTGATACGTCTTGTTGTTCAGCTTTCTTAATTATTTTATTGAATGCTGTTCGTCGAAATTCGTTGCTCATTACCTTCTAGGACGAACTTTTGTTTCGTGAAAGGTTCCGGAGGATTAAGTTGCTTTAGGTATGTGCACCCAATTCACAGCATATGGTTTAACCCTTATCCTGTTAACGTGGAGAATCGTATGATGAGCTCCTTATAATGCCAGCAGATGGCAAATAGGATATAACTCGGCGTTTAAAGGGTTAAGGGTTTCTTATAAACTTTAGCTGTGTCCATCTTTTCACGCCTCTTTGGTAGAAATATCAAGAAGAATGAGATAGGCGGATCGTGTGGCACAAACGGGGGAGAGGAGAGTTTCGTACAGGGTTTTTGTGGGGAAACCTGAAGGAAGGAAACCATTTAGAATTCCTAGACGTAGATGGGAAGATAATATAAAAATGAATCTCCAAGAAATATGCTGGAAGGGCGCGAACTGGATTGGACTGTCTCAGGATAGGTACAGTTCGCAGGCTGTAGTGAACGCGATGATGGACCATCGGATTCCTTAAACACGTGGGGAATTTCTTGTCTATATCAGAATTGTTAGCTTGTCAAGAAGGATTCTGCCTCCTGTAATTGTTTGTTTGTTTTTTAGGTTGTTGGTAGCTTGTTTGGTTGATTGGTGGAGTGCTCTCCCAAGTCTGATCTTCCGTTCTCTTTTACGGTAGTTTTCATATTCCTGTCTAAGGCCTGGTTGCCTTGACCACCTGCCACGTATCAGCACGTGAGCTCTGGCTCCATTGCTTCGCTCTCAGCACCAGTCAACGCAAAGTTGTGACGTAACTTAACAGACAGAACCTCCTCTAATTAATACAGTCTTGACGGTAACATACTGAGGGATTACTAAATCATTTATTTTACGAGCGGAATGTCTCATTCCGAAGGCTATTGTTCAAATGTTCAAGCTGCTTGTATAACAAAGTGTCTGGACTGCGGCCAATCTTCGTTTGGAACACTTTGGAGGGCGACGCATACTTTTCCTGCCCCAATCTGTTTTGTATGTACCAAAGTGTGTGTGCCTGAATAACTCAGATTCCTGCTGCTGTGGTATGAAAATTTAACTTTATCTCGAAGGTAACTGCAAAAATGTCCGCAACAACATGTAGGACATATCGAAATGGAAAGGCGTTATGAGTTAAAATGACAAGCTTTTTGTATTTCTGTTTGTTAGGAGAGTACAAATATATTGCATTAAAGTGGACAAAGACGTTGTTCTAAAGCGTCCTTTTAGGGGGGGGGTGTAGAAGTTGGCTTGCTAAGTGCACGTAACTAGCACTGAAATATCATTTTATATCATTTTTATATAATTACCGGGGTGCTGATAAGTCCTTAGCTCGACCAAGAAGAAAACAAGCTCGGAAGCATGTCAGGGACGCGCGCAATTTTAACAACATCGAGACGCGAGCTGTTATCAAGTTGTTCTTCCTGCAAGGCAAGGCGCCGAAGGAAATTCACATCATTCTGACAGAAACATTAGCTTGTTTCCTTCCTGGTCGGTCTAAGGACTTATCAGCATCCCTGTATATATATTATAAATACTATATATATATGGGCCGGGTAGCTCAGTCGGTATAGCGACTGACTACGGACTGGAAGGTCCGGGATCGAATCCCGGTGGGGACGAGATTTTCCGCCCGTCCGGACCGTTCCTGGGGTCCACCCACCCTCGTGTACAATGGGTACCGAGTGTTTCCCGGAGGTAAAGTGTGGCCGGGGCGTGCTGCTGACCGATCACCCCCTTCTAGTGCCGCGGTGATAGAAGAGTAGAGCTATACATGTACCTCTACCCACCCTCTGGGCCACACCGGGCCTCTAACGGGATCACTTTACCTTATATATATATATATATATATATATATATATGTATATATAATTTTTATGTCGCATCCATGTAAACCTTTGTCTTAAGTATTTACAGTTTTCGAGAACAACTTGCTAAAAAAAATGTTTGCATCTAAGATGTTTAAAATAGCAGGATCGTTAGTAACACTTTCTAGTGACGAAGGTTACAGTGTGTGTGGGGCCGTCAAGATTTGTTATCACACTTCGCCATTCAAGAAGCATGAGGTGAACTGCAAGATATGAGGAATGTATATAAAAATTGCAATATTGGAGCCTGAGAAGTCCATATATTTGGAAGGCCAATAAGTATGTTGATAGTTCATGTTAACATCGATCTGAAAACTCTGGGTGGCAATATGTGGGTTCGAATGATCAGTTCGAGACCAATGGCGGTCTGTTGTGAGCACGGTGATGAAACATAATTTTAAATGACTGCAAACTTCTACAAGTTGAGGAGTTATTTTTTGTCAAGAAAAATTCAGCCATGCTGTGAGTCTCCTAGTGCATCTGCATGCTAAATATCATATTATGTCACTTTTTCTTACTAACTCAGTTACTTGCTTTTACTATTCAAAACCCTGTGTTTTTCTGTTAAGGTTACACAAACGATTTTGGGATAGTAATGAATTACGGACCCTGAGCGTTTGACTGATTAACTCCATGGTACAGAGTCCTGCCTGAGAATCTAACAGTTCCTCAGCTGGTCAAGAAATTCCATGTATTTTATGGAACTCGGTAGTTCATTACCGCATTCCCAAGCGCCCGCAACCTGTCCCTATCCTGAGTCAGATCAATCCAACCCATGCCTCTCCATCCCACTTCTTTAATATTATCCTCCCATCTACATCTACGTCTTCCAAGTGGTCTTCTCTCGGGTTTCACCACCAAAACCCTGTATGCACTTCTCCTCTCCCCCATACGTGCTACATGCTCTGAACGTTCAGCGCATAGTAGATATTAAATTACAGTGAGTAACAGCAAATATTAGTATATAATTCCGCCATTTTTCTATATGCGAAGAGAATGTTCTGAAATCACAACAGTCAGATTTCACACTAAGAATCGAGCCCAAAAGTTAGATTTATATAGAATGTGATTATAACCCAGAGGACAACACGAGCAAAGTTTTTTCGTGACAGTAATTATTTTCATTCCTTTTGATAACCGTGTGTAAAGAAGCGCAGCGCAGTCTTAGACGACAGTATTGGTTGTACGATTTTCATGTGTTGCTAAAAGCATATTTCAACAAGTTTGCCCGAACGATTATTCCCCGGTTTTTCCATCATCCGGGTAGATACATTCGTCTTCGATATGCCTTGATGATAGAGGCAGTAGTTTTTTTTACGAAACAGAGGTGCCCTTCTAGGCGACGACGTGGCGTCGTATGCCAGAACACCGCTGTGTTCATCATCACCGTGACAACTTCAGATTCTACTTTAAATAACTTAATTCCACGCCCGATTTTCTCAATTTCCTATTTATATACGTTACATCTTTCCTTCGATGTTACTTAACGTTAGTAAGTGACAGAGCGGTTTTTAACTTACACAGAGACTGAAAGAAATGTCGAAAAATCCGCGTACGGAAATGTGTTCAGCTGAAGAAATTCCTGGCAGAGCGAGTACAGCCGTAGGCTTCAATACTTGAGCTGAGTTGCAGGCTGGGGGACAGAGCGTCAGATGCGGTCTGCAATGGGCGAGAATTGGATCAATATTGAACGTGGATAGAATATCGTAGGTAATGCTGTGCCTCTGCGGCAAGGGACACTGCAGCTCTCTAACAGCATTTAATCTTCATTTTTGGCTATTTAGAAGGATTCACAGCAGTGAAGTTCAAATGCACGGCCATACAGCGATTATCTAAAGTTCTGATATAGTTGATACGTTTGTGTATTATTTGTTATTTAGGGGATGTAATTTTGAGCTCAAAACGTATGAACTTCCTGAAATCAGATATTCGTTTATTTTATCCCTCTATCAGTCATATCAGTATAACTACCCTGATAACAATGGAAATGTAGTTAATTGAAAGGAGATAATTTAAAGCAACCAGGTGGTACAACTCTTTCAAAAAACGCAGCCACTTGTTATTCAGCACTAATTCCCACCATTTGTGGCTGAACCTTAAATTCCAGTTCCCCTTATTAAAAGATCCGCGCGTTATCTGAGGCAGTAATGAAATTACTCCAAATTTTCCACAGCAAGAATTTACTAAAAGGAATAATTTGTTTTAATTGCTCGTTATTAGTTATCAGATCCAAAAGATACTCTTGTTGGGCTATGTACCTATATACACACATTGTTGTATATGATACTTCATGCGACGTATTTCTTCTCTGAGTAATCGTAAGAGAGATACAATTCAGGGAATTGTGCAGAATGTAAGACTAGGCCTATGCATTGTCAAAAGAGACTGCAACTCCTGTATCCCTCCAGGTACCTGTTCTTGTGTTACTAGAGACAGATTAGCCACTTCAACACTGATCCTATATATATGTGTACAAAATATCAAGAATTAAAACTTTAATTATTGGATAATATTAAATTTCAAAAATAATAAGTCTGACATGCATACGTGTCATAGAATACATTTTTGTGTACAGAAATGTAAGTTAATTTATTTGCATTCAAAGATCCATTATGTGTTGTCATTCCTCATTTTGAGAGTGTCCAGCGATGGTGTACCAACCGTACTGTGAGAATGAACACACTGTGTATTCGCTGTAACCTTGACACTGTTTTTAGGATGTAAGGATTGGTTGCCAAGTGATACATTCTATTCTACTTGTCTCTCCTATCTCATCATAATATCAGCAATTCATAACACGTTATGAAGCTCCTCGTACGCGTTCTTCTCCTGCTTGTTCTTACCTCCTTTCTTCCTAGGTCCAAATACTCTCCTTTGCACCCTGTTCTGAAACAAGCCAGTAACTGTTTCACGTTACGTGCGACTTCCAATTTAATTAGCATCTTATGAGAAATGTAATAAGCCGTGCATTTCGCCGTTAATTTTATTCACGAACGCTCCAGTGGCGCATATTTTACTCTAATAATGATAATCTGCGACATATCCTATAGAAAACCTGTTGAGCACTTTGCTGCAGTCCCTGTCCTCCTAATTACACTGCCGCAAGTTGTGTTGACGTAATCAGGTGCATGGGTTCTATGTACTTTGTGGGCCGAAACAGTGCGCGTATTAAACCTGAAGGATTACTGTACTGACATTTGTTAACAGGTTCACATTATTATTTCAAACTAGGGAAAACCCATCACAAACATGCAGGGAGATATCGGTCTGTACTCGAAATATAGAGCTCTTGTTAATGATAAGCGAGACACTACAGAGAAATCGTTATAATGTACTACTTAATTGTCCACAATGCGTAGGAGGTTCGTTTAGGAAAATAAGACATGGCCGTCGCCTGGTTTCGTTACCTCAAATATAATTTGGTAGGCAGGCGTCTACCGAAATAAGTGACTGCACGTCCCTTGAAATTTTTATATTCTACAAGTAGAATTCTCATATTTCAGTCAAATATATGAACATCCACTAAGATTTTTAAATGGTCATTATAAAGCGCAGCAGAATTTTAATTACTTGAAACCAAAAATACAGAAATATTTACTTGAACTTAATTAAGTAAAATGAAAATGCGGAACTATTTATGTAAAATTAATTATGTAAAATTAAAATGCATAAATATTTATTTACCCCAACGTTACTTCTCATGACAGTAAATATTCCTGTAACATTTATTTCTTTTAAATTACATGTTTTTAGATTAAAAACATTTTGTATTAAATTGATCAGTAACTACGAAACTTAATTTTAGAAAACCAGTAGTAGGGTTGCATGGATTTTATACGCCGCGCTTTCTGCTCAAAACTTCTCTAAATATCGCGTTTGAAAATTCGATAGTTTCAGTGTTAGGGAAGGCCGTAGGGAAGAGAAGGCATTTGTGGAACAGTTCCAAATGAGACGGAAGTTGTCACTGACTGACTGGCTGGTATGAATGACGTGCCAGCTGTGCGAGGATGTGTGTTTTGACGATGATGAGAGACAGAATGGTCATTTGGATAAATCTGTGAAAAGCGTCAAATTTCCGAAAGAATTCATAGAAGACGCGCGTCGAACTTTCACACCACGGTCGAAAAAGTGTTTAAATAAAATGCGGTTAATAATGCCTTTTAAACTTGCAAGTATTTGGTTCTACCGAGAGTGAGACTGGAAATTGAGTGTCTGAGGTACAGTGGCCTGTCAAGGGGTTAAAATAGTTAAACGATGACCATTGCGGATAAAATAAACCGGCTACTGCTTACGTAATACATACATATGTATATACAAACATGCATACGTACATACGTGCGTACGTACGTACATACATACATACGTACACACATACATATGCATATACAAACATGCATACGTACATACGTGCGTACGTACGTACATGCATACATACATACATGCACACATACATACATACGTACATGCATACATACGTGCATACGTACATACATGCCTACATACATACATACGTACATACATACATGTATACATACATGCATGCGTACATGCATACATACGTGCATAATACATACATCCATACATACACACACACACATACACACATGCATTCACACATACATACATACACACATACATACACACATATATACACACACACGCACATACATACATACATACATACACACACACACACACACACGTGTGCATATACATAGACATACATATAAACATATGCACAAATATTTCTACTGTTCAACACGACACCTTCTTTACTTTCAGCGCTGCCTATTTCTTTTTTCGATTTGAAACTTTACTTTGTTCTTCCATGTCTCCGCCATCATTGTACAAATTACTTATGGAATTGCCTCACATATTACTTTCAATTGAAAAAGTGTTCAATATGTGTAATTCTGTATTCATAGCATAATTTCTTTCCGTGAACAACACATGTGCCTGAAAACCAGATATTTTGAGAACGGATTTAACTTATAAATTAAATATTTTTACGCTTAGCATTCATTTGCCAGGTTTCTGAAAATGTGCGTTTTGGAATCAGATTATGTTTATCTTTCGACGCGGGTTATAAATTTTGAGGGTTTAGAAAAGCCCAGCACAAGTTATTTTGACTTTGTTGTGTATGATGTCGTTTAACGGGGCGGGGAGTGGGGGGAGTGGGTTGGGATAAATTAGTGAGTTGTGTAAGCTACGAGAAGTGTGTGGACGACGACTGCAGCTGTTTTTGTGCTCTGTGTTCGCCGTGTCTTACGATACAGCGAACTGTGTTGTTGCCTTGTAGCCCGGGGCCACCTCCGAAATAGATACAGAGTGGATTAACTTGGCAAGAAAATAAGGGGAGGGCGGAATAACTTTCGTACTTTGGAATTACTTCTTAAAAATTATTCTCTTTCCCTGAAATCTCCTACTGTGATTCACCAGCATTCTTTTGCGTTTAGCTTTTGAGCTTCAGATTGTGTATCGTTGCCAGCCTTATAAATCTCTGCAGCTCTTGTTTAGGGCGCAGGAAGTTCTGGATAAGAAGCACGGATATGATCTTCTTTTATCTGGGGTTATGACGGCGTGTCACTGGGCAGTAAGTTCGCGGCGTTTCGAAGATACATATTGCCTTATTCAAGGAAGTGTAAGCGCGAAATTGCGGCGGACAGCGGATTTCTGAAATTGCCTGCACGTAGACCCGTGCCGTTATGGTTCGTGCCTCAGAATGTATTTCTAAGAAAACTTATTTAATCTATGTGTTTCTGCCCCCCCCCCCATACATTTCCCCACTATATACCATGTTAATAATACTTCTATTGCTTTCTGTTGGCTCGAACGATAGGAAATATTTTGTTACAATGTAATCATAAATTTGTGAATATCAGTGCATGTCTCCCAATTAAGGAATACTCATTTGGTTTGGCTTCAGAGAATGCTGGCTGTCGCTCAGTTCAGAGATTTTTGTCTGCAGCTTTCTATCCAAAAATACAAAATTTTCAATATACAGGCTATAATTTTGCCGATTGTTTTGTATGGGTGTGAAGCTTTGGCGCTCACATTGAAGGAGGTAATAGGCTAAGGATGTTTGGGAATAGGGTACTAGGGAGGATATTTTGACCTAAGAGGGACGAGGAAACACAGAAGTGGATACGGCTACATAATGATGAGCTTTATCATCTCTACGCCTCACCAAATATTGTTGGGGTCATCAGAACTAGAAGAATGACATGGGTGGATCATATAGCATTTATTGTTATTTATGCTTACAGGTTTTTGTTGAGAAACATGAGGGAAAGAGAATACTTGGTAGACATGGGCATAGTTGGGAGAATGGTATTAAAACGGATCTTCAAGGAGTTGGAAGTGGCACGCACTGGTTTGATCTGGCTCAGAATAGGCACAGATGGCGTCTGTTGTGAATGCAGTAATCAGCCTTCGGTTTCCGTGAAACGATGAGAATTTTTCGACTAGTTAAGGACCTATTAGCTTTTCAAGAAGGACCCCGTCTCATTGAGTTGTTTATTTGGTTTTTCGACTGGTCAAATCCATTCGTGTGGCGTATATCCGGGTTCTGTACCCAGTCTGTTGATTCTTTGCGTTTGTCCCAATTTTCCCATCGCTCTACTCCTATACAGACTTGAGGTAAGTAACCTCAATATTTGTTACGGTGTAGTTACAATGACCATTAAACTGTCGTTGTAATAGCTGTGTCCGGTACGGCTTCCGATTTGTTTCAGTCAGGTCTGTTCTGTGGCCCGCAATCTTTCCTCACCCTGCAACTTCCTTTGACAACATCTTTAGCTGAAATGTCTTGCATTAAGTGTTGGAACGAAACACCAAGCGAATTAAAATATCCTTACAGCTGTCTGTCATACACCATTCGTTCCACGATGTTCCCACCGACGTCTCCTAATAACTATTTTTAATATTTGAAGAACGTAAATAATATTTTGCTGCAAGATGAATGTCACCAGCAGTTACCTTTATCTCTGAACGCAGTGACCACTATACATATACTACACACCAGTGTAGTGGACAGCGTTTAGCGACAGAAATGGGCAAATGACTTGGAGACGACTGTCATTGAAGCTGTGTCCAACTGTCAATTCTAAAGTCGACACAGATGGGGCAGGTAATTTGTGGCTCCTCCGTGGGGGGTCTCTGTGTTATCAACGCCTACGCGACCTACACTGTTTTGATCTGTAAGTCTCGGTTAATATGATGATCGTTCATCACTTCATGAATTTCTGTACCTTAAATTTACGCCAATTAAGCTTGCACTAGTAACCACAAAAATCGTTTATATCAAGTCTGACGTCTGACTGCATACTGTAAACTTTATTATTGAAATATATATATATATATATGACTTGAAGGGTGAGGTGTTGACTCGGAGCAAAATTAAAATACATTGAAGTATTTCCCAAAGGAATTGTGTTCTGAAATGTGATTCCAATACAATATTTCATCTGCCTTTTCCCCTTATTCTTGCACTTCTCTCTCCCCTGTGTTGTCTTCAATGTTTATACTTTAGTTACATAGATGGGGGGGGGGGGGGCCAAGAAAACCAGGGCAACCCCCCACAAGCTGTTTAATTTTTTTAATGGGAGCAATGAACAATTTC
>Ga0131853_10011309_pt1 | contig 16337 bp, 23 predicted proteins | sample TergutLab28metaG_FD_92764 | JGI IMG/M metagenome (GOLD analysis project Ga0131853, IMG submission 92764) | Labiotermes labralis P1 segment gut microbial communities from Petit-Saut dam, French Guiana - Lab288 P1 (version 2) (version 2) | ecosystem: Host-associated > Arthropoda: Insects >...
GCTAGAACCTTTGATGAGCTATTTCATGCGACAGGTGATGCTTTGGGTGTGATTGCAGATGCGGATATAAAAGGCTGGATTGGTAATTGTGGTTATGGACTATCGTAGGTCAAAGTGCTATAAGTACTTTTTTAAAGTTGTTTGATTATAAGCTTGTCACATTAGTGCCTTTATGGTCAATGCACACATGGCGAGAACTTCTCTCTTAATTAAAAAAAATCTTCGTTTGCTTGCTTTAGCTTCTAAAGTTTGTTTGCTATATATAATTCAACATAAAAATCCCCTCCATCATAACGGAGGGGAAAATTTTTATAAATAATTCGATTACACAACACCTTGAGCTATCATAGCCTCAGCAACTTTGTAGAAGCCCGCCACATTAGCACCAAGAACATAGTTTCTCTCTTGGCCTACGCGCTTAGCAGCCTCGTCCATGCTGGCGAAGATATTAACCATGATACCTTGAAGTTTTTGATCAACCTCTTCAAAAGTCCAGCTAAGTCTCATGCTGTTTTGGCTCATTTCCATAGCAGATGTAGCTACGCCGCCAGCGTTTGCAGCTTTTGCAGGGGCGAACAAAACTTTGTTTGCTTGGAAGTATGCAAGAGCATCAAGGCTACATGGCATGTTAGCGCCTTCACCGAGTGCCATACATCCGTTTGCAACAAGCATTTTAGCATCGTCGATAAGGAGCTCGTTTTGAGTTGCGCAAGGAAGAGCAACGTCACATTTTGCGCTCCAAACGCCTTTGCCTTCAGTATATTTCGCATTAGGACGATATTTGAGGTACTCGCTTAAGCGGCCGCGATTGATTTCTTTGATTTCGATAAGAGCGTCAATATCAACGCCTTGCTCATCATAAATCCAACCAGTTGAGTCACTCATAGTAACTACTTTTCCGCCTAATTCTTGAGCTTTTTTAGCTGTGTAAATAGCAACGTTACCTGAACCTGAAACAGAGCAAACTTTGCCGTCAATGCTGGTTCCGTTAGCTTTAAGCATCTCATTTACAAGATAGATAAGGCCAAAGCCAGTAGCTTCTTTTCTAGCAAGAGAGCCGCCGTATGTAAGCCCTTTGCCAGTGAAAACGCCTTCGTAAAGGTCAGTAAGTTTTTTGTACTGTCCAACCATGAAACCAACTTCTCTTGCAGAAACACCGATATCGCCTGCAGGAACGTCAATATCTTGACCTAAATGCTTGTAAAGTTCGTTCATGAGGCTTTGGCAGAATCTCATGATTTCGTGCTCAGATCTGCCTTTAGGATCAAAGTCAGAGCCGCCTTTGCCACCGCCGATTGGAAGGCCTGTGAGGGCATTTTTGAAAGTTTGTTCGAAGCCTAAGAACTTAGTGATGCCAAGGTTTACAGAAGGATGGAAACGAATTCCGCCTTTGTACGGGCCTATTGCGTTGTTATACTGAACTCTATAACCTCTGTTTACATGAACTTTCCCGTTATCATCAACCCATGGAATACGGAAAACAATTTGCCTGTCAGGCTCAAGAAGTCTTTCTACAATACCGTATTTCTCGTACTTCGGATCCGCATCAACCGCAACTCTGATAGTGTCCAAAACTTCCGTTACAGCCTGAACGAACTCTGGTTGGGATGCGTGAGTTACTTTTGCCATTTGCAGCAAATTATCAAGGTATGACATTGTGAATCCTCCTGGAAAATATTATATTTTTTATTCTGGGATGCCTCTCAAAATAAAAATAATGTCGAGTATATTATCGTACATAAAAACACGTGCGTCAAGGGTTAAAAATCGAGCTTTATAGCAAACTGCAAAATTGTAGTCCGTCATGTTCATGAAACATCATAGAATCACTGCTGTTTCATTCCATGCCAAACAACAATTTTGGTAATTTGCTGTGGCATTTGGTACATTGACATTAACATTGCGGCTCAATTAATCCGTAAGTTCCATCATTTCTCCTATATACCACGCCTACTTCATCAGTTTCTGCGTTTCTAAAAACAAAAAAACTATGCCCCAAAAGCTCCATATTCATAACAGCCTCTTCCGCATCCATAGGCTTTAGCGCAAATTTCTTAGAACGTTTTATTATTACCGTACTTTCGTTCTCCGTTTCATCGTCATCTTCGTTCTCATCAACCGGAGCAAAATACATATTAAACTCGTCTCTAAAATTCGGATCAATCTTTGCCTTTCGGTTTAGCCTACTTTTAAATTTCAGCATTTGTTTTTCCAAAATATCTACCGCTTGGTCAAGAGCCACCTGCACGTCCATATCGGATACCTCAGCCCTTAACACATGCTTTTTCAGAGGAATGGTAACCTCGACTATATGCAGCTTTTTAATAGCCGAAAAGTTCACAAAAACCTCACTGTTTTCTGGAACAATTCTGGAAAGCCTATCGAGCTTATCCATAGTCTTTTGCTTAAGAGTTTCGGAGGCGCTAATACCATCTTTTCCTGTAAACGAATAACGCATAGTAACATCCCCTTTGCAATTTGCTATATTGTGAGTTAAACTTAAAACGGTCTAAATGAACTCATTCTATTCGCCGATTTAAATTTAAAGAACGTCCCTACACGCGTATTTTTCGCAAAGCGACAAGTATGAATGTAGGGACGTTTAAGTCGATTGCCGACTTAAACATCTATAGTTGCTATTTTAGTATATAGTAAGTTTGCAAAAATTTCTAGTGGTTTCAATATTTTTATAGATCTCGTTATTTATATATTATTCCTAAACACCTTATTCTCGAAGCCACTTAATTCTCCGATGCTTTTTCCATGCTCTAAAGGCATTAGGTATCCCAAAGACAGCCACAAACAACCTCCCCAAAAACATAAGTCAAACCCAATAAGATTAGGCATCAATAAATCTATAGTAATAAGTATTAAAGATAATTAAAAAAATAAAATCACCCTCCTCAAAATTGTTTGAACCTGGGAAGAAGAATCGCAGCTCATTGTTCTTATATTTATATTACTCATGACTTTCCCCCTCATAGTTTTTTAATGCCTGCTCTCCATAATCGGCATATAGCATCGCTTCTCAATTTCAACATTTAAAGTTTCAGGCCTTCATTTGTAGTGAAGTAGACTTTCTTAGGCGTCTTCCAGCAGTTGTATGAAACCCACTTGTATCAGCTTCTTCAAATTTGTATATAAAGAAGCTGGTCCAATGGAGGCGTTACCTCCTGACATCTCTTCAACCCCGCTAGCCGTGTAGAGGCTTTGCAAAGCTTGATAGTACCAAACAGGCTATATCCATTAACTGCCCTTGCTGATAATGGTCTTGTTTTTATTCACCCCTATCGTTAATAGATATATCGTTTATGGATATATCTATTAACGATACTCCGTACTTGACTATAATATAAAAAAGCATAGAGGATTTTCTCTATGCTTTTGCCTTAGTTTATTTAATTTTACCTAGCACACGCTATATCCAAGAGCTCTGACAAGTTCATGACTCCGTATATCTTCATATCCTTAGGCTTCTTAAGTCCTTTACAATTAGCCTTAGGCAATATGCACTCCGTAAAGCCCAGCTTAAAACTCTCTACAAGCCTAGCTTCCGCCATATTCACTGCCCTAAGCTCACCGGCAAGCCCTACTTCCCCAAATATAGCCATATTTGCAGGTACTGGCACATTTCTGAAACTGGAAGCTATGCTTGCCACAATCGCCGAATCCAGCGCCGGCTCGCTAATCTTTATGCCGCCTGCGATATTCACATAAGAATCGCAGCGGCCTAAATTCATGCCAGCCCGCTTTTCAAGGACAGCCATAAGCATTGCGACTCTGTTATAATCTGCGCCGCTTACATTTTGACGTGGCATATTGAAGTTTGTACTTGTTATCAGTGCCTGAACCTCTGCCAAAATTGGTCTAGAGCCTGATATGGCGCAAGTTATGACTGAGCCTGAGACATTCTGCGGGCGGCCTTGAAGCATATATTCCGAAGGGTTCAGTATCTCTCTAAGCCCCTCGCTCACCATTTCAAAAACGCCTATTTCATTGGTTTGACCAAAACGATTTTTCACAGCACGGATGAGTCTATAGCTTGCCTGTTTTTCCCCTTCAAAATACAAAACTGTGTCCACCATATGTTCAAGAATCTTAGGCCCAGCTATTGTCCCTTCCTTCGTCACATGCCCTACAATTATTGTGGAAATACCCTTTTGCTTGCTCAAATGCATGAGATGCGCCGTGGCCTCGCGAACTTGAGTGACTGATCCCGGCGATGAAGATATATCCCCAGAATACACCGTCTGAATCGAGTCAATTATAAGCATATCACAGCCGACATTATCCACCGCTGCAAGTATCGCTTCCATATTCGTCTCGGCAAGTATCATAAGGTTCGATGTGCTTATCGAGAGCCTGTCAGCTCTGAGTTTTATCTGACTTACGCTTTCCTCTCCGGAGACGTAAAGAATTTTCAAGCCTTGACCGCCGATATTCTGGCAAATTTGAAGTATCAAAGTCGACTTGCCAATGCCCGGGTCGCCGCCAACTAAAATAAAAGAGCCCTCCACAATACCACCCGAGAGAACTCTATCAAGCTCGCCTATTTGCGTAGAAATGCGCTCTTCATTCATGCTGTCTATACTATCGAGTGTGTAAACGCTGGCAGTATTTGTACTGCCTTTGCCACCCTTAGTGTTTCCGTATCTCAGTCCCTTAATTTCTTCCTTTTCAACAAATGAGTTAAAATCGCTGCATTTCACGCAGCGCCCAAGCCACTTTGCCGATTCGTAGCCGCAGGATGTACACTCGAATATGCTCTTTTGCTTAGCCATTACATCATCAACTTTCTTTGGAGTACTCGCTTTCCAAGTCTTTTATCGCTTCATAAACGGAGTCTAACTCATCCTTGTGCAGCCTTAGTATCTGTGATATTTTCTCCTGCATAGCTTCCTGGCTTTGGACAAACTCAAAAACTACCTCCCAAATAGGGTTATAGCCCGATTCGTCCTCTATAGCTGAATTGCACGCTTCCAAAAGCGGCTCTGTGTCGTAATAGTCAAAAACCGCAGAGAATTCCCAGTCTGCTAAATCACGCTCGGTGGTCAGGCGCATGTGGACGTTGGTCCCGGAGTCTTCCTCAAGTGCGAAGATATTGTATATTAAGTTTTCACCAGCGACTGTGTAGCTTCCAAGCTCTTTTTCTAAGAAGCCGGTCGACTTGTCTTTAAGCATTACAACGATTACGGTTTCTTCCATAAGGTAAGTGTGGTCTCCCGAATAAGATTTTTGGTAAGTAGATTGTAGCATGTTTGAGGGGGATAGTCAAAGGGACTATTATTTCAAATATAGAAGCTTGCTCTACTTAAGTTAAGTATCAGTTTTAGATTCATATTCCTCATATATTGATATAAGATTGTTGACAAATACATCAGGATCTTTATCTGAATATTCTATATTATTATCTCTACAATACTTTCTTAATAAATCATAATCACCTTTCTTTAGCAATACAGCATAGCATAAATAAAGAATGCCTATTCCATTAACAATTCTGCCTGATCTATCTGCTCCCTTACGATCAAGTATTCCTTGAGCCAACTCCAAGCATAAATTAAAGTTTCGTACAAGAGACTCATCAATTTCATTAATAGTTTCAAATTGAACCCCATGCAAACGTCTAATCAACCAATCTACAGTATCAAAATCATCTTCTAGATTGTCATCTAATATACTGTTTGTTATTTTTTCAATTGACGAGTCAAGCCGCTTACTATTCTCATGATTTTTGATATATGCAGCCAAGGATATATTATCTATAGAAAAATCCGTTGATTGATTTTTTATTTGTTCAGTTGTTGCCTCTCTATACGAATCCAACTTATCTCTTATACTAATAAGCTCTTTATCTGCTAATTCCAATAAACCCGCAAGTCGAGAAAAATCTCTTTGTACATCACGAGGAACTTCTACTTTAGACTTATAACCCAAATCATGTCCAGCTTCAGCCCAAGCATGCTGCAAAATCGAACGTATTTGTATCTCAAAAGTAAGATCATTGAGTATACGATATTCTGGAAGAGAGCTTCTTTTTCCATCTAAGCTAACTATGTAGTGCAATGATAAGTAGCCAAATCTATCAGGATCCATAGCTTTTCGTTTATCAATTGTATTTGTATCATCTACACAAAATTCACTTTCAATTATAGATGCAATATTATCAACTGTATCTTCATAGCGAGTAACTATTCTTATACCAACAATATCAGTAATATCACTTTTTTTCTTGTATTTATAATTCTTCCTTTTCAGTTTTGTTTGCAAGCTGTCTTCTGTTTTAACTCTATAGTCAATTGAATGAATTTCCATTTCATATTCTATTAATAAATCCTCTATTAACTGTTTAACCTTCTTTGCAAATGTCAAATATGAGTGCTCATGCTTTTTATAGTCACTAATAATAGTGTTGCTAACATCTTCTTTTGCCATATGTCTTAATTCCTTTCTACATAGCAAAACTCATAAGCCACCAATACATCCCGACTTATTCGCACTCCATCCTCAGATACGTCAAAAAATTCTGCCAGCTTAGTTATGCTTGCGTGGTTATTCCCTCGGTGGGGGCTTACTTCCGCCGTCATATCAATGTTTCCCGTAGTGGCGACCCTTGCGGCCGTCTGCATTTTCTAACAGATATGGAATCTGCCCTACAACCTTAATTCCCTATATATAACTGTATAATCCCTAAGCCTCTCTTCTTTCACAATCTTAAACCCATACTTTTCATACAAACTCTGTGCTTCGGCTTCATTCGGATCATCTGACGTGTACAATCGAAGGAACTTCTTATTAGACGCTCTGGCCTTATCTATAGAAAATTCTATTAGCTTTTTCCCGATTCCTTGACCTCTCTGCATAGGGTGAACGCAGAACCATGATAGCCAAGCGGCCTCATTTTTATCTTTGATACATGCATAAAGCCCAGTTGTACCACAAACGTCACCATCTTCATTCACAGCAACCCATATACTTGATAGGGATGATATTCCGGTCAATCTCATTAGCGTGCGTGCGATTGGGTTTCTTTGATGTCTGTAAATCCAAAAAGACATCTTTTCAGATAAGTCCATCCAAGGGAATACTACTTTTATTAGTTTTTCAGCTTTATCAAACAAGACGCCTTGAGCTTCTATTATCTTAATCATATTACCTCTGTGCTTTCAAAAAATTATGCAAGAAAAAGTGAGGCGAGCAAGCGCGCCCCTTTACTTATTCATCTCAGGGTTGTCCGTTCTTCCCAGTAAATAGTCTGCTGACACGTCATAAAAGTCAGCCAACTTAATTATGGTATCATGGCTAGGTCTATATGATCTGTATTCAAGAGATTGATAATTCTTTTCTGCCATACCTATTCCAGTATATACTTGTTTTTGAGTTAAACCCCTTTGTTTCCTTAGCTCTTTCAATCTATCAGCAATATCAGGCATAGTTATTCCTCCTAAAAAAATAAAAAAGCATTGACACTACGTTTTCGTCGTGGTAATATATGGACAAGACGTTTTCACCGTATGCCTTTGATATATATTCACATACAAAAAATAAGCTTGTCACCGTTCTTAGCACAAACTTAAGTACGTCTATTTTGTTTACAAAATTTACTATAATACACCAGTATAATTATATCTTTTCATCTGTACTATTGTCAAATAATAAAGGTAAACCTGCAAGCCTTGTATATTCAAGGTTCGCAGGTCTATTGTTACTAACGTGTTACTTGTTCCATACTCAACGGAACAAAAAATTAATCCAGCAATTCAATAGCTTCTTTCAATTCTTCAATAGTCTTGTGGGTGTATATTCTTTCGCCGACATCCTTTGATTTATGCCCCATAATTAAATCGCTACAGCGCTTATTTGCCCCTGCTGAGTCAAGGCGACTTCTGAAAGTATGCCTGCATTCATGGGGCGTATGATTAATACCTAGCGTTTCCATTATCTCGTACCAATAAACGTAGTAGGTAGTCGTTGAGATTTTTTTTCTTCCGAAAAAATACTCTGTATCTCTTTCAAACCATTTTTGAATAATTGGCATGATACGACTATGTATTGGAACAATCCTATTTTTTCCCGCATTAGTCTTCGTACCTCCACGAATCGTGCCCTGCTCTAAATCCACGTTTTCAATGTGTAAACCCAATAGCTCAGAGATTCGAAAGCCGGTATAGAGGAAAACAAGTATAGAGTCGTTCCAGATCGTGCCAGTATTATCCCAAATTTGATTAATTTCTTCCTCTGTGAAGGGCATCTTACTCGTTTCGGGTATCGATTCAGATTTGAGCAAACCCGAATAACAACGCGTGATAATATCCAATTCTAGGGCAAAATTATCAAGGTGGCGAAACAAATTTTTTATAGCCGCTTGCGTTGAATAACCTCTATTGCAATTGTCAATGCAATCTTGCATATGAAAAGATTTGATTTCTTTGTACTTCATCTTATAAAGAGAGTGACAATGATAATATGCGGCGGATAATGTTCCTATACTTGACTTATTTAACTTTACAGCTTTTTTCTCTTTCCATAACTCGAAGAGTTCGGCGAAAGTGGTTTTTACAACATCCACATCCCAAGGCTCGTGATTATACTGTGCAAGTGCTATCATCCCAGCTTCACGGGTTGGATAATAGCCGATGGTATTATATATGGGATGGCCTTTTTTATTCCAGCCTATAGTTTTTCTGACAACGTAGGGGTTGCGACGATTGCCAGATAGTTTGACAACAGAACCGTACCCATTAGGATTTTTCAAGGCAATCGCCCTCCATTCTTTCAAAGCTGTAAGTCTCTTGGCTTTTTAGATGTCTTTGGGAATCAGACCCTTAACACCCAACCGATTACAAAGCCAGCCACAAACATAAAAAGCAAACTGGCTGATGGCAGTACCCAGACCCATACCGTGGGCTCTTTATTTGATTTGATTTTCTTACTTCCATCGATTAGATTAAGATCAGCACTGCAATATATGCAAATTCCATCTTTCAAGTCAACCCGATACTGTGAATGTGGCTTGTTGGTTTTATGAATATGCCAACCTCGTTGTTTTTCTGCGAACTCATCTTCTGGCATTTGGGCGCATTTATGGGTGTAAGTTTTTTGTTTCATCGAAACTCTCCTTTTCCGTAAAGCGGTCCTGGTCAAATTGCCAATTTTCATAGTTAAAGCAAGAGCCGGTCATGTGACAGCCATCATCATCGTAGCGTGTAGCTATATTGATACAGGTGTGACAAGCTGGTGAAAAATCATCGTAATCCAACTCTACAGTTTTTATCGCCCTTTCCAACGCCTTAATCTTTTCTGCCTGCTCGTCGATTATTTCGCTCTCAGGAATGTACACTAGAACCTTATCTTCGTCTACATCATACGGAATGTTGCTCAACATTTTTTCGAGGTTATCCGCTCGTTTTTCAGCGGCTCCGAGTGCGTCCAATAGTGACGGGAAATGCCCATACGTTACTCGGTGCATATTTTCCCATGCTTCGGTTATTGCAATGTGGCCTTCCGAAAGCTCTAACCTATCCTTGGCCTCTTGATACTCTAACTTAATATCCTCAATTTTATATTTCTTCATTGTCGGCCTCACTTTCTGCATATTACGGTTTCCCGTGACCGCTTTTCAGTGTGTAAAAACTACATAATATCTATATTGCTTTTTTCACTTGTCTGGGGTGTAGTTTACCTTGTTGCGTTAACCCCTTTCATGTACTCTTTTTCTGTGAGTACACCTTGAAGGACAAATTCCTTTATTGAGTTTCCCTCTAAGCGAAATGCAAATTCTAACCTTAGACATTTACCATCAGCGTGTGCGAGGCAATTATCACCTATGCAATCCGCCCAATCTTCGTTTATGGATTGTATGTTCCTGTGAATAGAGCCAATTATGTCATCTTTGCAATAAACGTGGTGAGTAACTTTTCTAAAAATACATTTCATTTTAACCCTAGCTCCTTTCTTAGATGACCAAACCATATCCCCGCATTTACCTCTTTTTGATGGCTGTCAGGACTTTCATCTTTTAAAGCTCCGCATATCTCACATTTTTCTAAACTGTTCGGTTGAATGAAAAAGTCAACACACTCACAATCCCAGTATTCGCTACTTAAAATTATAGGTGAGTGGCATGCTCCTCTGATTATTTCACAACCGTCGTCAGCTACCAGCGTTGCTGTGATGTGCTCTTGTCGTGCATAGACATTTACACTTTCTATATTGCTCATTACATCAAAAGTATTTTTACATATACGTTTATAGTGTGAATAACAAGCAATTTCGTAATAATCAGAGTACTCTACGCAAAAGCCTGTAGGCGTCCAAGTCATATTTGGGAGTATTGTATATTCCCATACTGAACCATCATCGTAAGTAAGCTTGAGTATATCTGCCATAATCGTTACCTCCATAAAATTTATTTACGTTAGCCGGGGTTGTGACCGACTATCCCGCATTACCAGCCCCTGAGGGCTGTCACTCTGCGCTATCAGATTTCTTTTATTGGATTCATGCGATTTTCATACCATTTACTACTATTAAAGGTACGATACTGTTTCGTTAAAAATCCTTCTTGTGGCAAACTTGGCGTTACTTCAAGCCTTGTAAACGATTCGGTCGTTGTTGCGTAAAATGCCTTAATGTATACTGGCGTACCGCTTGATGTTGTTTGTTCTGTTTTCTGCCACACAGTACACATTCCGTTACTTTCTCTTACCCTGTTTACTTCGATTCTTGCTAATTCAAAGACGGCTGCTAAGTTGGTTTCTGTTGTCCAGCTGGATTCTATGTTTTCCCCTTCAACTGATAAGATGAAAACGAAGTTCGGGTAATTCTTACGTTCCTTTGCGTTTGTTTTCAATGTCATCGTTGTTATCCTCCTTCAAAGTGTATTCTTCTTGTTAATAGTATACTAGACAAATATCTAATTGACAACTGTTATTTAGCTAAATATCTAAAATTGTGAAAACTGCACAAAAAATAAGCCCATAACAGGCTAATTAGAAAACCGTTAGGGCTTTAAATGTGATTGTTTCGTTAGTTCAATTGTTAAAACTGCACAAAAAGACCGCTCGAAAGCGGTTTGATTGTTTTAAGGTATGTGTGTAAGATAGAAAGAAAAAGGAGTTGCTATGTATGGGCATAGAAAATGAAATAGAAGAATGCCTGAAAAGATTAGACGAATTAGGAATTGAACTAGTTAGAAAACATCTTCGATCTTCTAAATATAGGAACTCAGACCTTGCGTACAAGAACGGTGTATTATATTGCTCTAATTGTGGCTGTATATTAGATGATGGTTGTGACTTATGACAAAAGAGTCCTAATTAAAGCAATAGCAGAGATTAATAAGGCTAACCATAATCGTATCTCCGTCCACAACGTGCGCCTAAATACCCTCTGCTTTTCATGTGAATAATCTTGCAATGCCTTTTTACCTAGTGCTGAAATATGATAAAAGTCCCTACTGGCGTGTATCGTGGAACCGTTAGTTTTTTTAATAGCATCGTATTCTTTTTCTATATAGCTCGTATTTTCGAGAGGAAAGGATATCCCCGACGTACTATGGTGGTATTCGGGCTGTGACAAATATTCTAATCTGTAATCTACAGACTCTACATTAGGAAAATATTTTATAATCTCTTCCCTTGAAACTGACCCGAATCTTGATATGTAACTTAATATTTCATAATCTATGTTTGTTAATTTATCTGTTGAAACGGCCATGTTCATCACCCTAAAACAAAGTTTTCTACTTTCGCCGGCGAATAGGAGCTAGTGCAAACCTATAGAACCTTACCTATGAGCGAGAAAACTTAAAGTATGGAAAGTTCTTAACAGACAACGATATACTTATACCGCATCATCAAGATAATATGTAATCAACATAATCTCCGGTTCGTCTAATAGCAGTGATAAGTCCTTTATTAATTATTTCGTCAAGGACTTTTTCTTCCGATCCATCAAGTTCAAGCATGTAAGTACCGATACCATCCGCTAAACTTACATGTTCCTTTAGCTTTTCATATAATTCATTAGTTGATACACCCATATTAACCCTCCTGAATAACGCTGCAAGGCGTTATTTTTCATCGTAAAGTAAATACTATTTCGTCACGATCGTTAAAAAGTCTAAGGATCAAAGAACCATCTGATTGTGCTGCGAGGTCTGCTATTGAATATATTAGTGAGCCGGTCGTTGGTGCTAGTGGGTTTGTTGATCTACCTTCCAAGCATTCTCTATATGTCAATAGATTTATTCGAGAAAAGGTGAAAGTATCGTCATAAATTATATTTGTCCTTATGTCGCTACCAGAAGGGAACATTGGTAAAAAAGTTCTTGGGCCAGTTGCTCGATTCGTAACTGTTACAACAGCATATAGATATGTATTACCCTCACTCGGTGAGTAGAAAAATGACCCTGATGTGCTTATTCTGTCCGTAAATTCGAATGAATTTAATGTAATATCCCAATTGTTGAAAGTTACAGTATCACCGACGCTAAGTTTATTGATTTCCTCGTACGGTTCAAAAGCTACGACTTCAACCTCATCTTCGACAGACGAAAGCGTCACATTTGTTTGTGAGGCATTTTGTGTTATCTGCTCTGATGGCTCAAAGTCGCGCATCATACTATTACCTATGGCTAACAAGCCGAAAAATAATGCTATTACAGAGCCTAGAGTAACAAGAACTACAATTAAACACCCCTTACCTTTTTTCCCTTTAACTTCTCTTTCGTTATTCATATCATATTCTCTCCTATAAATTTTTTCAAAAGTATAGCCTATAATTAAAACAAAGTCAACTTTGTAAAATATTACAAGTTGACTTTGTTTTAACACTCTGATTTCCTACATAAAACGCTTTTGTTTTAAATTTGACCAGAGTTTCTGTGCGTTAATCCGATATTCATCCGTATTTTTAGCATATTCATCCGGTATATTAAATTTTAACGACAAATGATGGTATTTCATGGCAATATAGTTTTTGTCATGTTATCATATATGAAATTATGTATGCCCGCCCCTCCAAGTCTGCAAACTTGAGTGGGTAGGACTTCCGAAACGAAAGACGTAGCTATCTTTCATTCGGCACTTTATTGTGTGCCGACAATGGGATAGGTATGCCTTTCGTTTTTATTTTGTTTATTTAGGAGGTGTCCAGAACTAGATTACGATGTATTTGAGAATTGTTAAAGTCAAGATAGAAACATTTACAAAATACATTAAAAGAAATCAAGTTTGATTTGTACAATCCCTACAAATCGAATGAATTTTCGGATGTTCGATTGAATCGACATTATGTTCCTTATATAATAGCTTAAACAAACTCAGTTGATAGACAAAAAAATAAAGCCTATTTTACTAAGCTTTATATTTTATACTCTTTTAATCTTTAGACATATCAAATACATATACAAAGGAGTAAAATATGGACAATAACGCTAAGCTTGTATTATATGAAACTTTGATGGATGTCGGGAACTTTAATAGTATAGATGAGCTATTGCTGTTTCTCTTTGAGCGCCAAAAAGAAATCTTTATTACCTTCAATGAATCTCAAAAATGCGTCGACTTGGGGTTGTAACTCCTTGTCGAGGTTAAGTACTCCTATTTCTCCTAATGCTTCAACAACTTCAAGAGCCTCTTTTTCTTTCTGCGAAAGGGGCTCTTGCTTTATACTTAGTATAGTTGGGTCATCAGACGTACCAAGAAGATAATCTGTCGAAACATTAAAATAATTAGCTATTTTTACTATAGCGTCTGTGGATGGTTTTTGAAGTTCTTTTTCCCATTTGAGAATAACCCCATTAGCTAGACCGCAAACTTTCTCTAAATCTGATTTGCTCACTTCATTTTCTTCCATCAAAGCTTTTATTTTAGAAATAATGCCCATAATAGACTGCCCACACCTCTCACTATCATATGCAGTTTTCACAATTTTAGATATTTAGCTAAATAACAGTTGTCAATTAGATATTTGTCTAGTATACTATTAACCATAAAGATAATAAAAAGCTAGACCCTAGCCGGAGACTGGGTTTATTCGATAGAAAGTATACTATTACGCCTAAAAGTAGTATAACCTCTCGGATAAACGTTGTCAAGACTAGGTTCTGCTTATAAAAGAGAGGTGAAAACGAATGTTTGAAAGAGGACGGCGAGGAAGTCAAGAGCCGCCTGAATGGGGCTTACAAGTAGAAGTCCGACTTAAACGCCTAAGAATGAATCAAAAGGACTTTTCAAAAGTCCTCGGCGTCAATTACCAGCACATGAATTCCGTTATTACTGGTAGTAAAATCAGTCCCGCAATGCAAGTAAAAATACTTACTAAGCTGGATGAGCTGGAACAAAACGCAACAAAAATCAGCAATATCGAGTAATTCAATGAAAACAGAATGTAGCTGTTGCATTTTACGGAACAGCTTATGGAACAAGGCTTATTTGATATTAAAAGCAAACGGAACAAATATTGGAACACTTTTATGAATCAAGAATACAAGGCTAAACCAACTTTGCTAGGATACGCATTTGAAACTATTATGAAAGGAAAAGCAGACATGGCAAAGAGAAAAAAATACAAACTTAATATTGAAATACTCAAATTGCTCCTAGTAGAAAAGCACATAAGGCAGGTAGAACTTTCTAGGGTGTCCGGCATTCCCCGCAATTCGATAAGTCGCTACTTAAAAGGAACCTTTAATCCAACAGTTCAAAAACTCGCATTAATTGCAGATGCGTTGGGTGTCTCAGTTGAGCAGCTCATTGTAAAGGAAGATGTTGACGAAGATCAACCCAGTCAGAAACAAAAACAGTTGTGTTTTTGCCCTTTCTGCGGTGAAAACCTACGAGCTATTTAAATACTAGGAGAGGTAGTTAATGAAAAAGAAAAATGAAACCTTTGAAAGTGTAGCCATCACAGTGATTGTAAGTGCATTCCTAATAGGGCTGGCTTACTTAATGGTTTAAAGCCGATTACTGGGGGTGCAACATGCGAAAACTATTCGCCCTCCACAAAAGAAAAGCGATACACAGAAAATTAACCAAAGCCTACCGCAACTTAGATACTAAAGCTTACAAAAAAATAGTTATGGAGGCTTGGACATGGATTTAATGGGTATCGCAACAGAGATTATTGCAAATCAAATGGTGCTAGTGGATTTTGAAGGTGAAGCGGTATGCTTAATTAATCGCAACGCAACTCTTCAAGTTGTCCCTCATTGCATTGATAAAGATTTTTACGGATACAACCTCTACGCACGACTGGACTATGAAGATGGATTAAGATTGTTGGAAACTTACGGCTCATACAGCGAGGCCTTAGAGGTCAAAGAATCCATCGAAAAAGCTTTGAATAACGGAGCGAATTATTACGAACTGCCAGTTAGCGAGGATGATTAGGAATTACAGGGTCACTTTCGTTGACGGCAAAGTGATGCCCATTCAAGCTACAAATGAGATAGAGGCACGATACGAGGCTAAGAAGCTCTACCCCGGCAATATCATCTTAAGAGTAGATTTGCAGTGAAAATAAAAACTATGTAAAGGAGAGTTGAAAATGAAAAAATGGGAGTTTAGTGGTGAGATTAAAGTTGTATTTGGAATAACCCTTAAGCGCATCAAAGCAGTATCGGCTTGTGAAAAGTTAGGTTTAGAAGCTGGAGAGCTAGGCGGTTGGATTGAAAAAGAAGAAAACCTGTACGGCGACGCTTGGGTGTCCGGCAACGCTAGGGTGTACGGCAACGCTCAGGTGTACGGCGACGCTCAGGTGTACGGCGACGCTTGGGTGTCCGGCAACGCTAGGGTGTCCGGCGACGCTAGGGTGTACGGCAACGCTAGGGTGTCCGGCGACGCTAGGGTGTCCGGCGACGCTAGGGTGTCCGGCGACGCTAGGGTGTACGGCGACGCTCAGGTGTACGGCAACGCTAGGGTGTCCGGCGACGCTAGGGTGTACGGCGACGCTCAGGTGTACGGCAACGCTCAGGTGTACGGCAACGCTAGGGTGTACGGCGACGCTCAGGTGTACGGCAACGCTCAGGTGTACGGCAACGCTTGGGATAAATCACCTCTATACATTCAAGGCTCGATATGGTCATTGAACATGGTGTCCAAGACGGAGCTGAGAGTCGGCTGTCAGATACATAAGCTTGAAAAATGGAAGAAGCACTACAAAGAAATTGCCTCAGAAAACGATGCAGAGGCTGTGATTGAGGAATATGAATTGTACTTAGGGGTATTCTTTAATTTATACAGTAAATACAGTAAAGTTGCTCAAGATGTAGAACAATAAAAATTGCCTCATTAAAAACGGCAACTACCGCATGAGGCAATAATGAGACAACA
>Ga0131853_10011313_pt1 | contig 16334 bp, 16 predicted proteins | sample TergutLab28metaG_FD_92764 | JGI IMG/M metagenome (GOLD analysis project Ga0131853, IMG submission 92764) | Labiotermes labralis P1 segment gut microbial communities from Petit-Saut dam, French Guiana - Lab288 P1 (version 2) (version 2) | ecosystem: Host-associated > Arthropoda: Insects >...
AAATTGACATTAGAAATTTCGGACGAGATTTGCGAAAATTGCGGAAAAAATTTCATCGTTCGTCAAAGCCGTTTCGGAAAGTTTTTGGGTTGCGGCGGATTCCCTGCGTGTCGAACCATGAAACCAATCGAAAAACCAATTTGTAAATGCCCAAAATGCGCGGGCGACATATACAAACGCAAATCAAAAAAAGGCAGAATGTTCTTCGGTTGCTCTGGATACCCAAACTGCGATTTTGTAGCATGGGATGAACCAACTGGCGAATTGTGCAAAGAATGTGGTTCGGCAATGGTAACGTCTGGTAAAGAAAAGGTTGTTAAGTGTGGCAATAGAGAGTGTGGGAAGTAAATATTAACTATTGACAAATCTGATAAGTTTTGATATAGTTAATTACTAAAACGGAGGTTGACATGGCAAAATTTGAAGAACAACAAGAAATAACAGAATTGAGCGAGTATTTGGTAGACCAAGAAACTGCAAACCAAATCGTAAGATTGAAAAAATTACAACATAATGCAGTAGGTACAAAGCAAAACTTTGATTCAAAAATTCAATATTTTGAAGATGCGATGCCTGACGAATCAAGAATGACAACTGAAGAAGGGCAATATTTTATTAATGCAAGCATAGGTCGTGGATATGATATGAATGAACTTGATTTTTTGCATAGCGACAAAGAACAAGCGGAACTTGCTGAATATGTTAGAGAGCAAAAGATATTTGATGCTCTTGATAAATTCCATGACACCATTGCTGATTTGACTGGAGAATGTTTGGATTTTTATAACACGAAAAACTTTGCTGAAATTCTATATGACAACACTGGTTTCTCAGCACTTCCACTTAATGATGTCAAGAAAGAAAACCCAGAACTCTTTATTAAATAAATCTTAAGAGTGCTAGATTGGCACTCTTTTTTTCTTTTTAATTCTCTGGACAATTTATTGACTCTCGGCTATAATAACTAGGATAATCAAACTGATTTAAGGAGAAAAATTTTTATGGCTGATATGCATGCTACTACTATTTTGGCGGTGAAGCGTGATGGGAAGACTGTGATTGCGGGTGATGGGCAGGTTACTATGGGGCAAAGCATCGTTTTGAAAAATAACGCGGTGAAGGTGCGCCGTATGTACAATGACAAGGTCGTTGTTGGGTTTGCGGGGTCGGTTGCCGATGCGTTTACATTGTCGTCACGTTTTGAGGAAATGTTGCAAAAGTTTTCGGGCAATTTATTGCGTAGTGCGGTGGAATTGGCACAATCATGGAGGGGCGACAAATACCTGCGTAATTTGGAAGCAATGATGATTGCGGCCGACCACGAAAAGATATTAATAATCAGCGGTGACGGTAACGTAATCGAACCAGAAATGGGCATTTGTGCAATCGGTAGTGGTGGTAATTACGCATTAAGTGCGGCAAAGGCATTGGCACAACATACAAAGATGAGTGCTAAGGAAATTGCGACGGCGGCAATGAAGATTGCGGGCGATACTTGTGTGTTTACCAACGGCAATTTGACGGTGGAAGAAATTTAATGGTGTTTAAAGCAAATAACATAAAATGATGAAGAGGGCGAATTTGCTCTCTTTTTAATTCTTTGTTGGTTTAATATATTATGCATTGACCGATTCTATTTGAGTGTGGTATATTTATATAATGTTTAAAGGAGGTCGTTATGAAGATTAGCTATAATTTAGAAGATTACATCAATGAGGAAAATTTAGATTTATTTGAGACATATTGCCAAAATGGAGGTGTACAAGATATTGATTTTTATACTTCTGGTTCTGGCAAAAAATATATGCTTGCTACTTTCCAACATGATGGAAAGTTAATTCAACATGAAACAATAGGTGCACCCGCTGATGCCTCCAAAGAGTCGTTGAAATTTTATAGATATGGTACATCACTTAATACTGTTCTGCAAATTGGACGTAAATATACTAGAGCAGTCGGTCTAGATGGTGATACTCTCGTTACAAATCGAGATGATAGGGCTTTGACGGATTGGGGATCAAAAAGAAAAATTAGAAGATTAATTGAGAGTAATGAAGAATTCAATGAATACATTGAAAAACATAAAGATTGAAATAGTCGTTAAACAAAAAAGAAGAACTGCAACAGTTCTTCTTTTTTAATTGTTTGAATTACATTGCGGTTTTTGGTTTTGCTGCTCTTGGTTTTGTTGCTGGCTTGTTTGATTCTTTGATTAATCGTTTTGCCAATTTGTTTGCATCTTTGACTATGATTTGGACTAAGATATTTACGTCTAGGTCTTTTTTCAAATTGTCTATGAATGCAACTACTAGAGCTTGGTGCATGTTTTCGAAACCTAGGTCTGAGAAGTTTGGGAAGTAGTTTTGGAATGCCGCTTGAAGTTCTGGGTTTTTTAGGTAGTTAATCATATCGTCTTCGGTCAATTCGTCGCCGCTAGGATTGAATGGGAATCCAGCAAATACTTGTTTGAAGTCGTATCCTTTGACGAAGTGGCGGTGGGATACGGTTACAAGTAGGTTTTCAAAGTCTTCTTTGTATCGGTAGTCCTTCACGAAGTCCTTTTTGTAAAATTGTAAATACATGAGGTGGAGTTTTTCCGATATACGAACAAGTGATGTGCCTTCTCCAGTCAATTCAACGAACATAGGGTAGAGGCTTGGGTGTTCAAGGAATCTGTCTGTATCGATTAGGATTTCACAAAATTTGAATAATTTGTCTGGTGTGGCGTGCATAACGTGTTTCACGTCGTCTGGTTTGCCTTCGCGTTTTGTTACTACCACACGGTTGTATGTACTTAAACCGAAACGGTCTTTGTATGCGTCTCTGTCCATTAGGAAACATGCTGCCGTTTCCATGAAGTATGCTTGGATGTGTGCTTCGACGTTTGGACGGCTGAGAAGTTGTTTTTTCTCGGCTGCTGCTAGTGCGCGTGCTTCTTTGCTTGCCGCTGCTTTTGCCGCTTTTTCGCGTTCTACTTCGTCTGCTCTTGCCATTGCGCGTTCTAATTCGGCAATTTTTGCTAGAAGTTCATTGTTGATTTGGTCGTTTGCCGCCGCCGCTTCTGCCGTTGTTTGTTCTGCCGCTAGTGCTTGTTGTTTTGCAAGTTCGGCGCGCATTGCTTCCAATTCGTTTTGCATTTGTTTTTTATGTTCATCAAGTTCGGCTTTTTCCGCCTTTGTGTCTTCTTGAACTTGGTTTAATTCTTCGGCTTGTTGTGCTATTACCGCCGTCAATTGGTCGTTTTCTTCACGGATAGATTGGATAGCATCTTGTTCAAGGTTTTGGAGTTCTTGGTTTGCCTCATCTTGTGATGTGACGTAAATATTGTTGATTGTTACGTTGTTGTTTTCTTCTGCCATGCGGTTGTCGGCTATTTGTTGTTCGTGCATGAAAGCGTGTTGGTTTGAATTATCTTGTCTTTTTTCGAGTACAATGTACAATGCATAAACAAGTAGATAGATAGCGGCGGGTATTGCACATAGGAGTCCCACTCGAAGCAGAGTTTCTGCCAGTGCGAACGAATCTTCAAAGAAGAAGAACACAACCAGAGAAAATAACATGACCATTAAACCGAATGCTTGAATGGCAAGCATCACCCCAATAATTTTTCTGCCGATGAAGATACGGCGGAATTTTTTTGTGACTACTGTGAACAAAATAAACAGCACAAATAATGCAGCTATTAATATACCAGCAACCAACCATATGTCTAGTCCGAACATTTTTATAATACCTCCTGAATGACGTTAGGTAAATGTATTATTACCTTAACTTTTTCCAATCTACCACATTATATTGTGGTTGGCAAATGCTTTTGCACAATATGTCAAATAAAGTGTTGCAAAGTTTGTCGTTTGTTAGTATTATCAATACATGACATCATTTGATAAGCAGTATATAGAGCTTTGTGAAAAGATTATTAACGAGGGTCAACATCTTCCAAACAGAACCGGGATGGATTCTTTAAAAATCTTTGGACATACGATGAGATTTGATTTGGAAAAGGAATTCCCAATTTTAACAAGTAAATTCGTGCCATTCAAAAGCGCGGTTTTAGAAATGATGTGGATTTATCAAAAACAATCCAATGACGTCAGATGGTTACAAGACCGCGGTATTAAAATATGGAATGAATGGGCGTGTGATGAAAATGGTGATTATAATATTACCGGACAAAAATTAGGCAAGAAGTTTGCACATACAATAGGAACGGCCTATGGTTGGATTGTTAAAAAATATGGATTGACGCAAAGGTTGATAAATACATTGCAAACAAATCCGTATGACCGACGAATGGTAATGTCATTGTGGCAGGATAAACATGTACCGACGGCTACATTACCATCATGTGTATGGAATTCTATGTGGAACGTAACTAACGGACGTTTAAACTTAATCGTATCACAAAGGTCATGTGACGTGGCGCTTGGATTGCCGTTCAATGTTTCCCAATATGCCATGATGTGTATGTTAATGGCCCAAGTTTCGGGGTTGAAGCCAGGTGAGCTTTTATGGGTTATAAATGACGCACACATTTATTTGAATCAATTAGACGGGATAAAACAACAAATTGAAAAATTCAAAGAAGTTGGTTGCCCACCCGCACCAAAGGTATGGATTAATCCAGATATAAAAGATTTCTTCAAATTTGACAATTCAAAGGAATTGAAAGATATTCGATTAGAGGGGTACGAATACAACATGAAAATCAAAATGCCGGTTAGTGTATAATTTATCACCCCATAAAATTGGATGCTGAATAAATCAATAAAAGGAGCAGTAATGGGAAATTTAATAACAATAGCATGTGTAGGTCCGAATTTGGAAATTGGTTGTAACAATGATCTTATATGGAAATTCAAAGAGGATTTACAAACATTCAAAGCAATTACTATGGGACATCCGATGGTGATGGGTTTTAATACGTGGAAGAGTTTGCCCGGCATGTTACCAGGACGAAAGCATTTGGTTATATCCGACAGACCACATGAATTTCCAGAAGGCGTTGAAATGTTTTCAAGTATTGAGGAGTTCGTGGATTATGCAAATAGATATGATGGTAATATCTTTGTTATAGGCGGCGGAATGATTTATAGGCAATTACTACCGTACAGTAACAAAATGATATTAACCGAAGTTGATGCACAATTTACAAGCGGCGAACAATGTATTTATTTTCCTAAATTTGATAAGGCAGATTGGATGGTTGATAGCAATGAAGATTTTGTAGATGCAAGTGGGGTCAGGTATTCGAGAAAAATATATCTACGAAAGTAAAAATCTGATTGACAATCATTAGTGACTTTTGCTATAATTGCGAATAGTTGTAAAAACAAAACTTGAAAGGACGAAATTATTACTATGGGTACATCACAGACAGCACAAAAATCTTTTATGGCGAACAAGGAAAATGTAGTTCGCGAATGGTTATTGGTAGACGCGGCAGGAATGCCAATCGGAAGACTTGCGAGCCAAGTCGCCACAATTTTACGTGGAAAGCACAAGCCAACATTTACACCGCATTGTGATACAGGTGATTTTGTTATTGTTGTGAACACAGATAAGGTTGTTTTAACTGGTAACAAAATGGAAGACAAATATTATTTCAGCCATTCTGGTTATGTTGGTGGTGACAAACATGTTCAAGCAAAAAAGATGATTAAAGAAAAATCAGACCGTGCAGTAGAACGTGCAATTAAGGGTATGTTGCCGAAAAATAGTCTAGGTCGTGACATGTTCCGCAAGGTAAAGGTATACAAAGGCGCAGAACACCCGCACGAGGCACAACAACCAAGAATGATTGAACTTGACGGAAAGATTGCAGAATAATCACACCAAATACCCCGAAGAAGCGAATATATAAAAAAAAGGAAAATACAAATACTATGAGCGAAGAAGTAAAAAAAGCACCAGCAAAAAAAGCGGCGACACCGAAGGCGGCTGCAAAACCTGTGGCGGAAAAGAAAGCACCTGCTAAAACTGCTGCACCAAAGGCTGCTGCTAAGCCTGTTGCTGAAAAAGCGGTTGCACCTAAAGCGGCGACAAAATCTGTTGCGCCAAAGACAGTTGAGGTAAAAAATGCCGTTGTCATGTCGGACAAGGTTGATGCGCCTAAAGCTACTGCGAAACCTGTTGCTAATGTTGCGAATGTTGCGGGTGCCGCTAAAAAGGGTGAGAAGATTAAATCTAAGGGTACGCCTGCTACTGGTCGTCGTAAGAAGTCGGTTGCACGTGTGCGTTTGATTGCGGGTTCTGGTAAAATTACGGTAAATGGTCGTTCATTGAACGAATATTTTGCTAATGGATTTTTACAATTAATTGTTAACCAACCATTGACACTTGCCGAAGTTAAAGATGTTGACGTTATCGTGAATGTTCATGGTGGTGGATTAACAGGTCAAGCCGGTGCAATTCGTCACGGGATTTCAAGAGCATTAGTAAAAGATATGCCACAAATCAAAACAGAAGTTAAAAAAGCAGGATACTTAAAACGTGACCCAAGAATGAAAGAACGTAAGAAGTATGGTTTGAAGAAAGCACGTCGTGCGCCACAGTTCTCGAAGCGTTAATTTATTTAGAATTTTTAAAGAAAGTACTGTTTAGGTACTTTCTTTTTTTGAAACTATTAACTGTTATATCATTTGCATATATTATTACATGAGGAAAAGGATTTTTGTAATTCTTGCACTTTCACTGGTGGGTGTTATTGTGCTTAGTGGAATTGGTGTGGGTGCATATTTTATTCGTTATCCGTTGTTGTATAAAGATGAAATTACAGAAGCCGCCGAACGATTTGATTTGCCACCAGAATTAATTGCAAGTGTTATACGTGCCGAAAGTAGATTTTTTAGATATGCGTGGGGTTCAAGTGGGGAAGTCGGGTTGATGCAATTAATGCCATCGACCGCGGCTTGGTTGGCTATTAAAATGGGATCGCCCGGATTGGAGAAAAAATTGAACATACCGCGTGTCAATATTACTTTTGGTGTGTTTTATCTTCGGATGTTGTATGACAGATTCGGCGATGTGCAAACGGTGTTGATTGCGTATAATGCAGGACCCACTAAGGCCGCGCGGTGGCTTAAGGATCCAGAACATGCAACATTTGATGGCGAAAGATATGTCTTGAGGTCGAGTCCATATCCATCAACAAATGCCTATGTTGACAGAATACTTAATGCACGAAGACATTATAGATGGCGGTTTTAAATTATGGGAGACGCATAATTCGTTTGACAAATCGACAAAATATATGTAGATTAGAATGATAGTAATCACAGAAGAAACACAATGGAGGATATAAAAATGTCATATAATAACCATCGGGGGGGGGGGGGGAATTTATCTAATTTAAGCCCAAGTGATTTATCACAAACAAAGAAACAAAAATCCAGACCAACCAATTCGCGCATATTGGCGTTATTGTTTGCGGGGATTTTTTCAATTGCATTTGTTGTGATGGCAGTTGTGATGGTTTTGGATTTTACACGAAGTAATGGAGATGCATCTCCACATACTGGGAGTGGTTCATTGTTCGATATAGGTGGTCGTATTGATTCCAATATTGCTTCTAACATATTAACGGCTGCGGCAGCGAATAATAGAAACATGGAATTTAGATTGTTTCCTGATGTTTTTGATCAATCTTCTACTGCTGAAAGGTTTGACCGTACACTCGCATTAAGTCGATTTAATTATCGCATAATGCATAGCGATGCTACATACATCACATTTTGGGCGACCTCAACACATAATCAAACTGTTAGTGCTGTTACAAATACTCATGTTCTAAACGCTTTTAATGTGATGGCAGATTCTATAGCTAACTTACGAAACCATGTACCTGCATCCTATCCAGCATGGTTGCCTACATGGTCAAATCTAACGAGTGGTGTAGTTGGGGGAGGATTACCAAACCAAAATTGGAATACAACACAAGCAGAGAGAAGTAATACAGGTGCTTTTGCATTGGGGGATGGAGGCCAAGTAAATAATAATGGGGAGTTTGTATCTGCTGCTGGGAGTACTGCTATGAGACCAGCGGTTAGAATTCGGAGGTCATCTTTACTTCCGCCACCATCACAACAACAACACACAATTACATTCAATTTGCAAGGCGGAACATTACATAATTCCACGGCAAATTTTACAAGAACGGTTGTTTCTGGTCAACCAATTCAACCGCCGACAAATCCGGTCCGTGCGGGGCATACATTTTTGCATTGGTCAACGGCAACCACACAAGGTGTTGGCAATTTAAATGTATTTGATTTCGGTCGTGGTGTTACGGCGAATACGGATTTACATGCTATATGGCAACCTTTAACTACGATAACACCTGTTGCGCGTGTTCTTACCATGCATCGTGGGAATGCGTTATTGGGGGTTAGTTTGACGAATACGACGGTAAATATTAACCAAGACCAACAAGTCACGATTGGAAGTGCGACGATACCTGTTCCAACTTCTGCGGGGCGAATTTTCTTGGGTTGGGCTAATTCTTATGCGCGTGCAAATTCACAAATTGTTGACCATGCGGTGGGTTCAACATTTGCAATGCCGCATTTAAATATAACTCTTTTCGCGGTATGGCAAGACGCGAACGCCCAATTCGCACCAAGAGGTGGCGAAGTAGGCGGATTAGTCCATTTAAACGGAGTAGGCGGATCAACATCAGAATTCCAAAACACATGGTTTTACAATCCATTAGATAACGCAACAATGGAATTACCAACCACAACATATATGAACGGAATATTCAGAGAAAACAACCCCGATTTCATGAGCCGCACATTTGACGGATGGGTAATGCAAGTAACGCATATGACGGGAACAATATTGGCAAACCAGAGATTTACTCGAATTCCCCAATATACAAATAATGCATTGACAGCGGGTGAGGTAGAATTCTTTGCAAGATGGGTATGATTGTGCTGATTATTAATTAAACTTTGTGATGTCGAGTTTTTTAAATTCCTTGTGTTGTTATTCACTAACCACTAATCACTTAATGTTGTTTTGCATATATTATGTTGTGATTGAGATTAAAAAAAGCGTTGGCAATGGGAACAATGAAAATGGTAAAAAAATTGTTTTAACGGGTGGTGGAACCGCGGGGCATGTGATGCCTAATGTTGCGTTATTGCCATTGTTGGAAAAAGAATTTACCGAGATTCATTACATAGGAAGTCATACAGGTATTGAAAATCAAATTGTTTCAAAATTATCCAATGTGAAATATCATTCTATTGAAACGGCTAAGTTACGACGTAATTTTTCTTTATCCAATTTGAAAACGCCATTCAAGGTATTGAAGGGGATTAATAATGCTAAGAAATTGCTTGAAAAAATTCGTCCATCCGTGGTTTTTTCTAAGGGTGGTTTTGTTTCATATCCAGTGGTAAGGTCGGCGGGCAAATTGGGAATCCCAGTAGTAATCCATGAAAGCGATATGACCATGGGGTTGGCAAATAGGATGAGTATGAAATATGCAAATGTAATTTGTACGAGCTTCAAAAAAACGGCAGAGGAAATGGCAAAAAAATATCCAAATAAAAGGGTAGTTTGGACGGGAACACCACTCAGAGGAGAAATATTTGAAGGACGGTGTGATAGTTCGTCTAACATAATAGGTTTGTCGGAGAATAACAAAAATCTACTCATAATGGGTGGAAGTTTAGGTGCAAGTGCGATTAATGGTGCTGTTCGTGATGCTCTGCCTCTTATAAATGATTGGAATGTTTTACATGTGGTTGGACGGGGGAAGGGTTTTGATATTGATGGTAATGGGAACTATGTTCAGGTTGAATACCTCGACGAAATTTGGCATGCACTTGCTTGGGCGGATGTTGTGGTTTCCCGGGCGGGGAGCAATGCGTTATGTGAATTATTGGCATTAGGAAAACCGACTGTGTTTGTGCCACTCACGACTGGGCGTGGTGACCAAATAGATAATGCACGTGAGATTAAGAATGCTGGGGCGGGGTTGGTGTTGTTTGAAGAAGATATGGATAGTGAGACTTTAGTGGAGTGTGTGGATACAGTACATAAAAAAAGAGAAGAGTTATCGACAAAGGCAAAGGAGTTTGTTAAATTAGGTGCAGATGTCGAAATCATGAAAATATTGCGAAAATTTAATAACTAAACACTTGTAATCATATGATTGAATATGAAGAAATTCAAACGTCCGTCGATTACTACCGTCGCGAATTTGTCGATTGCTTTTATTTTGATTGGGTTGTCCGTTGTGGTTTTTGCTACCGACATTTCGGCGATTTTTTTGACTGTGTCCGCACCTGTGCATAATGGAAATCGCAATAACCAAAATGTTTCGATTATGTTCAATGTGTGGGGCGGAAATCATGCAAGATACATCGAACCAATCATGGAATTGTTGGAAGAAAAAGGCGTCGGGGCCACATTTTTTGTTGGCGGAAATTGGGTGTCGCAAAACATGGCATTGACCAAGAGAATCGCCGAACAATTTGAAATCGGCAACCATGCGTTCACCCAATCCGACATGAGAACAATGCACGAACGCACCCAACGCGATGAAATACGAAACACACACGAAATGATAAAGACTGTCACCGGAAAATGCACAAATTTATTCGCACCACCGGGCGGTAGTTTCGGGCGAACTACTTTGCGGGTCGCGGAATCTTTCGGGTATACAACGATAATGTGGTCAAAAGACACAATTGATTGGCGCGACAACGACCCCGATTTGATATATTTCCGCGCAACAAACAACATAATGAACGGCGACATGATTTTAATGCACCCAACCGCGCACACATTGGCGGCACTGCCAAGGATTTTGGATTATTTCGCGGGGCGCGGGTTCGGGGTTGTACGGGTTAGTGAGAATATAGGGTAGTTGACATTCAAATCGAAATTTGTTATAATTAGTATATGGCAGATGTTGGAAATTACAGCAATACTCAATATTTCGACGATGTGATTGAAATGTTTTTGCCTGCATGTGAATGGTTAAAAGAAAATGAGATGACACTTATTTCAGTGCCAAATAAAGAAGTTGATTATACAGCCGATGATGTGAATAATCTTTTTAACGAACAATTCAAAGATGAATGTCCAGAGATTACTTATTGGGCAAACGGATTAAATTCAGTTGGTCTGATTGATTTTCAAGATAGGGCTTGTTCAAAAGGATATGCTGGTGTTAGCCTTCAAAATAATTATGGTCGTTATGATAATACAGTAATTCTAGCACACGAAATGGGACACAATTATGAGACACGTCATAAGGATTTGAACATCACATTGGTAGATTAGCATGTTTGCCACTTGTAGAAATGATTAATGCTAAAGAAATCACATTGGGCGAAGTTTATAGAAAGAATAAGGACGATAAACTTATTTTACACAAGATGAAAAAATGGGGAATCAATGGAACTACGGTGAAAAATTGTGTAATTGATTATGCAAATGATTTGGATAATCGCATTTAATTATTTCAAAATTTCCATTGGCTTTATCTTGTCACACCCCTTACCGACCGCGGCGACAATCATATTGTCGTAGGTTAGAAATTGATTGGATACTCGGACTATGTCGGCTCTTGTGATTTTGTTGATTTCTTGCAGGTATTCTTCTGTTGTTTTGATTTTGTTGAATTCTGCTAGTGATGATACGTTTCTGCCGTTGACCGAGCCTACATTTTCGGCTTGGTATAATTCGTTTGCCATTCTTTGGTTGCGGACTTTTTCCATTTCTTCTTGTGTTGCTCCGGACTTTTTAAATTTGGCTATTTCTTTGTGGATAGTGCTAAGGACTTTCTCGGTATTGTCTGGGGTGCATGAAAACCATATGTAAAAATATCCGCCAATGTCGTTTAGGTTGACGCCGCCGCTTATGGTGTAGACAAGTCCTAACTTTTCCCTTACCGATGTGAATAATCTTGATGACATGCCCGCCGCTAAGATTTCGTAGATGTACGCCCATACGTATTTGTCTTCGTGGACGTTGTTTGTGGTGGGGAAGAATAATGTGACATTGTGTTGTTCGGTGTCTTTGGTTTTGGTTACGTATTGTGGATTCGGACGTAGGATTAAATCTGGCGGTGTGACTTTGACGCGAGGCTTTGATTTTGTTGTAAATTTTGATTCAAAGTATTTGTTAAGCAATTCCTCGGCGCGCTCGATTGTGATGTCGCCCGAGAACGATACGATTGTCTTGCTCGGGATGTAGTGCTTCTTTATGTATGCGAATATGTCTTTGGGTTTGTATCCTCTGATGCCTCCGACTGTTCCTGCTATGTCGTGACCTAGTGGGGTATTTTGGAAGAATGTTTCTCTTGCTAAATCGAACATGGCTTGACGCGGTTCGTCGTCGCGCATCATGATTTCTTGGACAACTACCTCGGCTTCTTTGTGGAAATCCTCGTTAGAAAATTGAGTATTGAAATACATATCGGATAAAATATCGACGCAAGTTTCTACATTGGCATTCAACCCGCGTGTGTAATAACAAGTAGCATCGTTCGACGTGTACGCGTTGATGTCCACACCCAAACCGTCAAGCGTTCCCGATATATCTTCGGCAGAGCGCGTTGTAGTGCCTTTAAACAGCATGTGTTCGACAAAGTGGGAGAGTCCGTGTTCGTTTTTGTTCTCGTCACGGCTGCCGACGCAGAGGTATACATTGGTTGACACACTGCGGAAATTTGGCATGTTGCGGACGATTAGGCGGATACCCGATGGGTAGGTTTTAATTATTGTTTCCATAACATATATCATATGCAATTTCGGGGGAAAAGTAAAATGGATTTGTGGTTTACAAAATTCTTGACAAAATAATGATTTTAAAATATATTAAAATTGATGTTACGTTAGAATAAATTTTTGGAGAAGCAAATGAAAAAAGGAATTTTTGGAATAATTGCCGTTGTTTGCATTGGGGCGATTACCATGACATCGCTTTGGTTGGCTGGGGTGTTTGATGGTAATATTCCCGATAACACGCAACCGAGTCAAAACATAGTAATAAGTGCATCTGAGCGATTTTCAATTTCGGCACAACAGGAACCCGAATTAATGCATTCATTCACAGATGGCTTTTTCGATTTTTGGCATTTTTATTTAGGACGTGTAAGATATGTTCCAGTGTCGTCTTCAAGTTCTTTGCGATTTGTTCAGGGTCAAAATCCAGTTACAAGGACATTTTCAAGAACGGCAATCACAGGGCAAACAATCACTAGGTCAAATACAGTCGCGACAACAAGAACAAGCCAAATTGCGCAAAATGAATCAAGTACAAGAACAATTTCAAATTCCGCATCACTTAATGTATCCGCAGGGATTGAAAGGGGAATATTCAGTGGCGGATTGCAACTTAGTTATACACATATGCGTTCAAATGCAACGACAGTGGGGCAAGTAACTACGATAGGTGATTCGGTTTCAATTACAAGTAGTTACGTTATCGCGGACATGTGGTCAATGCAAGAAGGGTATTCATTCCAAGATGTAATCACAAGTGACATGGCTACTGGATATTATCGTATTACGCGTTTTGCGACAGTCGATGTGTTTATCGTTATCGCGAAAAATACCGTTACGGGTGAGTTTCTTTACGAATTCAATTCATTCACGAGAGAAAATTACACAATAAGAATGGAATTTTGTCCAGACGACGAATTCACAAGAAGAAACATGGTCGACATGATGACATTCAGCGAAGATTTGTTAGACAATTTGGAAACACCACGAATAAACGGAAGTCACAACAATTTGATTCGCAATTTGGCTGCCAAAACCGACACCACAATTGGACAAATTTCGGTTCCGTATAATATTAAAAGAGTATTTTTGGTTGGCGATAAAAGAATGTTCGAAATGAACGTTTTAATTGAACCGCGCAATCGACCTATAGATTTGATTTTGAAAAATATGGTGTTTACGGCACCAAGGGGAACACATGCAATTGCGTATTGTTTGACAAACACATCAAGCCAGCACGACTTTACAATTATGCTTATCGGCGAAAATCAGGTTATTGGCGGAACGGGTCACGATGGTCAAGATATTTCGGTAACGCATAGCCAAATTTCTATTTCCAATAATCAAGTACGTTTTAATAATTTAAACAATCAATCGGTAATTGCAGGTACAGGTGCAAATGCGATTGATATAGGCAATAGAAATTTAACCGTGGTCGGTGCAGGAAATCTAGAAGTTCGTGGCGGTCAGGGTGGTTTGGGCGGACGTGTTTCAATGCCGTCAACAAGTGCCCCCAACAATGGAATAGGTACTAGATTTTTTGATAATATGCGTATGGATGGTGGTAATGGTGGAATCGGTATAGTAATATTAGGAGATGTTTCAGTTTGTTTTAGGAATGCTACAGGAGTCATCAGTGTCTATGGTGGAAACGGCGGACGTGGTGGTGATGGTGTCACATACCGTAGTAGGTGGACGATGATAATTCAACCACCACCATTAACACCGCAACCGCCAACTACGACGGCAATGAACACTGCTATTGCGTTATTTCACGGAACAAATGGTGGAGCTGGCGGCGATGCGTTCAGTGGTAGTCCGGATTTGTTTCAGCCGCAGTTACGCCCAATAAATATGATAGGTGGACAAGGTGGGCAGGGTGGTAGTGGTTTGTCACAAAATGTACAAATACCAATGAGGGCGCTGAATAATGTTATTTCTAACACGTCTGCTGCAACCTCAAATGCTGGGCAAAGCGGATTTAATGGAGGGCGTGGAAGTTATAACCAAGTTGGTTGACATTTATGATGATTAAACAGTATATTAAAAACAAGGAGATTAAAATATGAAAAAATTAGTATTTATTCCAGTTATAGCGGTCTTATTATTTAGTACATTATTTCTTGTTGCTTGTGGTAATGGTGATGATAATGACTCGCGCGATGGTACCTATATTTTTCACAGTGCGACGAGTTTTAGAGGTGAGACAGTTGAAAATTTTGCAGAATTAAGTGAAGTTAACTGGGGTGCTCCTACTGCTGGAATGGTAGGTGACATTGCTGCAAGGATACTTGTAGTTACTAATGGTTCAATTGTAGCATACTTTGGTGTAGAACGAGTAGATGCCCATCAATCAATTTTTGTGGGTGACATGATAGTATTTGACCAAACTCTTACGGGAGTTGGTGGAGTGGGGAATTCTAGGGTGATTATCCGCTTCGCACGAATGTAAAAATATCAATCAACTAATCCCCAAATCATTTGGCTATAATCCTTATATTTGGTATCCTTAATAACTGGGGAACCAAACGGAGGAGGCATCGGTGCGGCGGCAAATACTTCGGGAGAAAATACGGAGACATAAACAACGGAAGTTGGGGCTTTTTTTGATGGTGAAATCGGTTGGATTGTTGTCCAGTTTGATTTTGTCACCGGGTTTTATATTGTCACAATGGGTGTTCGGCATCATGGGTGTTTATGCGTATGCGTTGTTGATATTGACGTTTTTGTTTGGATTGAAAATGTATTTCAACCGCCGTTATAAGGTCAGCAAGAAATATATTTTGATTTCGACCGCGATGATTATGACTTTGTTATTGGCGTTACATGTAGCGTTTACTTCGGAGATTTTGGCGGATAGTTCCATTGATTTTGGTGCGTATTTGGTGTATGGATTTTCTAACATGACGCCTGGGGGATTGATTTTTGGTTTGCCTGGGTTTATGTTGCATTCGGTATTGGCACTTGCGGGGACTTTGGTCGTGTTGGGCGTTGCGTTTATTGTTGCTTGTGCGTTTTTGACCAATTTTATTTTGGCATCTCATGGTGAAAATCGTGTTATTCGTAGAATCGAAAAAAACCCATTTGATGAAATGGACGAACCAATTGCAAAATGCAAAGACAAATCACTCGACAAAAAAATCGAGGAAAAATATCAAGAGTTGCTTGAAAAACAAAGCCGCAAAAACCACAATAAGAACAAGAGCGCGCTCGGTCTTTTTGATGATGCGACAACGGCACCTAAGCGCGAGGCTACATATGATGAACCAATTCCACTTGCACAATTATCACCGACCAATGTTCCCGACCAAATTAATGAATGGTCGACGGCGGCCGCACATCAATTTAATAAAGGTATTCAAGATGCTAAGGTAGAGACAAGGTTGGCACCGCCATTGTACAATTCATTGGGACCCAATTATGTACCTAAAATGAATGCACCTATGTCGAATTCCCAACCACAGGTACAATCTATGACCGAATCTTTGGGAATGTCATCAATGACCCCGTATAATTCCCAACCAGAGCAACCGTTTGCACAACCTTATGTTGCCCCGACATTTAATTATTCACAACCATCTAATATTACAT
>Ga0131853_10011315_pt1 | contig 16333 bp, 7 predicted proteins | sample TergutLab28metaG_FD_92764 | JGI IMG/M metagenome (GOLD analysis project Ga0131853, IMG submission 92764) | Labiotermes labralis P1 segment gut microbial communities from Petit-Saut dam, French Guiana - Lab288 P1 (version 2) (version 2) | ecosystem: Host-associated > Arthropoda: Insects >...
CTGCTCCTAACAGCCGACCACCAGCAACCAAGGCATTACACACCATATGCGGCAATAACACAAGTATAGTCTCGAGCTCCTGATGATGGGCATATAAGTGCCCGAAACATGTTGAGCAGATTACAAGTGCAATAAAGCATTCAGTGGCATCTAGCTGGTTTTCTTCTCTACGCTTACAGTTTATCCTCTTGAGGATTTTTTCAGATGCAAGTACAATTCCTGTCGGAACACCACTTAAATTTTGCACGACGGTACACGGAAAGAAACTATTAAAACTGATTCTAGAGAAGGAGAATTTCAGCGTGAGAATTTATCCACCATCTGAGTAAACAGCAGAATCAAATACAGCTAAAGCAGGAGTCCAGTTACGTGAGGTATCGGCAGGAGAGAGAGAGAGAGCAGAGGGAACGCAGAACCACAATCGATAAGTCTGCTTTACAATTTCAAATCACGAATGGAAAGAACTACTCCAGTGGCTAGAGAAGTTTTAAAGCTTAAAGCTTTTCAACGGTATATAAAAGCCCACAGATTATATAGTAAATACTACGTATAGAAAATGAACAAATCGTAAATCCCTCCTAAGCAGGGCTCTCTTTTCTCTCACAGGCATTGGGCTCGCTACGTTTTGAACGAGAGTAGTGCTAAAAGCCGAACTCACAGTGACTGAATCAGTCCTCTCTCCGGCATAAAGGGAATTCGTATAGGTCAGTAGCAGCTAGCGTATCGTCCATTTTACAACAAAAGGCCACTTTCGTCCTTTTTCATTAATTTTAACAAATGTCACGGGATTTCGTGCTCAGTTTAATAGTGACCACTCAAGATAAAGACAGTCGCTTTTGTGAATGTAATTAAATGTCCGTTGATTCAATAACGGTATCAAAAGTTGGTATCAAAAATGCTGTAGCCGTATGACATCGAATAAGACAGCGAAGTGATGACAACAAAGTACAGATTTGTAAGAAATAATTGTGGCCTACTCAAAAAGTAAATTCTTGGAATTCATGTAGGATAACTACACCATCTGAGCTATTGACGTCGTTTTTAAAACAAAACTCGAGAGAACCCGCAAGTTTGAATGGAAGCATCACGATGTGCTTGTAATGCAATATAATATTAAATAGTGTACGTCAGCACTATCACTTCATTACTCAAGGTAATTATAAGGCTACATGTTTCGACTATAGATTAGTCATCCTCAGGCCTATTTTGTCAATTGTGTCACAAGACGCTATGCACACTTTGGGATCCCATCGTGTTTACATCCAGGAATCCATCAAATTAAATCGTTTGTCTCTAAGGGCGTGACGTCACCTTGAATAATAAAGTGATTGTGCTGACGTACACTATTTAATATTATCAAGAGAAACCTGTAACCCTGAGGAGATTCTAAACGGGAATGGTTTAGACAAGCATTAATAAAAATGGCTACAAGAATGTACTAGCAGCAGCAGCCGTGAAACTCTTTTTAAGGCATTATTCTAGATCAAATATGACCAACATGCCTTCCTCGAGGGAAGCATTTGTGGCAGTCGGTCACCTGTATAATTTTAGTAATACAATCGAACAAAAACTCTACAATAGGACTACAGAACACAATACGACAACTTTATTACCACAGAAAGGTGACGGCGGTGGCACAGTGGTTAAGGTGCTGTGCTACAAATCGGAAGGTCGCTCTTTCAATCCCAGCTGGTTGTCATTGGGATTTTTCATTGACATAAAATCCTTCCGATCGACTCAGCCTCTAACAGAAATGAGTACCAGGAGCATTTCTTGGGGGTAAAGGCGGCCGGTGCGTAAGGTTGACAACCTTATCACCACCCTGTGCCGTTGTCATGAAATTTTTGGAACCTTAACTTCCTGGAACCCTCTGGGCCATTCAAGGCCTGCAGCGGGACTGTTTTACCTTTATTAGCATAGAAAATGTCTACAAACTAAAACTCGTCATTTTTTAAGACAGCACACAGTAAACCAACCATTCTTTGTATTTTAACGAGTTTAGTAAGGTAAGGCTAAGTACCTTGTCACTCAACCGTACCTTTACCTTAACTCATCGTTTATAAATAAGGACCTTCTACTGAATTCAATCCCCTCCCCTCGACCGATTTATGCGCAAGTGCGGCCCTCATGCGAGTACATAACGAAATACATGGCCAACGTGTGTGTTGAAGTTGGCCAGCCCTGTTCTAAATGATACAATCGTGATAAGTGGGTCCATGTCACCACAGCATGGCTCGTCCCCCAGGTTGAGGTGGAGGAACCCCCCTCCAGATATACAGAACAGGGTAGCTGCGAATATATTTAATAAGCAGTCGCGGACAGCCGACAAAGGGTGACACTCCAGCTTGGGGTTTCGGCGAGGTGCTAACAACTCCTCACCGTGAAGAGTTAAAATGTTACGAAACATTTCAGTGGGCCTTTGGTAGGCCACAAGCAGTGTCTTGAAGTGGGAGGGAGGTATGGACTGAATTGATCTGGCTCAGGGAAGGGATAGGCGGCCGGAGCTTGTAAATGTTGTAATGAACCTTCGGGTTCCATAAAATTCGGGAATTTCTTGACTTGCTGAAGACCTGTTAGCTTCTCAGGAAGGACTGTGCTCCATGGCCTAATCCAGATTATGTACAGTATAATTAGACACAGAACGCGAAAACCTCAACAAAATTGGCAAACATTCAAGCGAAATTCAAACTATTGAACTCCCCCCCCCCCATACGTCCTAAGTGGTTTACTTCTTAAGAAAAGAATGAACGTCCATGTCTCGTTACACGTAAGTTGTACACATGCCATTCGCCCGTCTAATATTCTGCATAAACTTCGCTGTTAACAACAGGATACCGCCCAGTCACTATTCGACCTAAGCACCGTCACATTAACTAACGAAGACACTTCTTTGTCCCACAAGCCGCGTTGTTGCTCTGCTGCATCCTGTGTGACGTGTAATTGGGCAATATCCGGTGTAAAACCTTAGCATTGAACATCAGGCTTCTCTCACTCCGTCCAAAAAATGGCCGGAAAAATAAGTTGCAATAGGTCACGACCACTTTTTTCCTTGTCCTTCACACACAACTGTTGAATAAATATACAATTCATAAACAGCTGATTAAGGGGAGTTGGTGCCATCTACCCTGGTGCTCAGCAGGTTTGCCCTCATTACTACTATTACTACTGCTACTACTACTACTACTACTACTAATAATAATAATAATATTAATATCACTAAATACCACGACAGCCAATCACCTAAAGATGGCAGCATAGCTAGCCTTTCAAACGTCGTGTTTATAAGAAGTGCCTCCTACAGTGGTCACTGGAAAACACAATATCCTTATTATAGTGCTGTGATTAGGTGTGTTGGCAAAATTGTGGAGAGCGACTATTAGCTTCGTCGTGTCTGCTCGTCTGTCCGTCCGTATGTAACAAATCGGCTCCCACTGGAAGGACTTTTATGAAATTTTGAGTATTGTGCGAAAATCTGTCGAGAAAAATCAGGTACCATTAAAATCTGACAAGAATGACGGATATTTTACATGAAGACCGATACACATGTTTCGATCATATCTCCGTCAGTTCTTCTTAGAATGCGAGATGTTTCGGACAAAAATTGTACAGAAAATCAAAACACACAATTCAAGTTCAATAATTTTGTTTACGAAAGTCTCCTGTCATTTACGAAATATATTGCAAAAAATACTGTAGAGCCAAGACCACAGATGACATAACATGGCACAAGCACTCTGCATGCTGGATACCTAAGGCTACAAACACACACTCAGAATATGTAATACGTGTTGCTTGTCCATGGTAAAAATAGTTACGCGAACGCGCCTCATTTCCTCTCTTCTTCTGTTATACAGAACACAACCAAAAGGTCTGAGCGTTTTCCCACGTCATTTTAAACCCGACATCTGATTTCTCTTACGGCACAGACGTACAATGTTTCTTATACATGGCGGTGGTACAATAATCCGTACAAAAGTCTGTGTCGAAAGAACGTGGAATATACAAATGGTGAAAATGAGCAAGCACACTCATGGTTGAGAAGTATCTTCTAGATCGCTGGTACACGTTTGTCTGACGTGTACTCGAATGTAGTCTGAAATAGGAAGCGAGCGAATGTTGTTAGCAGAATTGGTCTGTTGTTTGCTGATTTGATCACGCAAGGCAATTTACTGAATTGAATTTGGTTCTTTGTTTCCTACCAGCACAAGGAAGTCAATGGTTGCATAATGTAGCTGAAAAAAATGGTTCTAAATTACACTATGACATTAAAGGAATTATAGTAACTTAGGTGGCAGATTAACATGGACCTATAAACAGGTTGTGTTCTAATGAAGCGGCAAACATACAAAACAACTTAACAGTAAACAGTTACATGAATTTTTTTTGACGTTTTGCTGACCATGAATCTCAGTATATTTATCTCAGTATTTAACCAAATTCATGCACAAAATTTGTTTCAAACAAAGTTTTATTTAATGTCTCCACATGTTTCGAGCACATATGCTCATCATCAGGAGGTCAAAACTGCATTACACAGCCTCTGGTATCATCACACCTATAGGTGGCCGTCTCGTGCACGAGACGGCCATGATTTCAACTATACTTCTACCTAAAACGTAATACAAAGTAACACTGAATTTCCCTTACAAAACCACTTCCAATTTCAAAAACAAAATACGTAGCTTATTCGGAAAGTAAGTACCGTCTGCGCATATCTCTCGCACATCCTCGAGACTGTCACTTTGCGCATGTGCAGTGACTTCCTCTATCAACTGAGAAGCCAAAGACGCCATTTCGTGAAATTCGCATTATGTTTATATTTGTTCCTGTGCGTTAAACATGATTAAGACAATTGAAGGGGCCTCCGACTGTGAAATACGGTCTGTAATTCGTTTTTTGAATGCTAGGAATGTACTACCAAGTGAGATTCATCACCAGGCCTGTCAATTGTATGGTGACAATGCGATGAGTGATGGTGTGGTTAGGAAATGGGTTCGGATGTTCAATGAAGGACGAGAGAACGTGCACGATGAGGTGCGAAGTGGGCGTCCATCTTTGGTGAATGATGATTTGGTGCGTAAGGTCAACGAAAGGGTGCGTGACGACTGACGTTTCACAATTTCTGATCTGTCACTGCACTCTCCTCAGATTTCAAGGACTCTATGACATTGTCAGTAGTGGCTAACATCGCAGGCGGCCGCAATCTATGAGGAGGGTATACACAAATTTGTGCCTCGCTACGATAAGTGCCTCAATAATGGCGGCGAATATGTGGAAAAATAGTTTGAAGTATGTAGAATCTGATGACAATAAAATTTTGTAAGAAACCTTATTCGATTTTTTTACAGCGAAACGGCACTTACTTTCTGAATAAGCCTCGTAGTGTGATTATACGATATAAACTGAGGGTGTCCTGTAACTTCATTCCGTTCAGTTACAGTCGCCGTCCTTACTTATCCTTAGTGGGAAAGGTACGTTCTATCTTTACTTAGCAACCACCAGTTTCGAGAGCGAACTTTCATCGTCGTGTAACGCAAAATTCTCATTTCATATTTTAATTTCAGAAATGGTATGTAAGCCAAATGTTTAGGCAGAAAATCTATTACATAATTAAAAAATATCGATCAGCAATACCAGAACGTATGCCACCTGCACTATAAGGTCCATATTAAAATCCTCTAAGGTGACACCCATGAATTTTTCTTATATTGATAACCTCCCTGCTTAGAAAAATGATGAGTGCAGCGCAGCTGAAAATCTGGTGCCGACCAGAACCAACCAAAGCTTACAAAACGATCTACAGAAGAAGGACTCTCATTGATGTATAAGCTTTCTCCAGAGGACGATTTTATATCTACCACCAAAGTTTAAAATGTACACTCAACGCAAAAAATTTGAGTGAGTTGCATCATAGCTTACAGTGAATGAAGGTGCGTAGTAGTTCTTCGCAAGCTGTTTCCCAGAAAACATTATTCAGCGTTGAGGAAACGTGAGCAGTACCAGGGAACACACAGTCTCTTCGCATTTGTTGTTAGACAGCCAACAAGCATAAGAACTTAGATATTGAGCAATCACATAACAATATTAGGAAGATCTCACTGTTCACAGACATTCAGCACTCTTGAAACACTATACTGGCTACTTCAGTAGTGTCACTATTACAATCACTGTCATTACGATGCCTACCTAAACTGGAGGCCATTCCATAAATTGCTTCCTTCAAATTGCATTCGTTAATCAAGGGTCGTCAAGGTTTCATTCCCGGTACTAAAGCGACCAGACCTTTAATTTGACTACTCACGTCTATCTAGTCCCGAGGTTCAGCATGAAAGGAGTTCTACTTTTACTTACCCTCTGTGCCTTCATGACGTACAGAGGGGGCCAACTTTACCTTTGGATTTCCTATGCCATTTCTCTGAGCAGGAATGAGTTAATTTTGTAACGCGGGAAGAGCGCTTGGGCGTGGGGACTACTAAACACATCAGTGCAATATAAGTCAATCATCAACCGTCTCCTACTCCATAAGTAATTATTTTACTGTCTGAATCAGCCTCGTCGCACCTATGACAAAGATCGTAGGGAAAAAAATATCCTACATACAATAAAAAAAGAGGAAGGTTTAACTGAATTGATCACATGTTGCGTAGGAACTGCCTTCTAAACTACTTCGATGAAGGAAAGATAGGGTGAAAGGTGGAATTGACGGGAAGACGAGAAAGAAGATGTATTTTTTTATGTTTGTGTGGCCATGCATCTCTAATACAATAGTATAAACAAAAAACTGGATGCAACAATAACAATTTATTAGTAATTTCATTCAGATCAACATGTTTCGGGCGATAATTTCGCCCATCTTCAGGGGCACAAGACTGTGTTTACAGCTTGTGGTATAATGTACCAAAGAAGTTGCCTGCTGGTGACCTTGTCACCGGCTGGCAACTTCTTCGAAACCAGCTTTGTTCGAAACCAAGTCAAAAATCGATGCAGTAGGTCAGTTTCTTTAACCTAAGATAAAGCACTAATAGAAAATGAAAGAGACAGAATTATTTTTCATTTTAATTCTAATTCTAATATCACAGAAAAATTAAAAGTTTGGCAATCTTGGGCCCGAAGATAAAAACTGGTGATAATATGTGTAGCCACTAAGCTAGATGGCACAGCAACATGAAGTGTTTGAATTCGTGAGGTGCCGATTTTCCAACAGTTCACTTAGAATACAACCCCAACAGCTGATACAACACAGTACAATTAGTGAATAACCAGCCACAGAAGAAGAGAAATAGGCGAAAAGAAAGAATAAATGAAAAAAAAAGAATAAACCAGGAAAAAGAAAATAATACATCTGTAATCTTTCATTCCCGAAGCATCTTCTATTCAAGGGGAGGGGGGGGGACTATTTGTTAGGGGATCTTCCGTCAGTACTACAATTCGTATTAACGTCCAGTGGAACCAAATATACTGTGAATAACATTACGTCTGAAGCATTGTGAAACGCTTATTTCAAGTAATTATATTTCAACTTACACGAGGGGAAAATGTAGGACATTGAACTTCAGGTCATGTCATGTCACAGTTACCAACATCCCCCCCCCCCACCCACGTTGTATTATGTACATTACTTGCGTTGTCCTGTACAGCCAGTGGCCTATTGCAAGCTCAATTAGAGATAAATTCATAGAGTGGAAAACGCTAGCAATGGTTTAATAACAGAGTAACACCCCAACAAAGTGTTATTGGCATCCACGTCACCATGGCAACCAAAACACTGACTACGCAGCTAACTCTCGATGGTACCGTAACAGCGTGAACGGGTGTGATTTGTTGCAATGTGAATGGTGTAGGCCTGTCTATTCGTACATACTAATGAACAACGTTTGTCTGCCTTCGGTGGCTCGGGGCTCTGAGTTGCTTCCCAGTAAATACATGTCATCCTTTAAATTATGAAACATTAAATCGACTGCATGGTGCAGGATTCCCTTGCTCAGATGATAAGGAAATTACTTCCTTCAATGGAATCCCAAGGATCATTACAATGTTCATGAAAGCCGTTATTGAAATCCAATATAAGCCACTTGAATCCAGTTCCTTCCTTATTCATTACTTTTCTGAAACGAATTTCAACAGTACTTGGTAATCTACACTTAGACCTGGCACGTGATCCATTATCTTAAGATACCCCAAACAAAATTTTGATTGCGTTATTAATTTCCCTCGTGATTGCTGTATGTGCTAACCATCTCATCCAATTCTCCTCAGTCACCCAACTATATTAACTGAAGGCCATGAATGACGAAGCTTCTAATTACGTCATTCCTTCCACTCTGCTGTAACATCTGCCTCATGAGTACAAGAAGTCTTCTCAAAGATCTAACATTTTCGCGACAGTGTAGCTGAAATGTCCATCTGGTATATGACTTCGCGTCACTGGCTATACGGATTCCGAAGTTTCGAGACAAAAGTAAGTGTCTCAAATTCAAAAGCCGAAATGTCCGACGTTTTCTTAAACATACCTACCCTTGAGGATGACAACACTACGCTGTCTCGAAACGTCGGGAACATATTACCCAGTAGCGCGACGTCATGTCCCAGGATAACGAGTACTTTAGCCTCAATATACGTTCTTCCATTCGAGTAGGAGACATACAAACAATTGGTAAAACCATTACAAGGAATCGTCAGCTGTGTCAGGTGGTTAAGGTAGAGCAAAGAGCATATTTCCAGATACCAACTGCTCCCCTATATTCGTGATTTCACAACAGAGAGGCATCTAAATGAAAGCAGTCGCCGTGGGAGTTTCATAACAAGCAAGGCAGATTTAAAATTGTTTGGGCCTGTATTATAATATACAGACTGTTAAGTACTAAACTAGAAGACAAGAAGAATTTAAACTGAATCTCAACACTAGATCCCCTAATTTAATTTTGATCTTCTGTTCTTGCCCCCCAAGTAGGCCTCCTGTAACTCTATCACAGTTTCAACTGATTCATTATCTTTCGTTGCAATATCATCACGTCCTGCAACGAACTTAACTCATTCTCTTTGGCTTTTGCTGTGACATGAACTAAATCTAATTTGAAAAGAAATTTCCATGCCGTGAAATAAACGAAGAACACAGATCGCTTTTGGGTTAGACGACCGATTGCTGTCTTAAACGTAACAGACTGAAAGACAGGGAAGGAACTCTCAGAGCGCCATTACATTTTATTGATCTACAAGAAAATTTGCCAGTTATCCTAATGGCAATCTTCGTGCTATGCATGTATACTGACGGGTGAATTCACACGTTCCTCCACATATTTACACAATAATAATAAACAATTAAAGCTATAATAGTATAAACAACCAACTAGATGCAACAATAACAATTTATTAGCCATTTTAATCAACTCAACATGTTTCGGGTGATAATTTCGCCCATCCCCAAGAGCACTAGGCTGTGTTTACAGCTTGTGGTATAATGTACCGAAGAAGTTGCCTGCCGGTGACAAGGTTACCAACAGGCAACTTCTTCGGTACATTATACCACAAGCTGTAAACACAGCCTAGTGCTCCTGAGGATGGGAGAAATTATCGCCCGAAACATGTTGAGCTGATTGAAATTGCTAATAAATTTTTATTGTTGCATCTAATTGGTTGTTTATACTATTGTATCAGAGATGCACGGTCACACAAACATCAAATCAAAGTTAAAACTATGGTAGATGGGTCCCCTGCTATATGCATCATTTCCTCATAGACCTATCCGTCATTCATTTAATTGTTTGCTTTTCACCGTTTACTTCTCTTTATTAAAACTGAACCTATTAAACGAACATACATATTTAAAATTCAATAACTCACATTAATAAAAATTATGTTTAAATTAACTTTAATTAAATCCGAATTAAACAAGAAGATTACACTAGCTTGCAGTCTACTCCAATCCCTGGCGCAGTTTAATTTCATCAGAACACGTCACGATTCATCGCAAAACCAATCCCCCCCCCCCCAAGTTGAGCGATAGGCACAAGTTAAGTAGCAAACACCTTCGTTACACAATTTGTACCTTGATACTTACTTCACAAAGTTCAGCGGTCAGAATAAGATACACAACAGTGTTTACTCGCCTTTCATTCAGTGTTAAACGATGAGCAGAGTTAAACACACTGCTGGAGCACATGACCTCAAAACCGATTATTATGTGAGTTATCAGGCTGTATTCTGCAGAGAAACTTATGGGCATTTCAAAGCTGTACAGCCCATTGGCCAGTGTACGGTATATAACATCTGCTTTGATACAAACCTTGCGAGTCCCATAGAGTGCATTTACGTTGTACATGTTGCTTGGTTCTCACTGCAAACAGTTATTATTTCCCTAACAGCATTAACCCATCGCTCTTTATTAATGAAAGCTCTCTATGTGTTTACTGTGAGGTACAAACTCGGCTCTTAATGTCTGTTACATTAGAATAATGGAAATAACGCGAACCACACTTGCAAATACGCACTGCAGATATCTGCGATAACACAAGGCAGCAGAAACCACAAAGCAGTTACCGAAAAAATTATACCCTGAATCTTACACAAAATGCCCCCCCACGCAAACGTTAGTCTCCTCACCCACACACATTTCTGGCAAACAATTCCAAGATTTCGTTTCAGGTAGCAGATATGCAAGGCCTTGCTGAAAAATCCAGCCCAAAGGCGGTTTTCCTACGCTGGCAGGAATAAGGGGAGGAACAGAGGCAGACGGTGTTCCGAGAACAGGGTGTTGAGGAAACTACTTGGGCCTAAGGGAACTGGAGAAAATTGCGTAATGAGAAGCTTCATGATCTGTACTCAATACCAAATATTAAGGTGAATAAATCAAGAATAACGAGATGGGTGAGACGTGTAGCACACATGGGGGCGAGGAGAGGTGTAAACAGGGTTTTGGTGGGGAAATCTGACGGAAGGAGTCAACTTTGAAGACCCAGGTGTGGAAGGGATGATAATATTAAAATTAATTTTCAAGAAAGAGTTTTGGGGCTGGCCTGGATTGAACTGGTTCAGGATACGGACAAGTGGCGGACTCTTGTGAACACAGTAATGAACTTTCGGGTCCCTTAAAATGCTGAGAATTTGAGTGGCAGAGAAACTATTAGCATCAGAATAAGGACTCTGCTGCATGGAGTAAGTAAACAAGCAAGCACGTACTACTTACTTACTTATTTACTTCATGCAGCAGCAGCTTCATTTCCTGGGATCTGAAATTCGCACAGAGTTGTACAGCAGTCGCACGGACGACATGCATGCATGCTTGGCTTTCTAGCAAGACCACCAGGTGAGATGAGCAATAGGCAGATCAGTAAGCATCTTTCAGAATTATGCCTACGTGTGGGCCTTACACTACTGTAAACTCTTACTTTTCCCTAGGAAATTGAGGTTCTAATTACGACGTTAAGGAAGATTAAAGGATTCTAGGACGTTACGCACTGCAAAATGATAAATATTTACCTATGTTTCGGGGGAGCTTGCTCCCTCCACCGTCCTTAGTCTACCCTGATGAAACTTGTACCTAGTTTCTCGATCACAAAATTTTAGCCGGTGTAATGAACATAAGAGCGACGTATTCAAAAGGTGTGTAAAACTGCAGGCTACAGGCGCCAGGTTCCTAACACGCGCTAGCACAACCATACAGATTTTGCACAGGGACCTTGTGTTACAGTCCCTAGGGAAACACATAAATTTGAGGGTGATACAAACAGACCTTAAAGGAACGTAACGTGTAATGATGTGGGCTCGGTTCGTCTGGCTCAGAACAGTGACAAGCACGAGGCTCTTGTGGACAGGGTAATGAAGTTCCTGGATACGTCATATGAGCGCAGTTTTTAGGCGCTTTCGCAATATTGCGAAAAGCGACTATTAGCTTCATCATGTCTGTCCGTCCGTCTGCCCACATGGAATAACTCGGCTCCCACTGGACGGATTTAATGACACTTGATATTTGCGTACCTTTCGAAAAACTGTCGAGATAATTCAAGTTTCATTAAAATCTGACAAGAATAACGGGTTACTTACATGAAGAACAATGTACATTTTTATCACATCTCGCTCAGTTCTTCTTAGAATGTGAAATGTTTCAGACAAAAGTTGCTGAGGAAATCACAACATACATTCTGTGTTTAGTAACATGTTTTCGAAAATCGTGCCATTTTTGAGATAATGTGCAAAAATACTGTAGAGCGGGGCGGGCCACAGATGACAATATGGCGCATGCGCATTGCATGCTGGATAGTTAAGGCTACAAACACACACTCACAATACGTAACACTTATTGCTTTTCCTCTGCAACAGTGGTTACATGACAGCGCTTCATTGTTACGCTTATACGTACATGCCCGTCTGGTTTTACTAGTTCAGGAGGCTACTGGCATCTGAGGACGGACTATTGCCAAAGCAGCAACTTAACTGTAATAAATTAAAAACGGCGAAGGATTTAAGTAAGTTCTGAAACACAAAATCTAGTTTCAAATCCGCTAGCCACTGTACTTCTTTATGGCAGGCTTCAAGGGAGAGGGGAAAGCACTGTCAGGTGTCGGCAGGTCTGGTGAAGCGCGAGGTGGCTTCCAATAGGCGGAAATCTGTGCGAATTGGCAAGAAGCTCCTTCCGTCTCTTGCTCCCATGCACCGAAGACATCCTATTGATCGACTCAGTGGTTCGATCAGACAGCCTTCAGGCGAAGAACTGAAACTACATTCTTAAGGACGAAGAGATGAGGTGCGGGGTGTCCTACACCCACGACAGACTGAATTCGTCCAACTCGTGAAGACAAGAATGTACGATGCCTCAGAGCATTTTCTACCTTGATCAGTTTGCGTGTAATGACGAATCATTAGCGATGATCACGATGACGATGATGATATCTGTCAACGGTATTCGGCTCGAAATAAAGGAACAGACCTCAAGAGAATATTAAAGATCTATAACAGTACAACAGGCGGCAGCAGAAGTAATAGTGGTAGTAGCAGCAGCAGCAGCAGTAGTAATAATATTAACCGTAGTAGTCGTTGTGGTAGTAGTAGTAACAGCGATAGGACTTGAAATGAGAGTTAAAATGACGCAAAAATATTGCCAAAACACTTTCGCCAATCCGCAACTTGCTATTCAATATATATATTTCCCCGCCCCCCCCCCCTCCCCTGCTTGAACTGTAAACGCCGGCCCAACGCTCTAGTGAGCTTTTATTAGTCTTAGGTGACGTATTACATTTTAAATGTTTAATTAGAAACAATGGATCATACCTATAAAGTGTAGCAGCATAATCTGTATATTATTTTAATGTCGCTTATTATTCCGTTTCCAGAATAATTATTACCACAATAATTTAAAAAAAAATTACACCCACTGTTTGCAAGGTGTGGGGGGGGGGCTACAACTTTTATGTACCAATGTCCTATCTGATGACTGCTGAAGTGGACAACACAAACAGGTAGCAGTATCAAATAAAATTAATATACAAGATCTGTTTAGTTGTGTTTATGGGACAGTGAAAATAAAGGTTCATTAGACTTGCTAAAGGTTAGTACCACTGCGATCGTTTGTCTAGCTCCCGTCATCGACCGTTAAACCTCACCGGACACGCTGCGTACGACACAACGCTGGCATAGCGACGGGCGGAGCGTATTGTCAGCTACACTCTTCTTCGTCCGCAACATGAGTACGTCCCATTTTTACCTCGGTAAGGGACACAACACGAACCCAGGACAACCCAACACATTAAGCTGCAATACACATCTATACTTGGCTCTGTATTCGAACCAGTAAACCGACAGCCCTTGGGGAATCAAACAATAGACACTTGCAAGTTGTAATTCCTCGCTTCCACAAACGTCTAGTCACCCGTCAGGACGACTTCACCAGTCACGTTTGTTGGGAGTTTAATAACAAGGAAACAACAGACATGCAAGCGGGTTCGCAGGAAGACAGGGCCTAATGTGCAGTAGATTAAAAGTGCTTCCGCCAGCCATCACATGAAGAAGACAACGCCATTTGCTCGGGCTGACGTAGGATATTACTTGGCCGCAAGCAGGTGGGTGTGTAGAGAGCAGAGGGTACTGTAGCAAAGGGGGAGCTTAACGTAAGGAGACTAAAGATAAATGACAGCTGGGAGACCTAGTTTCTAATCTTTTGCTTCTTCCATCCGCAGGACAGGAGACAATTAATCCGACAAGTGTAAGGAAAACATGCATGAAGGAAGAAAAATGAGAGGTAAGAGAGTATAAGAGCTTTGGAAGGAAAATTCTTAACACTTAACTAAGGCAAAGGAATTTAATTCATTTTTGGTTATTATCTGCACAGTATATCATCATGAGAGTGACACGGCTTCATACTCGGAGCAAGTTACGAAGCGCCGTGTTGTCCGTGTGAAGAAAATGGTGCAGGATTTCATGGAAGCTGAACACTTAAGTAGCAAGGATTTAATTCAATTCACAGGCTTAATTTAAGGAGAATATACGCACAGCACGGACTGCGAGGTAAGGACAGGTGATTTACTCCACAAAATGGCTCCCTGCTCCAAACTTTATCTTCGGATTCATGGTTCGTTAAGATTTTCAAAGTTTCTAACATGGATTAGTTTTCAAGGACTTAAAATAATCTCATTCCGGGCGCTAACCCACCGTCCTAATTACATTAACTTGTGATATAAGGAGAATGAATGAAGACGACGTCACTATCACTTAGCGTCTTCAGAACTCTAAGGCACGACTCTTGATGGTATTTGTAAACGTGAAAGTAAAGACACGTGTATACCGCACGTACTTATATGAATGAAGTCGATATATCGGCATCTACACAAAAACAGTTATTTCTGCCAAGACATCTATTATGTACACGCATTTATTCTTCAAGTTTGTTTACACAGACGTAAAATATTTTACCACTTAATAGCCATTATTTCGGGGAAAAAAATAAAGTCTTAGGAAAGGAATAAATATGAAAATATTCAAGTTATTTGTACGGAAAACCTCCATCTGAGACATTTTTCAAGCCCGTCAAATGTTTAAACAGAATACATTCTTGTAGATCTTCAGGATTCCACGGCTGATATTTCTTAGAAGGTAGTCCTATTTGTTTGACACCGTGTAGGGTCGTAGGCTCACATCGACGTTTCCGAGGTACGTCATTATGAACCTGCGATCCTACACGGTGTCAAAAGCAAGAAGAACATCGACTAAAGCGACATTATTTTGGGCGTAAATTCAACTGTTCTCTTCCACCTACAAGAGCTACAATTTAAATTACAGTGCCCCAGTATTCAACATGAATGATTTTTATTTTTCGAGGACGCCAGAATATGTTAAGACTTGCTGATATAAAATCAGTTACCAGTTTGCATATTTCGACAACACCTCCCCACAAGTTTTCCTTTGGTTAAGTACACAAAATAAGGCTATTCGCAGACTAACGCAAGTGAACATACTCCACCAACTGTGATAACAGATCTCCACAGCAGTTCATATTCATATAGTAGTCCACTGTAAACTGGCACTGTGTTGAAGTTTTGCGACAGAAAAGTGGTGTGTCACAGAAATACCCAGCCTATAGCTTAACGGTTTAATTGCCTTAGCCGCTAGTACCCTCTGGCAATTACATACACTGGTCACTGCTGCGATAGGAAACTGTATTTTGGGCACAGACTGTATCTAGGCGATTCGGTTGACTCTGGATAGACACAGGTTGTTGTCCAACACACAGTTAAATGACTGCCATTTGTTATGACATGCAGGCTACAATACAAACTGAATTTTACATGCAGGCCCAACTTAGATAAAAGTTCATCCTAAAAGGGCATAAATATGGGATGGCAGGGAAATGCTGTAACAAATTTACTGAAAAAAACTTTTCATCTAGGATGACATTACTACATACGGACAGTAGTGAGGACTGATAATAATAGGTAAACTAGAGTTTTTAAGAAACGCTGATGTAATTGATGCACGAAATATAGACATGGGTAGAAGAATTCCTCTGATATTCTACAGCCTCCTCTTCCTTCTCTTCCCTTAAGGCTTAGACCTTTCGGCCTGTTCCAGTTCAGGATAAATTTCTGAAATTGTGAATCAAAATAATTTCATGGACTCCTTGAGAGTGAGATCGGCCCATGATCTGATCTCTATTACGAATTCCGTAGACGCGCATGTGCAAGATACCGCTGTGAATGACGAGCTGCTACTAAATATACTGCAAGCACTCGCAGAGCGCCCTTGCTCATTACAAGCCACTCGAAATTCTTGTTTTTTCAGTCTGTAGGTAGCAGTAAAACGGCCCGTCGCTCCTACCAGCAGCAGTACTGGAGTACCCCCCCCCCCC
>Ga0131853_10011327_pt1 | contig 16322 bp, 12 predicted proteins | sample TergutLab28metaG_FD_92764 | JGI IMG/M metagenome (GOLD analysis project Ga0131853, IMG submission 92764) | Labiotermes labralis P1 segment gut microbial communities from Petit-Saut dam, French Guiana - Lab288 P1 (version 2) (version 2) | ecosystem: Host-associated > Arthropoda: Insects >...
CTGTTTTTTTTACAACGGCAATGCCCCTTAATGCGTTAAACCTGCTTTTTTCTTTTTGTTTTTTTATTCGCACATTCGAGTTCGGCAGTTAGCCTTTTTTCATAGAACGGTTTACACTACCAGTTTTATCTATTCGGGGGATACCTTTTTTAGGCTTAGTTAGATAATTACATATAATCAGGAGGCGATAAAATGGGTTTTAACATTAGACCGCGCGATTCGATAAAATATACGGATGATGAGATAGTTGAATTTATTATAGAAAATGGTTCACATACAGTATATAAATTTCTGCAATATGACAAACCTATCGGTGTTTTAGCTTTTGATGCTTTAGAAAAATTAATTGATTTGGCACGAATAGAAAACTGTCCGGTTCTTGATTTATCGAAAATTGAAATAAAAAAAGTGCCTGAATCTATAGGCTCATTAACAAATCTTAGAGTCTTGAGATTGGGTATCAAGTACAGTCTATATAGTAATCAATTTAATGAATTGCCGGATAGTATCACAAACCTAAGAAATCTATCTGTATTTATAATCCATGATTCTAAGATTAAAAGGTTGCCTGAAAATTTTTCGGAAATGACTTCATTGGTATCATTAAGTCTAACCGATTGTAGATTTGAATATTTTCCTGCTCAGTTATTAGACTTGAAAAATCTTAAAAAACTTTCAATTGGGTTTAATCAAATTATTGAATTACCGGATGAAATTCATAAACTTCAAAGATTAGAGAGACTTAATATCTCTGATTTACCAATTTATAGTATTCCTGATGGATTGGGAAGGCTCACAAAATTAAAAACATTAATTTTAAGAAATACACATATTAATAAACTTCCCGCATCTTTGTCTAATTTAAAAAAATTAGAAAAATTTGATATAGGCGGGACTCCTTTAGCAGAAAATCTCCCGGCAGAAATTCTATCGCAATCTCCCTTGGAGGTAATTGACTATATCATTAAATCTCAAAGCAATGAGAAAAAAACGATATTACGTGAATCAAAAATGATTATTGTAGGTCAAGGCGGAGTAGGAAAAACTTGTTTATTAAATCTGCTTGTAAAAGGGGAGTATTCAGAAAAACCCTCAACAGAGGGCATTGATATATCAAGATGGGTTTTTGATGAAGTGAAAGAATCTACTCTCAATATTTGGGATTTTGGCGGGCAAGAAATATACCACGCAACACATCAATTTTTCTTAACAAAGCGTTCGCTTTATATTTTTGTATGGGACTCAAGGCAAGAAGATGAATACGGAAGGATTGATTATTGGCTCAAGACAGTGGAGGCTTTCGCTGGTGATTGTCCGATTATAATTGTAGTAAATAAATGTGATAAAGATAGAAAAAATTATAAAGAGCTTGATATGTCTGCGTTTAAGAGTCGATACCCGCAAATTGTTGACGCTTTTTATGTCAGTTGCAAAGATAATGTGGGCATCGCCGAACTAAGGCAAACAATTATAGAAACAGCCAGTAACCTTCCCTTGATGAACACTGAATGGTTTTCATCGTGGTTGAAGGTTAGAAAAATTTTGGAAGATATGTCGCACAAAGCAAATTACATTCCATATTCGGAGTATCAGAAAATTTGCAAAAAACAACGCATAAAAGAAATAGAAGCTCTCAGTTTAATAAAATATTTGCATGATTTAGGGGTGGTTCTACACTTTCATGATGATAGTCTTTTGAAAGATGTTGTCATTCTATCACCTGAATGGGGTACCGATGCTGTTTATAAAATACTTGATGCCAAATTAACCGTTCTAAAAAATAGGAGCGGAATTTTATACTACAACGACCTTCCGAAGATATGGAGTGATAAAAAATATATTCCGCAAACATATCCGTACCTACTGCGGCTGATGGCTAATTTTGAACTTTCATTTGTAATAAAAGAATTGAATGTATACTTAGTGGCCGAACTCTTGGAAAACGAAGCAAAGGACTTAGGTTTAAACTTTTCCAAGAAAGAGTCATTAAACTTTAATTATTATTATGACTTTTTGCCTGCCGGCATTATTACAAGGTTTATTGTAAAAGCCCATGAATACCTTAAAGAAAAAGCCGAAGTAAAACAATGTTGGCTAAAAGGCGCGTATCTTGAGTATGGTGACTCGTATGCAAAAATTCAACTGTTTGATGGAATTACCGAGCGGTATGTATGTATAAATGTAGGTGGCCCTAATAGGAGAACCCGTTCAGAGCTGATGCAAATTATCAGAGTTCAGTTTGACGCAATTCATAAAAGTATTCCTAAAATTGTGATTACCCCTAAAATATCTTGTATTTGTTCTGAAGAATGCACTTTTTTGCATGAATACGACTTCTTGTTAAAGCTTGAACAAAAGCAAAAACCTATAACTGTATGTCAGTGTTCTGTGGAAGATGTAGATGTGTTACAGCTTTTAGATGGATTTCAATTTAGAAAATGGAAGGATAGTGAAGGGATGAAGATAGAGGTAAACCCTATAATCAATGTTAACGCAACATCAAACGCAAACTCTTCAAGCATCAGCGAAAATAATGTAACAATTGAAATCACAAATAACATTAACGAACTGCAAGGTTTGTTAAATGAGTTAAAAGATGATATTACAAGCGTCTTGCCCGACTATAAAGCCGATTATGAAAAGATACAAGACGCGGTTTCCCGATTGGAATCAATAGAAACCAAAGATGAGTTTGTGAAAAGCGGATTGCTTAATAAAATAAAGCGGTTTATTGAGCAGTCTGCCGATTCCGATTCCGATGTCGGAAAAGTGATACAAAAGATGAAGACAGGATACTCCATTTTACAAGACATTGCCGAAAAATATAATTCAATTGCTGTGTGGTGCGGCCTGCCCTCCGTACCTAATCTGTTTCTAAAAGGGCGTTAAGTAAATTTTCATATTGTTCTCTGCTTCGGCAAAAACACTTGACATCGAAATATATTTCGACTATATTACACTCATGGAACAGAACGTGCCGTCTTTACTTGCTCCGCATATCCACCGCGCGGGTGGCGCAAGGGGCGTTTCGTTCCATAATAGAGATGGTCATCTCGAATAAGTTTCACCCATGTTCACTTATATGGAATCCTTAGGCTAAATGCCGGCTTGTACAACGTATCTGTGAATAACAAAAAAATATATCGAAGTATTTAATAGGCTTTCCTTGCTGTTTTCATGCGGCAGCAAGGACGCCTTTTATTTTTTTATTTCTTCCCGCTAAACATATCCCCAAGTTGCGTAAGCAAGTTTCCGTTACCAACCGAAATGTTACCTACTTTTTCGCAAATTTTTTCTAAGTATTCAAGTTCTTTGAGCTTATACAACGTCGCGTTTTCATCCATGAGCGAAGTAAAACTATTTTACATAAGGCGGACAGTGATTGCAATTCATCCGCCCCGCTGTACCTTGACATATATAATGATTAAGGTTAATGTACCTGTGTTCGCATTTGGGTTAAATTTCCACGGTATTATTTGTTTGGAATGATTCATTGGGATGGTGAAAATGATGCGTTCTAAAATTGCTGTTTTAGTACCTTGCTACAATGAGAGTGCAACTATTGCTAAAGTTGTAGAGGACTTTAAGGCGACTCTGCCCGAAGCAGATATCTATGTTTATGATAATAATTCCACAGACGGGTCTGATGAAATTGCTTCTGCTACCGGTGCCATTGTTCATTATGAATATCGTCCCGGAAAAGGAAATGTGATTCGAGCCATGTTCCGCAATATTCAAGCTGATTGTTATTTGATGGTTGATGGCGATGACACCTATCCTGCCGAGTATGCCCGAAAGATGACTGAATTAATTTTAGAAGGCAAGGCGGACATGGTTATTGGGGATAGACTGTCAGCAACTTATTTTACCGAAAACAAAAGGGCATTCCATAATACGGGAAATGTTTTGGTGAAAAAATTGGTCAACCTTTTCTTTAATGGCAGCGTTAAAGATATTATGACGGGGTACAGGGCTTTTAGCCCATTATTTGTTAAAACATTTCCAATACTCTCAAAAGGTTTTGAAATTGAAACAGAAATGACTATTCACGCATTAGATAAGAATCTGAATATAGTTGAAATCCCTGTTTCCTATAGAGACAGACCGGAGGGAAGCGAATCAAAACTGAACACATATTCAGACGGCATTAAGGTCTTGTTCACAATTTTTAATCTATTTAAAGATTATCGCCCATTAACCTTCTTTTCTTTGATAGCGGTGATGTTATCGGTTTTATCCGCCGGTCTTTTTGTGCCGATTCTTCTTGATTTTTTACAAACAGGTCTTGTGCTTCGCTTTCCTACACTGTTTATTTCAGGGTTTGTTATGCTGGCGGCATTGCTAAGTTTTTCATGCGGATTAATTCTTGACAGTCTAAAAAGAAGAGAGCGTCAAGATATTGAGTTTAAACTAAATTTAATGCAGATGTTGCGACAAGGTTTTCAGTGTAATGAAGAACGTGAAAATTTGTAGTTTTAATAATTAGAAAAAAGGAGAAACTACGAATGTCTTATGTAGAATATTTCCAAACTAAAAATCCGCTGTCAAAATTAAGAAGCAAAGTATCCCATAGGGCAAGGGTTAAAATGTACAGTAAATTTGTAGATTTGGTAAATCCAACGGAAGCCTCTAAAATTCTTGATATGGGTGTATCGCCGGACCATCTTTCCCCGGAAGCGAATTTTTTTGAAAAGCTATACCCTTATGTTCACAATATAACAATGTCCAGTGTAGAGGATGCGAAAAATTTAGAGCAAGTGTTTCCGGGCAGTACATTTGTACAATATCGTGGAGAAGGCAGGTTTCCATTTGAAGATAAACAGTTTGACATTTGTTTTTCATCTGCGGTTCTTGAACATGTAGGTAATTCTGAAAAGCAAGCCTGCTTTATAGCGGAATGTATAAGAGTATCAAATAAAGTATACCTTACTACCCCAAACAAGTATTTTCCGGTTGAAATGCACACAATGCTGCCCTTGATTCATCTTTTGCCGCAACACATCCATCAAAGTTTTTTAAGGCTGTTAAGGATGGAACATTGGTCAAAAACAGAGAATCTTAACTTGCTGACTGCTAAAAAGCTGTTGTCCTTAGTGCCTGCTTCGCACCAAAAAAGCGCAAACATATACTATCATAGGTTACTTGGGTTTCGAAGCAATCTTATATTAGTGGTGGAAAGCTAAGGGAGGGCTTGCGTGTCCAAGAAATTATTAACAAAGAATAGAAACGTTAGAGCAATTATTATTATTCTACTGATTGTAATATTACTTGAATGTACGGTGTTCAATCTTCGATATTGGACAACCATATCAATATCCCCTTATATAAATGCCGGGAAACAAAAAATCTCTTTGACAGATATCAATTACGGAACTGTGAATTACGAGCCTTTACAACCTCCTCAGGATCAAATCGAAGAGAAAAGTGATTTCTTAATTGCCTATCTGGATACGCTTATGAAAGATAATGTTATTGCGGTCATTTCAGCTAAAGATTCAGCCAGCGGTGCATTCAACGATACGATTGAAGAGGCATTTCGTCAAATGGGGCTGAACGAGAGCCTCCAAGGCAAATATCGCATTGGTTATGCTGCCGTAATTGCAGGTGGGGAGGTAATTTTTGAACGCATTGGTACGGATATTTCGGATATTATAACCCACGACGTTACAATAGAGGATGTTTCAATGTCACTGGTAAGCGCAGGTTTTGAAGCACTTAATCTTGCCAGTATACAAATAAACGGCACGGAGTATGCCCTCAATAATCGGGGGTTAAATATTGTAACCTTTGATACAAATACCGGACGGGTTATAGATTCTGTAAGTTTTGACACCCATTTAGATTTGCGCATGAATCGAAAAACCCCTCCTGTTTTCCAACCCACAGCCCAAAATGCAGAGATAACGATTTCGAATATTGGTGAAAATATCCGCACTGTTTTTATACGGCCTTATTTTGGTGCATCCACCGTCAAGGTGATTGCGGTTGCTATTCAGTATCGGGACGAAAACCTTTTGCATACACACACCGCTCATTTAATAAACGGATATGAGCCGAGTTTTTTCATTCCCTTGGGAGCAATGGGTAATGTTGAGAGTTTGACATTAACCCTTAATAATGAACATATCGGCATACAAGAAATTTTATTTAATGTGCAGTTGCCTTGGATATTTCAATGGGTACGCGTAGTAATCTTAACTTTGATTATCAGTATAGTGTATTTTTGGAAAAAGTTTAAATTCAGCAGAATAGCATATAACCCGCAGTCAAGATGGCAGCAGGTTTTAGATATATCCATATTATCATTTTATATTGGCATATTGCTTTTTACTATAATTTATGCGGTTAATTTCGGATGGATTCCCAACAGTGGCTATCCGATGGAGTGGGCTCCACCCCGGGGCGGGGCACAAGACTTAAATAATCACATGGTTGATGCGCTTTTATTAAAGCAGTTGCACTTGGATTTAGACGTTCATTATAGCTTGCTAAACGCAGCACAGCCTTACAGCCCCACATATCGTAGTGAAAACAAAGTAGTTTTCAGGTTTGATCATGTTTTTTTTGAAGGACGATACTATAGTTATTTTGGCATTGTACCTGTTTTAATTTTATATTTGCCTTATCATTTAATAACGGGTAATCATCTGTCTACTACTGCGGCCGCGTTTGTTTTTACTGCACTTGGAGCCATAGGGATATATTTTTTATGGAAAGAGCTAGTTAAGAAATATTTATCGGGCATTCCGTATACCCTTTATTTAGTGGGTATGATATGTGCTTTAATTTGCTCACATCTTATGAAATTAACTACAAGAGCACATATTTACGAATCCACAATAGCAAGTGCGTTTATGTTTTCTGTTTGGGGATTATTTTTTATTTTGCGCAGCGTAAGAAACGATTCTTTCGATAAGGCAGAACGTAAATTTTTATTCCTTGGGGGCATGTGTTTGGCTTTGGCGGTGGGTTGCAGGCCAACCTCAATATTTACTTCCTTACTTGTTCCTGTCATTTTATTTCCGGTGCTGCGTAAATTTTTTCCATCTAAAAAGCTTGTTAAAGATAAACAAGCTTGTAAAACCATTTTTATTAACTTGATAATATCGGTTATTCCATATATAGCTATCGGGTCGGGGTTAATGTTGTATAATTACGCACGTTTTGGTTCTGTAACAGAGTTTGGAACCACTTATATGCTTACGTTAGAAAACCACGCAGTTATGACAGATGTAGGCTTTTTGGGAATTTTACGAATGGTATTTGATGGTTTGTTTTCATATTTGTTTACAAGTTTCACGCTAAGACCAAATTTTCCATTCATTTTTGCAAATCAATCGTTGAGTGTATTTACAGGGCATTTCCCCAGAACTGCCATTATCGGCGTATTCACACTTCCTATAACCTGGTCTATATTTTCTGTTTTTTACATGCGAAAAAAGCAGGCATTTTCTTTAATGATTGCTATGGTAGCCGTTGCTTTGATGAGTTTAGTATTCTCTGCTATATTTGTAGGAGCGATAGGGCGTTACACTATAGATTTCTTATGGTTATTCATTGTACCATCACTCTTGTGCATGGGGTTTTTATATAAAGATTCATTGGAATTTGGAGACAGAGCAGCTAAGGTGGTTCGCCGTTTAAGTTTTGCGGCTATGGGTATTAGCTGTTTTATTATGTTTGCTTGGGGGATGATAGGCCGGGCTAATCTTATATGGGTAAATAATCCGGTTGTTATTCGTTTTATATCGGATTTGTTTATGATTTTTTGATTGGTCGAGTTTGTTTTGCCAATTAGACCTTTGTTTTAAAAATTGTGGTAAATTGACGTGATTCCTGCAAAATAAACCTTGACATTTAAGTCTGTGCATGGTATATAATTCGACAGTATATTTCATCCAATAATTTATTAAAAGGAGGAGCTTATGGAATCAACAGACAAAGTGTTATCAAAACAGTATGGGCTTGTTTTGAACAAAGCTTGGAGTGATGAAGGGTTTAAAAAAGCTTTGCTAGCTAATCCCAAACAGGTGTTGGCTGATGAGGGTATGGAACTTCCGGATGGTCTTGAGGTAAGTATTATTGACGGACAAGATGTGCAATCTTATGATTCTTCAAAGAATTTGTTGACATTGCCCTTGCCGAAGGCACCTGCTCCAATTCATGGAGTACACGTCTTAGCTGACGCTTGTTGTTGTTGTTGTCCCTGTTGCAGTTGCTGTTGCTGATGTAAAGTTGGTCTGACATTTACTTATGTTGGCAGGTAATACAGGTTTTCATGAGTAGGCGGGCAATGCTCAAATTATAAAAGCGAATGTATGCTTTGAGTATTACCCGCTTTTTGTTGTATTACTTAATAATAGATTAATATAAGCCTGTGATGTATTTGAGGGAGGCAATACGATTGCATAAATATATTATAAATCCAAAATTTTCTTATTTTTTTGATGACAATGAGATATTTTTGAATTCAGAACGCTCTAGCCATACCATTTCCAATCCAAGTTTATACAAAATGCTTCAAGAAATACATGCCGGAATTAGTGATGAAGATGCTTTGGTGGAAAAGCTTTTTAGCGAAGTGCCTCCCGCTCAAGTATATTTTTATATGAATGAATTAAAAAAGCATAATATCATTTCTGAACCATGCGAGGGGCTCAACCCTTCGGAAATAGTTTTTTGGGAAGAAATTTCGATCCCAGCGATGAGTGTGGGAAATGTGCTTGCCAATACTGCCATTGCAATAAGTGCCGTAAATTACAATTTTCCTCTAGATGAATTCCAAGAAGCTTGCGAACTTGCCGGGTTGAAAACAGACCCCGCCGGAAGGCTTCGTATTATTGTAACCGATGATTATGAATCCAAAGAAATAGAAGAGATAAACACTGAAGCATTATATAGCGGAAGGCCTTGGATGCTTGTAAAACCGTCAGGTGCAACCGCCATGGTGGGTCCGCTTTTTTTAAAGGGATACACTGGTTGTTGGCAATGTTTGGTGCAAAGGATGTCCATGAATCGCCAAACTCGCTTTAATGGGCTGCCGGGCGTTGATGTGAATATTGCAACAGCTTCCACCGGGTCCCATTCTCTTCTTAGGCGTATGGCATTTTCCTTTTCAGTTTTGGAAATTGTGAAATTTCTGCATAGCCCTGAAGCTTGCATGGTGAACGGTCGGCTGCTTTCTTTGGATGCCGCCACTCTTGAGACTAAGTATCACGTTCTGACAAAGCGACCACAGTGTAAAGCTTGCGGAGAAAAAAAACCGATATCCGCCGCTAGGCTGTCCTTACATGAGGATTGCCTGCCGTTGACGCTGGACGGCGGCTTCCGGACGGTTGAGCCTGAAGATACCTACGAACGCTATCAGCGACATATTAGCCCTTTAACCGGAGTTGTGCAATTCGTAAAACAAGAACATGAAGAAAAGGATAACTCCCCCGTCTTCAACTATCTTTCAGGAGCGAATATGGCTATGCAAAACCCGGCTAACCACCGGCTTAATAATCATGTTCGAAGTTATACCGGAGGAAAGGGAAAAAACCACGCACAGGCAAAGGTTGGAGCCTTATGTGAAGCTTTGGAACGTTACAGCTGTACCTCCACCGACGATGACGATATATTGTTTGAAACATACGCCGCACTTGGAGAAAACGCAATTCACCCCTGTTCATGTATGCTTTATAGTGAGGCTCAATATAAAAACCGTGACACTTTAAATGAGCAATGCCTGAAGCATTATTTTCTTATTCCCGCCGCGTTTGACGAGCATGAGCAAATGGAGTGGGTAAGGCTGGAAAACTTGAATGGGGGCAGTCATAAATACCTCCCGGCCTCATACTGCCTTTATAATTTTTCCAGAGCCAGCCTTGCTGAACGCCCTTGTTATGCAGATTCAAACGGATGCGCCGCAGGAAACACCTTGGAGGAAGCGATTCTGCAAGGTTTAATGGAACTTGTGGAAAGAGACAGTGTGGCTATCTGGTGGTATAACATGCTACGCCGCCCGCAAGTGGATTTGCACAGTTTTCGGAATCCCTATTTGGAGCGGTTAACTGCATATCATGAAGGAATAGGACGGACGCTGTACGCCCTAGACCTGACTTTTGACTTGGGAATACCATGTTTTGCCGGTGTTTCTCACGAAAACGGGAAAAGAATTATGATAGGATTCGGTGCACATACAGACCCCAACGTGGCGATGGAGCGGGCGATGGTAGAGGTAAATCAGTTTTTTCCTACACTGAATATGGGAGGGCCAAAAGCCGACAAAGCGATTGTGGACTGGCTTGATACCGCAACTTTAGAAAATCAGCCTTATCTTGTTCCCGAGCCTGGTGCCAAGAAATCATATGCGGATTACCATTTTTTGGATAGCAACGGGATTGTAAAATCTGTCAACTTTTGTTTGGACAGATTGCAGCGCAAAAACTTGGAAGCCTACTATATGGACATGACAAGACCCGATATCGGTCTTCCCGTTGTACGAGTGGTGGTTCCGGGGCTAAGGCATTTTTGGAAGAGATTTGCACCGGGTAGGCTCTATACCGTTCCGGTCGAACTGGGTTTGCTGGATAAAGAAAAAAGTGAAGAACAGTTAAATCAAATCTCGGTATTCTTTTAGAAGTTGAGGGCATTATGGAATATATATCCTTATTAATCAAAATTGACTGTATGGTATCAATGAATTGCACTGTTACAGTTGACGGTCAAAACGATTCGCCATTTCTGCAGGTGGATAAAACGAAGGTATACATACCACTTGAGTATGAATTCCTTTTTCCTTATATCCTTACTTTGCAAAACGCCCCTGTTTCAATAGATATGCTATGTGATGAAGTTGTTAAGCAGCATTCTTTTGCGGGTATAACACAGTTTTACCGCTTCTTGGACTACCTAAGTTCCAACGGAGTTTTGCTTTTCCATATTCCAGGGATAATTGAGATGTGTCCAATGAACTCCAAGATTGCCGGGAACAAGCCGAAACTCATGGCTAATACAAGATACCGCCTGTCAAGGTTTAGTTTTATGCGGAACTGGGGTCAGGGGCTATATCTTGAATCGGCGTTGAACCCTGTGCAAATTAATATTCTAGATAAAAGGCTTAAAGAATTTATAACCAGAAGCGAAGGTGTTACATTAGAAAACCTCGAATGCTTTGACGAGGCAGAAAAAATAAAACTATGTAATGCACTTTTATTGTTTTTGAACTACATGCTTATTGAGCCTGATGGGAAAGAACTACAGAAGTTGCGTTATTGGGAGTTTCATGATCTTCTGTTGCATGGACGCAGCAGGGCTGGTAGCAATGTTGCCGGGTTCGGTCCAACATACAGGTTTGAAAACCCGGCACCCCCTGCGTTGGAAGATGAACCGGACGGACGCCCCGTCGTACAGCTTAAAAAACCGGATATCGAACACTATGTGAGCAAAAGTCCATCTTTTTTTTGTATTACAGAAAATAGATTTTCTCACCGGGACTATTCAGAAAACCCAATGGCTCTATCGGATCTTGAAGCATTGCTCTACCTTTCATCCCGTGTAAAATCCAGATACAATTCCGAAAGTTACGAAGCGACATCACGACCATATCCCGGCGGCGGCGCATTATATGAGCTTGAATTGTATCTGAGCGTAAATCGGTGTACTTCTCTAGAACCGGGCGTGTATCATTACTCGCCCGAAGCGCATGCTCTTTATCTTGTCTCTGAGGTTAATGCTAAGACAGAGAGGCTTTGGTACGAAGCGTCAAAGGCCGCTCAATGCAGTAATTTCCACGTCTTGCTTAGTATATGCGCGCGAATAGATCGTGTCATGTGGAAATATGAAGCATTGGCATATTCCTTGATTTTAAAGGATTGCGGCGTGTTCATGCAAAACTTCTGTCTAGCCTGTTCAGCTCTCGGTTTAGGAAGCTGTATGCTAGGGACCGGTTCTTCTTTTTCACTTTCCGGGATAACAGGAAATGATATATATATTGAGGTTCCGGTTGGAGAGCTCGTTTTCGGCGTACCGGTCAAAAACTTTTTGCCCGCCGAGCCGAACCGGGTTTTGCCATGAAGGGGCAAGGTGCAATCGCAGACATGATTAATGATGAGTATATATCCGCCATGGAACGGCAATTAGGCCTATGGGGCAAAGAGGGGCAGATGCGTCTGCGCGGAGCTCGCGTTGCAATTGCGGGGTTAGGCGGTATAGGAGCGGCATCTGCGCTGATGCTGGCTAAGGCCGGTGTGGGTTCGATCAGGGTATGCGACTGGGATCATTATGATTCGGCTAATATTGTTGGGCAGGAATTTGCAACTCATGACGATATTGGTCGCCCAAAAGTTGAGGTTGCACTTGAGGTCATGAACAAGCATACAAAGCATAGCGTGCTTGAAGGTTTTCAGGCTGACCTGAAGTTGGAAGAAGAGTGTAAAAGGCTTATTGCAGATGCTTGCATTTTAGTTTCCGCTGTTGATAACGCTCCTGCCAGGATTGCACTTGGCAGAGCGGCCGATAAAGCCGGAATTCCATTTGTGGTTAGCGCCAACATTGGTTGGACGGCTACACATACGGTTTACTTTCCCGGAAACAATAGCTATAAACAGGCCTGGAATGCCCAGTGTCTGAAGTATCTTGAAGACGGTTATCCGGACATGGATGATCCGGAGACCGCTTCAGCCATAAAAGAAGAATGGGATATATGGGTTGCGGTCTTCTCCGGGTTTGCCCCGGCAGCCATGCGGCAGTTTATTGAAAAGGATTCAGGGAGCTATTGGTATGCTCCCCCTCCCGCCTACTTCGCTGCATCGCTCGGGATTAACGACGTGTTGAAGATAATTACAGGTTCAGGCGAGCCGGTCATATATCCCAAAGGTATTTTTTATAACTTGATAAGCAACAAATACTGGGAGTGGAATATTTTAATAAAGCGCTATAATGCTTTACGCCAGGTTTGGTCGAAAGGTCCCGAGGCTATCTTGTCCGTGATGAGGGAAATGAATTAGCACAGATAAATTCTTAGCGCAATACATTTACATTTTATGACCGATTTCGGCAAATCGCCCCAGCAAGGTATGGCTACTTTTTCGCATTAACGTTTTAATCTTCAAACGGTTACGTTAAACCCGCCGCCATTATTTTGGTTGAAACCGCTACCGGCATTAACAGTCATGCGCCCATTATCAAATGTTAGCGATATGTTTGGAGTGGGGATATGCTCCGTTCCGTTTCGCAAGAAGTGAATAACACCATCCCTTATACGGTCAATGTTCCAGCTTTCCCATTCTGCTTCTTTCGGTTCCATGCCGCTTAACCAGCTGCTTCTGTCTCCGTAGATTTTATCGTAAAGCTCCTTCGGTAACCCTTGAATTATGTCATCAACCAAACTTAAATCATGCAAACCGACACCGTAATTCATTAAATCTGACTGTATTTGTATCAGCCTTGATTGTTCAGGAGATAAAGCATTGGCATCTCCAATATGATGGCCTTCAAGGACTCTTGCCGAGCGCATAAATATGCCCAAGACAGAGTTAATAAGCCGGGAATCGTAACTCATTGCTTCTTCAATTCTTTTAGTTAATTCCCCGTCCTCTAACCCGGTTATTGTCACTTTGCCATATCTGTTTAAGCTAATATCAAACCGAACATCATCGGGTATTTCAACGCCCTTCTCGCTCAAAATTTGACGAAATGCACTTGTGCCGATAGCTTCGTGTCCATTCCAACCATTTAAAAACGCATTTGCATAACTTGTGCTACACGTCCTTAATTGCATGAATTTCCTATCACCCTCTGTCAGATTCAGGGCTTGCGGGTGGTCATTGATGCCTACACGTCTATATGAGAGAGGGTCAGGGAGGGGTGACCACCCATCAGGAAGCGGCATAACGGGCGCAGGTTGTATTTGCTGGCTGTTTGCGTTTATTTTGAGTGTGTTAAGGCGCGGATTGCGACTGTTTTGCATTTTTAACATTAATGACATCATATCGAAGCCCGAATTATTCCCAATAATCATAAGATACATCCTCCTATTTATATCACTAACCCCACAATTAGGTTTAATGTTTCCTTGTTTTATATATAGGTTAATTTTAACAAAAAGTTAACTTAAATAATATAAAACATGGAAACTAATTTACTTAGATCCAGGGGAAACCGTCAAACATATCATGCACATACCTAAATTGCAGCCTTAAATTTTGAATTGACGATGTAGAGTTCCATGCCTGTGTCACATAGCTAACACCCCAAAGATGTCGTACGGGAACAAATGAATCCCTAAAACCGGACATTGTGGTATTGATGGTTGTCATGCCGCTTAGTATCTGTTCATCACTGCGCAACCCGGCAGCCTGAACTTCTATTCGGCTATTACCAAGCGGATTTCTGAATGTGCCTGTTACAGTTACAGCGGTTACACGCGCGGTTCTGGGTATGGAAGAATCATTTGTTAAATTGACAGTTGCACAAGGCGACCATTGACCCCATCCGGGAGAAGATACAGATGTGGGGTTAAGGATAGGGCTTGTGACGCTTCCGGTGGCCGTACTTTCGGAGACTGCATCCTCAGCCAAAGTATAGTCTTTTAAAATTAGCTTGGCGCGATGAATCATTAGCCCATAATGTGCCTCAAAAATTTGCGCCATTTTAGACTTATTCTTTTTTGCACTATACAAGGTAAACACCTACCCCTTGGTTCTTCCTCTGCTTAAATTACATTATATATCGGCATTTAAACAAGAGCCCATTAGGCAGCTGTTCATGCATCGGTTTTTGTCACTGGAATCCATAACTCACAAATACCGTTTTCATCAAAGGATTCAAAATAGAAACGATAGTCCATGTCGATTGAAGCACCCAAAGAGGATAGGCCTTCTTCAAAGAATTTGTGCCATGTTGCCAGAATGTTCGCACCCTCCGGCACAGTGGCAATGGCAAAGCGGGTGGCAGGCACTTCAAAGCAGGTTGCGCCCTCCGTTGCGGGGGTTTGGCTTGTAGCTTCAACGCCCAAAAGATAAGTCATAACACCATCTTTTGACATAAATGAAGCGAAATATAAGTGGTCTGAAATCGACCTTAGCTTCTCCTCATACTTCTCCCTAAGCATTGCACAGTCTTTTTCCAGGGCTTCTTCACTTGTCTCCATAGGATAGCCGGAAACATAAAATGTAGCTTTTTCCTCGAATCTTAATTCCATAACTATCAAACTCCTTTATGATGCCTATTTGGCAGATTTTTTTTTAGTCGGCTCGTAAGGTTTTATTGGACTATCCATACTTTATCCTCCAATAATAGCATCTCTTTGTACCTTAATGGGAATATATACATCTTGTTGGTATCGGTTTAGCTTTAATGCAATATCCCACGGTAAAATCTCCTCAATCATTTCAGAACCAATTTCAAGCTCGAAATCACTATTTCCGGCAACCCAATCTCTTAAAAGAACAAACGTGTCATCCATATCTTCCATAAAGGAGCTGGTCACAGCGTATAAACCGCCTTGAAAATGCTCGTCCACATATGGGGTTTGATTTTCATAATCTGAGGAAATTCCTATCAACATTACCCATTCGTCATTAGCTTCCTTGCGAAAAAAGCAATTGTGAAAACCGGGGTTAGGTTTGAGTTCATAACATGCAAATAAATTCTGCATTTTATCTAAATCTAAATTTTCTATCTGCCCTGTATGCAAACGGGAAGTTAATACACGCATTGGGGTTAAGCGAATAATCCTTATATCATGCAATTTTAACGCTTTACGGCTTATCTTGGATAGTCTTTCAAATGTATCGGCCTCATCTTCTTCTGATATTGTAAGCCGTTTTTCTGTTTCTTCGTAAAGCAAAGGTATAGCTGATATTTTTTTAACTCCGCTCATAAGCATTTTATGCAGAAAATCATCTACAATCCGCCTTAACTCGGACAAGGCTGTGATTTCAACGTCAAGTGAATCCAGTTTGTCTACAAAAGCCTGTATTAACGCTGTCATATTTTCACTTTCAAATATGGCAACTATATCCTTTATAGGGATTTGAAATTTGCGTAGAACAATGATTTGTTTCAATCTTTCCAAAGCAATCCCATCGTAATACCGCTGTGTCTTATTTTCGGGGTGTTGGCTCCAGAGCAACCCTTTTTCCTCGTAATATCTTAATGTTCTGCTGGAAATACCAAATGTTTCCACGACTTCGTTAATCCTAATCAGTTCCAAGAAATCACCTGTTATGAAGTGACCTCTAATACCCGTTAAATATTGGAAATCACAACCCCTTCTATTTAATTTTTAACCTGTGCCTGAAGACACACGGAAAGAGCTTTAGAGTAAACAGTTCCCA